>Ga0116229_10002545_pt1 | contig 29575 bp, 20 predicted proteins | sample S1TSphgellanicum_3_FD_87313 | JGI IMG/M metagenome (GOLD analysis project Ga0116229, IMG submission 87313) | Host-associated microbial communities from peat moss isolated from Minnesota, USA - S1T2_Fc - Sphagnum magellanicum MG | ecosystem: Host-associated > Plants > Peat moss > Unclassified...
CCACATTTTTTTCTTCAATTTTAACCTTCGTTGGGTTATCTACAACCTAAAGCCATTAATGACTAGAGCCACCATTGCCCCTCCTTGTAGGATTTGCACCTTTGTGGAAGGAAAAGAAAAGCTTTTAGTTCTAAAACTAGACAATTTATTAAAACATGTTGGGCATAAAAATGGTATGGTATCCATTCCCACAATTGATGCGAGTTTTTACAATTTCAATAAAGATTTTATGCATGCCATGAATGAAATTGTTTTCACTATTCATGTTTACTTGTTCATCTTGGATCATCTTTTGGTTGATGTTGCCACTCTGCAAGTGGAAGTTTGACGATTTAAGAAAATTTGAAGCCTTTCTTGTAGTTGTTGAAAGTGAAGGAATCTTTTCACAAAGCAAATGGTTTTTCCAAAAGCACTAATCTAACTCCTCAAGTTGGGGCATGGGATAATTCATACATTGTATGTTGTTGGATACTACAAAAATTACATTTGCAATTATTGCTTTCATAGAAGTCATCATAGATGAGGTTACATCAATTAAAAATATGCAATGGCTTTCAATCCACCTTTATATGGTCCAAAATTGGAAGAGGATCCCCATCCTCCTTTGTGTTGACCCAATTATGTCCTTGCCGCATCTAACAACATATTTATTATGATTCTTGAATGTTTATTAGAATTTGGTGGGCTAAGGTTGGAGGAACTAAGAAAAAAGCTGGTCAATATGGGTTGTGATGGTTCAAGTGTGCTCCAAGCCATTGAACTAGTGTCACGTTGTGCAAATCAAAGAAAAGGTAGCTTCATTTTGAGTGGGGTTCATTGTTTTGCCCAAAAGATTCATTTTTTAGTGGCCACCTATTAAACTTAGACTTAGTGCATCAATTAAAGGGCATTTTGCAAAATATGTATGTTTTTTTGCACATAAGTTCCCCAAGAAGTTTATGGAATTTTAGAAGCTTGTTGATCTAATGAACTTGAAAGGAAATAAACATTTTTAGAATGCAAATACAAAGTGCATTTCCATGTTATTTTTGGCAAAATAAGTGTTCATAGAATAATACCACCCTTTGATTATGAAGATGCACACTAACAATGCAAAAAATGAGGTTGTTTTGAAATCTTGAATGCATTTTGTGACATTGAGTACATTCTTTGGTTCCCTTTCATCCTTCCTTTGCTTGAAACAATGCGTACATTAATCAAAATTGCACAAAGCAAAGATGATTTTGTTTGCAACTTTGTGGATGTTGTAGAACTAGCTCAACAAGAGTTGTATAGGCTCTGTTGTGATCCTTATGCTAAGTTTGAAATCCATCTTTCAATGATTTTAATTTTATTAAGTCTTGAACCGATCAAACCCTTTCAATGAATTGGTTTTTTGACTAAAATCTTCCAAGATATTCAACCCTAAAATGGAAGATGTTGAATATCTTGTGTTTTCATTTGCTAGAAGTAAATACCCTATCTACTAGTCTTATGTTGATGGTGTTAGAGGTTTCTACCTATTGCCAAGGATTCTTTCGAAGAGGCTATGACCAAGGTGAAAGATGAATGTGAAGGGGCAGCTTGAAACCTTATTTCTAAGTTAAAACAACATTTTTTGGAACATCAAATTATGACTACCCTTGGTGTTATTTATCCCCAATTCTAAGCTAGAAATCTTATTGAAGCAATGGACACCTTTCACATTCATTTAAATGTTGAAATGGAATTTTTGAGCCCCTTGCAAAGTTAGTGATTGTGGCAAGATTGTGCATGCTTTGTTATTAATACACAATCTAGATTTGCAAACATTTTTTTTCAAGATGACTATGATTCACAATTATGAAGCAGTTCTCCATGAAAATAATGAATTGAACCCAATCACTAGGCTTTGAATTTATTAAGTTGGTTGAGATTATTGTTGTCCAAATGCTTGGCTCCATCAAAGATGAACAAATTTTCAACATTATCAATTTATGAAGAACAAGTTGCAGAACCACTTAAACACACTTGCATCTATGCATCAAATTTTACAATTAACATTTCTTTACATTGCAAAACTTGCTTTATAAGTAGGCCATTACCAAATGGCAAGGCATAATTTGTTATTGTGAAAATGCATAATTGAAGCATGACACCAAGCTTGTAAATCTTTTTTGGTGATAGATGTTTTAGTGGAAAATTTGGAGTATGCCACAATTTTGATGTGGCTTTAGGTTTGATAATATTTCTTGAGTTTCTTTTTGTTTCTTTTCAATATCCCCATTTTCAATCATGGTATGCATTGAGGAGTGTTTAACTTGGCATCAATTTTTTAAGATGGATTTTACATGGAAGAAGTAAATATTAAGGTACATAATAAAAAGGTGGTAGTGGCTTCAAGTCAACTCCTAACCTTTAAGGTTTTTATGTAATTTTAAAACTATAATTTTTAATTTTTTATGCATGTTTTCAATTTTTAAGAAAAAACTTTGTTATGTTTTGTGAAGGTGCATTATGCCAAAAATGACATTTTATGATAAGTCTTATATGACTACAAATGCCATTAACAACTAAAAATGACATAAAAGATGGGTCCAAATTTTCTACAAATGGCATAAATGATTATTCTAAAGAAAAAAACCAATAATAAAATGTCATTTTTGACAAAGTGATGTTATTCAATTTGAAGATTTTGGTGTTTATCTTGAAGTACAGCCTTTACTTTTATTTGCATCCTCAATTGAAACCTAGAGTTTTTTTTTTTAACAAATTCTTTTGTGCATGTATTTTAATTGGTTTGGGTGTAGGTTAGGCCTTGAGCTACAATGGGTATCACCCTTCTAGGGTTGGAGCTCAAATTCCTTTCAAGGTGATTAAGGTTTAAGTAATTTTATTTTTATTTTTTTGTCCATGGTTTTGAATTTCATTTTAATTTTGTAAAAAAATTTAGAATTGTGTTAAGATCTAAATAATTGAATGCATTAATTCTTTAGTGAAAGGCATAATTAGCCATGTAGCCAAAAATATTCCCTTGCCAACCGACATTCTGCCAAATACAACCCCTTGAAAACCTACATGTCATAAAATGTAATCACTTACAAACCCAGATGTTGCCATTGCTTTTGATCATGATTATTTTGGGTGTAGCCACTCTATGGACATTTGAAATTATTGATTTGTCATCATAGCCACTTAGTTTTTAAAAGTTGTCAAGTTGGCTCCACCTCATGCAAAAAGTTTAGCCAATTGAGGTCTAAGTTGTATTGTCACATTAATTACTAGTCAGACTTGAAAAAAATGGCTGCTGATGACTTTTTTGTGTTTATTTTTTTTCTTTCAATGAAAAGAAAATTCATTTGAAATTAATGCAACTTTATTGCAATAACAAAATGTAAAGGAAAGAGGAAAAATGAAGGCTACAATTCATTTTTAAATTATTCTGGATTATGTGCTGAAGCCTTAGTTTTTCAGCTTGCTGTAGACTCATGAATCCCAGCGTTTTCGGTTGTGGTGAAATTTTGGCACTTAGAGACAGGGAAAAAAAGCGCTGCGACTTTTACAAAAGATCTGTTGAAAACAATTTGCACCAAATTCGCCATATCCTGAGGAAAAACCATTTAAAAATTGCCACATTTATACTATAGGTTCTTGCATTAAAAAAATTCTACTTTTATCTCTGTCTTGTAGCCAAATCTGGCTAAGTCCTCTAGTGGAGGATTGCCAGTTCAACTACCTCACAAAATTGGAAAAAAAAAAGCACCCGAGTCAAGCATCTCATGGCCTATAACACAGTTAGGGCATCTCCACCAACGCTCAGTACGTCACCCTGCAAAAAAGTATTTCTCACATCCATATTTTAGTTACTAACTTTATTCGAACCCCACCCATCAAACTGAAAGGGGGACTGCAAGTAGTTGGGGACTGCTAATAGCAACTTACGTGGACTAATCCAACTATCTAACCAATCAGAAATAGGGAGTAATCAATAAATACGATTTGGATTTGACTGTGTTTATTAAACTTTTCCAGGGCCCCTCCAGGGCACTGAAAGTTGTGCACAATTTCAGGGTCCCAGCACTGTTCCAGTGATTCACTGGATTTGACTGATGAACTTCATCTAAGATTTCTAGTGTAGGGTACACAGAGCGGCGGTGGAGAGACGCAGTATGTGACTCCAGACAGTATAATTTATTACAAAAAAGTCAAAATGTGCTGGTTTAGCTCAGGAAATTGATTTTTCTGCACCAAATTCGTGCAGCTTCCCGTAAAAGGGGCAACAGAGTTGTGCACCTCCAAAAAAGAGTGTAATAAATTGGACCTAGCTACGGCTCAGTATTTCTGATTGGTCGATTATAATGATCGGTCCAGGTGGTTTGCTATTAGTAGTCCCCCTCACGTATGCAGTTCCAGTTACAGGTTTATTGGTGGGGTTACCAAAAAAAAGCTAAACTTAGACATTTAATTTTATTATCCAGAGTGGCATACTGAGCACCTATGGAGATGCTCTTACTAATTAAAAAAGAAAAGAGAAGGGACTCTGATGCGAGAGTCCCTGTATGAAAATTGAGGCAGGTTGTGGTAAGGTACAGAGGAGAAATAGATTACGAGTGAGATGGAGAACAAGGTACACATTCGGTGGAAGTTGAAATTGAGAGTGGCCAGGGCCCAGCACTACTTTGGCCACCCAACGTTTAGAATTGACTGCATCTGTATCAAACCCACACGTCTTTGACATTGTCTATTATTTCTTTCTCAGGTCTCCTGAAGTCAATTTTTATCTCCATAATTTCGGAGTCCAATTGTCATCCTTTATGTGTGACGCATTACTTGGTGGCCTCTCGACTCCACTTGATATAGTGAAGTACGGCCACCTTGAGCGAGCACTTACATTGCTCACTTCCTGTTCTTGAGTGAGGCCCCTAAGTGCATACATTTAATAAGAAATCTTCAATTTGAATTCTCAAGCTAAATTGAATTCTCAAACTAACATGTCTAACCCCAGTTGGAAAGTGTTATTTCAAACAAAAAGCAGATACAGTTAATTTTGTTGAAAATGAAGAATTGGAATCTGTATACAATGGGTTTTGGGGCTGGTTTCGATTTCAGCTCTGGTTTGTGCTGAAGATCAATTTAGATTTTGAGTCCAGATGTTCTGATTGCAGTTCTAACTATTATTGTTAAAATTTAGAATCTATGGTTTGGGTAGCTGATAATCAGCCCAAGAACAGAAACCAGAACTGGCCAAAAATCAAAACCCAACATCATTGGTTTTTACCATGGTACCATTTCAGGTGCCGGCCCACCCAAGGCGTTGTGGGTTCACCCAAGGTCAAAGGCTTCTACTATATCTTTAGCGAATTTTAGGTTCTAAAATCCTTATTTTTAAGCCGTCATAAGAATAGCCAGGCTAGTGGGAATACCTTCCAACCTCCAAGCTAGTAAATGAATGCCATGCCAGCAACCCTTTTCAAAACTTGACGGAGTGGTGACAACATTGATTCGACTTTAACTTATGTGCAATCCAACAAATATTTGTCCAAGTAGGACAGAATCTCTCATAACCAATTTGAAACTTAATTGTATGCACCAGTGTTGGGTGGTGAATTAAAAGAAGGAATTCAAGGAACTCCAGTTTTTGAAAATTTTCATAATCAAAGAACCTCTGGTTCCAGGGTTTTCAAAGAGCATCAAAGAACAAACAGTTTTCATGAAATAATCAGCAAGAACCGATAGGTTCATAGAAGGTTATTTGACTGTTTCTTTTTTTTAAAAAAGAAATGTGATTATATATCAGAACTGGTTCTCAGATTCTTTCAAAACCTTGGTGATATATTACAATCAGTTATTTGATTTTTTTGAGAATTACAGCTACATAACCGCCCTAAAAACTGCCAAATATCAAGTCCTATTGATTATAACATGATATAAAATATCCCTCCTTGGACTAAATCAAGACAGTCTCTGCATTCAAATTGAACATTTCCTAAACACAGCATACGATCATATGCTGTGTCCACACAGAAACATAATCACACCCCCTTCAGTGCCCCCACCCCCAAAACACACTACAAATTGTCCGAAATAAATAAGCGAGGCAAAACAGCAACAACAGGTTTGTTAACCCTATGCATTGAGCACACTAGTACTACTGGGAGTCCCTGTGTTGACCATTCATATTTTCACAATAGGAAGAAGCTGAAGAAACAGCCAGAACGTTATAGTAATCTAGCGGGTTCGGCATTAAATAATTATGAGAAAAAAATTCAGGAATTTGAGAAATTATTTTGTAGTTAACAAGCAAAAAATACACCCTACTAATTTCTTAATGATTATGCCAGAATCTTAGCAAATTATATATTAAAAATTCATCATCAAAGTGTGGGACCTGCAAGACTATAATCTTGTGTGTGTGTGTGTGTGTGCATACATATATGTATATATCTTTATATAAATTTTAAAAAATTAAATTAAATTAAATTTTGTTTCATAATGAAGAAACCTGAACACAGTATTGTATATTTTTCTTTCCTTTCCCTTTTTGCCGACTGGATGGGTCTTCTGTTGTAGATGAGTCCAGTGATTCAGCACTGGTCTTACCAGCAATCCATTTCTGGAAAAGTAGCAGCTGCAACTGTTGCAGCTTCTGCTGCAGCACGGGTCTTCAGGGCCCGGGCAGATTCTCAAGCTGAATTCTCCTTGTGTACCAGGATTCAGGGAGCTGCTGCCGTCATAGTGGTGACAGGCCAGCAACTTCCAGAGATTGACTTCAGCAGCGTCATGCCAGAAATCGTGTCAGAAGTAGTCAAAGAAGTTTTGCTCATGGAAAGCTGCTATAGCTCCTTCTCATCTTAAATTTTACCTTCTACTCCTGTTTCCATCTTCAGCAAATTCTGCACTAGATCTAAAACTCATCAACATGGCTTGGTTTCTTCATCCACATATGACAGCTAGTTTGATCAGAACTGTTTTCTCGATCCGTCGCGGAATTTTTACTAATACCGGGGAGTTCAAGGTAAGTCTTGTACTGGTTTCAAGGTTTGGACTCGTCTAGAGACTATTTAGGCTTGCAGCACTAGGGCGAAGAACAGTTGATTCAAAGCAGTTGACCACCGGAGTGACCTGCCTGCCTGCAGGCCGCCTTTTGTTAGCTAGCTAGCGTGCACGACGTCCTCTTGCTGCTGCTGCACAGCCTTCGATTGTGTATATGAAATATAGCACGCTGTCTGCAAAAGGAAGCGTACAAAAACTTGCTGACGATGGTCTAGAGCAACACCATGTGATCAAATCTCTTTATTGTGAGCTTGTCCTACTAGTTAACACGATCTGTAGTTTGCAGAGTGGTGTAAGTAGTTGGTCTTGGCAACGACATGAGTGTTCAACAGCTGATGAGATATTACCTTTGATCAATCCTGTACTTGCAGATCTAGAGATCCGAGAGACGAAGTTCTTGTCAAGGCAGCAGTCTTCCTGATCTGCTGCGCAGTAATCAAATACAGCTTGAGTAAGATCGACCGCGAGTTTCGTTTTATGGGACGACCAGCAGCTGCTGCCGCCGTCGCCGATGGTCGTCAATTAATGGATACAGCAACTGCAGGCGAGTGGGACAACAATATGGATACCTCGCAAGCGCCTACCAAGAGTACTAGTAGCAGTGGCCGCGAGGACAGAGTTGCGTACATAGATCTCTCTGTGAAGCCTTCTGAAGAAGAGAGTGAGGAAGAGGAGATGATGGAGACAAGTGACTCGGACTATCTCTCGATGATCAAAGGCGGCGTGCAGCGGGACTCAAGATTAAGCAGCTGGAAGGATGAGGAAGCTAATAGCCCAATTAATCCAGCAACAGATCAGAAACTGCATCAATTCCAACCAGCTGCTATGACAAGCTCCCAAGAAAACGTCCTGCATACGGGGTCTCAAATACTAGGGTCACGCGGATCAGACGTCATGTCCATCGACAAGCTGCAACTGGTATGCAACTGATCTGTGGAAGCTTATATCTGTTTGACTATCTTGCGGCTTAAAGAACCGGGACTTATGTGTCCAATACTTCTACTAGCTTTTCCGAAGAGTACATGTTTGTATTTTGTATCTGAGAATTCCTCCACATTCACTTCAATCTAAATCCTTCATTTTTTTCATTCACGCAGACTAGTCATTCCAGCTTGGTGCATACGAACTGCAACATGAGTGTTAGTGAGACTCGGTCGACAGTGGAAGACGAAATGTCGCCGCCCTTGTCACCCAAAAGATCCCTTCGTTGGACGTTGCAGCTGCAGAACGAGGTACTAATTAGGAACAAATTCTCTTCGTCTCTGAAGTTTCGTCTAGACCACCTAGATATTAGTCCATTTCCAAAAATGAACAAAGTAGTAGCCACAAGGAGCTCTTGGATGATTTTCTAACTTTACCTGCAAGAATAGACTAAAACTGCAAGCAACAGGAAATTGTGCAATAGTTCTAGTTATACGCGCTTAGTACACATATATACCACGATTTTGATCTTGGTCCACACTAGCGACCATGAGTGAAGAGGAAATTACATGAGGGTTCTAGCGAGAAGCAGCTAGCACGGGTCTCATGAGGGACCGTAATTGGTCTTCGACTCTTTGCAGCTCATGACTGTGCACACAGAGATGACGCGCTTGCGTGAAGATAACAAACGACTACGACTACAGCTCACTCAAGTCGGCGTCACCCACAACCAAAACGTTCAGCGAGTTGCACCAATTGATCGTACTGGCGATGCAGATTCCTCTCAAGAGATTAATCTGCACACCAGCAGTCTCCCTGCAAGAATCTTTCGATCTCCGACCAAAGAAATCAAGCGGCCTGACTTGAAGTCGATCGCTTCGACTACGAGTCCAGATCATCACGCGACCATCTCACCGATCAAGCAGGGATCAGCGGCGCAGGGGATGTTCAGTCGGTCAAAGCAACAGCGAGTGTCCTCGCCTGCTGCAGATGAACAACAAGTTGTTGTTGTACATGCCTCCCAAGATCATATCAGAACATCGACGTCGTCCCCTACGTCGCATGGACATATGAGATCTGAGCCAACCAGCTTCGATCGAGCTCGAGATGACGAAATTACTAGAGACCAAAGCACGTCGACAGATCACCAACAAAAAGAGTATTCATGGCCACCCAAAAAGTTGCGGAAAACAGCGCCAACTGCTCATACATCAAACCAGGCGCGCATCAAACCAGTTCAGAATCCTCACAATAAGGATCAGGAATCTCATGAGGCTCCAGTTCGCAAAGCTCGTGTTTCAGTCAGGACTCGATGCGAGGCTCCAACCGTAAGCTAAATTACTATACCAAACTTATCAAAGTTAGTGTCAAGCATTCTGTTGCTGCGTCGGTTGAGTAACTGTCGTCCTGTGGATTTGAGCTGAATAGTACTAGTCTGGAAAGACCAGCTAGTGTCATCTATGCTTTACTAGAATTACACAATGGATAGTATTGCTCTAGTGCAAGCGGAACATCGAGTGCAGATTGACATGAATTGAGAGTTCAGCATCCAGCAGCTACAGATGCTAGCTAGGGTCACGATAGCATGATAATCTTTTGTTGTGCGTCATGAAATCGTTTGTTTCGAACATTTGAAAATCTGTTCTGACATGGGTTCTTGATTTGTGTTGTGATCCTGATTCCTGTATGAAGATGAATGACGGATGCCAATGGAGAAAGTACGGTCAGAAGATGGCGAAGGGCAACCCATGTCCTCGCGCGTATTATCGCTGTACTGTCGCTCCTGGCTGCCCTGTCCGAAAGCAAGTAAGCAAAATTACCAACTTGCACTTCTGAAAACGACATGCAGCTAGCTAGCGGTGTTTGTATAATACTGCAACATGTACATGACCTCAGGCGAAAAAAATTCTCATCTTTATTTCTTGTCTGCAGCATAGACCCTAATTCATTTATTTCCTCCATTGAAACAAGCATTTGGTCCAATAGGTCAGTTAGCTTCTTGTCCAGGTCAGTAACAGGACTGTCGATTTGAAGAGCCTCTATCTTCTTTGTTATATAGCACTCATGGTCAAGTATGCTCACAGGCAGCTCTTGGATGAATCCTTCCCTTGTGGGAAAACTTTGTCCCACCTTACCTCCAAGAATAGACCAGAAACGCAAGTAACAGGGAATTGTGCAACACCGAGTTTTGCAACATTCCAGGAGTTAGCCTAGACAGGGAAAATTCAATTATGCCATCTAGAAGGTTACTGTGAACCAATGTCAAAGGCGAAGTTGGTAAATTTTCCCTGGTTGGAAAGCACCTATTGGGGGAAACGAATGAGTTTTCCCTTTGACATTGGTTCTAAGAGGGGATTTCTAACAGTGATAACTGAGAGCTTTCCCACATTCAAGCACAGAAGGAGTTGTTCTAAAACGCCTTGTCTAGATATTGAACTGAACACTGAGCATGGGATCTTCATTTCAACTGAACGACCATGCATACACAGAAGCTGGATTTCTACACATTTGGTGATCCCACATGTATGGCTCCTGATCGTGAAGTTTTATTGATTGTGGCGGAGTTTATTTCTACAGGTCCAGAGGCTGGCGGAAGACAAGTCAATACTGATCACCACGTACGAAGGCAGTCACAACCATGCCATGCCACCAGCTGCTGCCGGTATGGCGTCCACCACCGCTGCAGCAGCCAGTATGCTCCTCGCAGGCTCCACAACCAGCAGTGACGATCTGGTGCGCATGGCTGCAGGCCGATTGCCCAGTTTCTTCACGCCAGCTGCATTACCGCTGCAAGGCGCTTGCCCGACAGCGCCAATCTCCTCTCTTACTGCCTCCAGCTTTCCAACCATCACTCTCGATCTCACTAAAGACCCCGCTACTCAACTTGGCCTCCAGTCCGGGATAATAGCTCCGGCATCAAATGCAGCTCCCAGCTCGAACCATATAGAAGCTTGGAGAATAGCGGAAGATCATGCAAGAAATACGCCAGCCCAGACCTTTCTGCGAGATATCATACAACCCGGCGCTCTCTTCAGCTTGTCCAATGGAACACCAGATGCTTATACGCTAGGGACGGTAAGGCGAACGAGCTCGTCGAATCTCCAAGCTGCGAGCCCGACAAGCAGCTTCCAAGAGCAAAGCTATCATCATAGGCAGCAGCAACAAGCTGCAGTGCATCAAGAAATGGTGGCAAGGATGGCATCTGTAGCTGCTGCACACGCAAGCAATCAAGCTGGAGTAGGAGCTGCAGCTGTGCACACTCAACCGCCTGCAACTGTTTCACAATCGATTGCTGATTCAGTCAGCGCCATGACAGCTGACCCAATGTTCATGACTGCACTTGCGTCAGCCATCACTTCGATCCTGTCGACGAGTCAAACAGTGCAAAACCATCAACAATATCATCATGCAGCTGCTGGAGCTGAAGCTGATCATCAACATGCAGCAGGTCGAGCTACAACTATCAGACGTCATCAGGACGACGTTTTGTACTCTGAAGCTGCTGCAGCTGCATCGGTGCTGATGAATCGTAAGATCACCGCGAATTCAGCAATTCAAACAGCACCAATACAGGCAGGTGCATCAAAGCAACAGCTAGCGATGCAGCAACTGCAGGGGGGATCATCACCATTCATGAAATCCAGCATTCTGAATTCTGCTTTCCATCACCTTTCCACTACTTTGCAGCAGGACCTGCCAAATCAGACACATGTAGCTGTGGCAGATCATCCAGCTGCAACCCATCCATAGAGGCAAATTAATTAAGCTCAGTAATTTCTGAAGCGCAAATTAACCTTGCATCGTGCATGCTGCAAATGTATCTAGAAATCAAATTCCATACACATCGTCTAGATCCGCGTCCAGATCCGTCTAGACCTGTCTAGATCGTCCAGATCTGTCTAGATCCGCATCTAGATCATCCAGATCCGTCTAGATCTGTCTAGATTGTCTAAACCGGTACGTCTTAAGACGGATCGAGCGCTGAAGACGTGCTAGATCATGCGCTATTCTGATTGTTCAACGGGAATTCTGGGGATTTAATTAGTGAGAACTCCCACGTTCAAGAATTTCCTAGCTAGCATCGAGCAGGTAACAGCGGCTTCAAAGATTTGATCAGTGGATAGACTACTAGAACTAATTCAGCTGATGATGAAATCAGCATTTCAAATTATCTAGATCATGAAAGTTCTAATACTTTTCTGCACAGAATTTCTACAGTCTTTATTTCATGAATGCACTGATCGTCTCGAATTCCTAGAACTTGGCATGGCAGTGTACACTGGTATAATTTCACCACCCAGTGGACTTGGACTTGTTTAATGAACATCTTGCTAACTCTGTTCTGGTTTCCATTCAAAACTAAGATAACAAGTTTGTGACCAGAGTGAACCATAGTGGTTAGCTGTGTACTAACTATCCACATATGCATCTACTTACCTAGTAGCCACCAAGAGTCTTACCTACAGAAAAACCTCCCTGATTTCCACTAGTTTAGTTGAAAGCACTCTTATTTAATGAAATCTGCAAGCAGGCATTTTGAAAAGCAAAACACTCACAGATTTTATGTTTCACTTTTTCAAATGTCTCCCTTAGTTTTTAAATTTTTTAGCATGATACTCAGCAGTTACCCAACTGGTACTGGCTGGGCATCATGATAAATAAGTAAAAATCACTGACTTTTTATGTTGGGCAACACCCTTAGGCCAAGGTGTTCCTGAAATGACAGGCCCTCACAGGCCCTCAGCTAAATTATTTCAACAACACTCTACCCTTACAGCATTACCCTACACATGATAATCACAGGTACATATTCCCTACCCACTTTCTACATGATACTTAGTCATTGACATAGACGTCCATTCACAATTGGAGTAAGAAAAAAGAATGAATTTTTTTAAAATTTATTTTATATTATTATAGTTGTTGTGAATTGTTTGATGTTAATATGTAAAATGATGTCTCTTTAAAATAATAAAATTATTTAAACATTATTTGAATATTATGTAAATGTTACTTTAAGTCCTTTAAACTAATTACATCAAGTGTTCTAGCTGCACTTTGTTTTTAAAGTAATTTTTAAAAATGCATAAAATCATACAACTGAATTCAAACTTTTTACACAACAAAAACATGTTCACTTTATGAAAGCACATGTCATTGGGGTCAAAAGACACTCAAACAAACCACAAAAGGTATCAAATGCCAAGAAATTATAAATCTTTTTTTGTACTATTGGAAACCATGATAATCATTACAAGCTATTCTTTTATACACACATATGAATGTCAAAAAAACTCAAATTAACAATCCATTTTATTCAATTTTTTTTTTAAATTAAGAATTTTTGAAAGTGAAATTTTGTTTCATTAAAAAAATAATTATAAAGGACACATAATAAAAGTAAGTTGACAATAAAAATATAAAATGATCATTACCTATTAGACACACTAAAAAAACATTCTTACTTTTTAAAAGTGAGAATTTAAAATTATGAAAATTCAAAATATGTTTTAAAATTTCAAATTTTCAAGAGTGCTCTACCACATATTATATGTGGGGTGTAATGTACATTATTTATGAAACAAAGTTGCAATTTATAATATATGAAATTCAAACTTTAAAATAATGAACATTTTTTGGTATAATTTGAAATTATCATCATTTTTCAAGACGAAACATATAATTTGCAAGGAATTTACAAAATTTATAAATTTTCATGTATTCAACAATATTTTTTTTCTTAAAGTGATCTATTAAAGCAAATGTAGCCATTTTTTATAACAAGTTGCAACAAATTTCATTCAAAAATTCATTTGTACGAAAAAATTATTTTGGGGACAAAGACATGTAATCCTAATATAAAATAATGTAGGTGGCTTCTTCGAATGTGTTTTGACCCTTAGGTGAATGTAATGAAAAATCAAACCATACAAAAATTTCAAAGTTTTGAAATTTTGAAAAAAAAGGTTGCTACGCAAAATACTCATGTTTTTAATCATTTGAAAAAAAAGATGTTCAATGTGTTCAAAATGTTTAGCTTTAGGTGCAAGTGACATGTGTAAGAAATAATATTGTCAAAAAAAATGATTCATTATTCATTGAAACTTTTTTTGAAATTTTATGTGTTTATCACTATAAACTAGAATATTGATACATGATTATGTATACATGTGAAAAATTACCATTGTAATTTGAGTTATCTTAAATTAGACTATTCAATTTTTCTCACCTAAATTTGTTTCAAGTAAGTACTTTTTGTAAAAAATAATCCTACAAAAGTCCTAGAACCTTTTTTCCTTTTTTTTGAATCCCAACCTTGAATGGACCCGTAGGTAATGAACTAAGTATTATGTGGTAGGTAAGGTCTAGAGGGAAACCATATCAAATTAAAGGGTTAGTGCAAGGCCAAGCTAAACATTGCTTCAGTTCTAATAACACCTTCCTCTAATGTACTTACCCCATGTTTGGTAATAACCATCAAGTTGATGAAAGTCCTTTACTTGGGGATACTTCTGTTGGGATGTCCACCAGTGTTGGGCAATTTTCATTTTATTTATTTTTTGTGAGAATCATCAATTCGATTTTTGGAGCAGGTTTTGAAAATTGCTCTAGTTTTTTTTTAATTTCCATTTTGAGAACCGCCTTAATTTTCAAAAAAAAATTTGAAAAATCTAATTAAGCAAATTTCAAAGTTAACGATTTTCACAGAATTTTGAACCTTGATTTAATCATCATTTTACAAATCATCATTTTACATTTTTTTAAATTTTTTTTTTCTTTTCTTACAATCAGCATTTTTAATTTTTCACTCTAACAAAATCTGAAAATAACTTACAACAAGCTCAAAAAAAAATTCAAAAAATTCAAAACCTTCACCAAAAAAGTAGAGGAAAAAGGCACTATTCGCCTCGCCACCTTTAAACTATGTGTTTATAAAAGGTAGTTAAAAAATAACAGGATTCTAAAAAAAACTTAACTTTTGAACTGTTCACGACCTTTAGACTTTGTGTTTATAAAAGGTAGCTAAAAACTAACAGGATTCTAAAAAAAACTTAAATTTCTGATTGTCCTGTAATCAAACCTAGCTAAATCCTTGTTTGTTATGGCAGCCGCCTTCATAAAATAATAATTTTAGTTTTCTTTAGCTTAAACTTTTAATTTTTTTTTTATTATTTACTTTTCACTTTTTGTTTTCGACCATGAGAATTGGACCCTTCTCAAAATGTGAGAACCAGTCCGATTCTCAAACTGGATGCCAGATGAAAACTTGGGTGATTCTCACTAGGCGGTTCTCACCTCCAATGAGAACCTTCAATCCGGTTCTCATGGCAGTTGTCATTGTCGGTTCTCAATGAGAATTAAACTCAAAACCAGCGCCGGTTTTCAACCAACCGGGTGAGAATTGCCCAACACTTAATGTCTACCCTATCGATTGGTAATTCTTTTCTGCTACCCTTTCAAAATCACCCTATCCAGCTAGTAAACATTTTAGATTTACCATATTTTATCCTGCCTGATTAGTAGAGTTTGAGGTTTAACTTCATCTGTGAAGGCAGATAGTTTGCAAAAGTCATATTAACATGTAGCTTACATGAAGGCTCATATTTAGCACTTGATATTTGGTCATATAATTTTCTTTTTTCGTTTTATTTTCACTTCATGCATAACCTACCTTATGCAGATTGAACTATCTTATTCGTATGCCCAACCTTCTTCAATCCTGCTACCATTCACCATTGCAGCCAACTGTTTTTCTGTTATTAAAGTTCCAACCAAAAGGTTTTTGGTTTTGTCTTTGTTTTTTTTTTTTCAAGTCATTTGATGTTTTAATTTTTGTCTTTTCATGTTTGTGCACAACTCATTGTTTTTCCCTTAATTGCAAATGTGCAATGCTAGTACAAACATCATACATTATTCATATGTTCACTAACTTTTGCCTGTTTGTTGGCCCTCGCCCATTGGGAAGACACCAAGTGTTGGGTGCTTCTTAGACAGAGGGTCAGATAGCCGTCAGTCAGTTATGGGCTCAAGTATCTACCCACTTACTCCGCAGTTTTCAAATTTTTAAAAGAATTGATTTTGATATATAATCATGGTTCTCAAAATATATGAAAAGTCAAAGAACCAGTAGGTCTTTGCTGGGTCTTTCACGAAATCTGTCAGTTCATCAAGGTTTTTGAAATAACCAGAATTTAAAGTGATTCTTTAATTCTAAATAATTTTCAAAAGATTTGTAACCAACAGTTCTTTGATTCTAAAATATTTAAAGAACTCGAACTGACAATTCTTTGAAAATTCAAAGAATCACCCAACACTAAAAGACACCTAAAATTAGGGTTTGGCATAAATTTTGGCTTGAACTTGACCCAATGTGTGAGTGACATCTGGAGTACAATTTGTGGATATGATAGGTGAGCATGTTCCATAAAGCACATGCATGATCTAGATAAGAAGTTGAAGATCCAGTATCTGAAGGTTGTTGTTTGAACTTGCCATGAAGCACAGAGCCATTATGCAACAAGCTGCCCGTTTCCATAGGATAAATGTAAAATAATTTTTTTTAACAAGTTTTTCTTTATGAAGGTCATTCGGTCAACTAATCACCCCACCCCATGTGCTACCTTGGGTCAAAGATGAGGGAGTATTGAGCAATTGCATTGACCATAATAGGCCAAAACAAATGACCACTTGCAAAAATAGAATCAAAATGGTTAGCTATGAAAATATCCCCTAGAAATATAGCCTACTCTTCAAAAAGCAATGTCAACATGAAAGGATGTGAGTCTTGTGCTTGTCTTTGGTCACTCTCAAGGTCTTTTCATATCCACTATAGAGGTGATTAAACCTTGCTCTTTTTTACCACTTTTTTCCCCTTTTTTGGTGGCTTGTTTCGGATTTTCTCAAACCCCAAAAATAGATTTTACTTTACAAGTTTGACTCTACAATCTCCTTTCGGATTGGCAATGTTGAAGAATTGTCAACTTGCGCTTATGTTCTCAGGATTCTAGAGGTCTGCCCATGGATGTAGAATTTTATGACATTTTTGTGTCAAGAAAAGCAACTCTTTGAAAGACATACCCAACAACATTGAAAGATATTGCACCCCAAAAAAATTAGTCTTGGTCCAAAAAGTTTGATAAATGGTCAAAATGGAAACTAGATGCTCTAGAGTCTAGACATGAATCTTCTGGTAATGCTGACCAACCCCTCAGCTCACCATTGCACGCATGCATTGCAAGGGATTACCTCATACTTCAATGGTCAACAATCCATGTGCCTTAAAACCCTCCGGAATTCCCTCGTGCCATGCAATGTGAGCCATATATGCAGGGTTGAAAACTGCAAAAAGTGAAAGGAATTTGAGGAGGAGATAAGTGGCCTAACAAGAGACGATAAGACCAATGATGCAAAGTGACAAGGGCTAAGTGACAAGGAGGTGACTATAAGCACAGATCATCTTATTCCTTGTACACAACTTTGAGCCAGCTCAAGCATTTTAATGTATCCTTTTTTAATCAGACTTCCTTCTTCTTCTTGGGTTACATATCCTTGGTTTGTTAGACACAATGGTATACTCTTTTTAAATCATGGGTTAATCCTATATCCTGACAAGTCAATTTCTTTTGTGCAAAATTTCACTCAAATGTGAAAAAAAAAATTGGGGCTGTGACCCTGACAAACAATTTATTAGAAAAAAAATTGAAAAAACATTTTTCAGAAAAGCAAGGTTTTTGAACTACTCCCTCGCGTCTCCAAAGCGCAAGATTTTCAAATATATAGGTCCTACTTGTCCTGTGAACAAATCTGGTTAGATTCTCCTGTGGATGGTTGCTCGTGTGGCTACATCACAAAAGTGAACAAGAGTAACCCGAATCCCAACTTCAGACTTGGAAGAGCTATCTCATCCATACTTTCCAAATCATACATATCTACCTTTGTACACCTTGGATTTCAGGGTTCCCAATAGTCTTTTTGCTTTCAATTTTGTGATGTAGTCACAGTGACAAGCATCCCAAAAGAGACACCTTTGTAGAAGACCGTTACAACAGTAGCCAGTAGACAGAACTGTGGCAACACTCTCCCTCTCCAACAAAAAAGGAAAAAAAAAGAAGGCAAATATTGATGAATTTTTAATTTAAAAAAGGGAATTTGTGACAAAATATTTGCTTCTTTTTTCCTTTACCTTTCAGTGATCCTTTGCCCCCAAAAAACTGACTTGTTTCCATCCGACAACATTTTTGCTTCTTGAAAAAAAAGTCTTCATAGACCAGGGGTTTTAGGGTTTTGAAATAGCATTATTTTCACTTTATGGCAATCTTTCTGTAAGGGTTTTATATCTGGTTTTGGATCTGGGTGTTCAACTGGCAAGCATAGGCATTGGGTTTGCTGATATGGAGCTTTAACACATTTTATTACCTATCAAACAAGGGGTTTAAACCCTAAACCTGGACTGCAGTTTTAAACCCCTTGGTATCTACTTACTTCTCAGTTTTTCTTGCAGGGGTAGCCTGTTTAAGGTTTAGAGTGTAACCCTTGGCCCACTCACCCTCACTCCCCAGATATGCGCATGTAGGAAGGACTCTTTGTACAAAGTGGCAGGCCTGGCCACTTCTTCTCAAGTGGAGGATTATATAGGGATGTTCATGGCCCAGGAGAGCCAAGCTTTATACTTTGAGTTGTTGAAAATTCAATGTCGAAGTTGCAATAAAATTATACAGAAACTCTAGTTTAAATATAGGGGGATACACTTATAGGTATAGATTATTCATTGACTCACAAAGAATATACATAGCTCTTACAGCGCCTTTGATTTGGTCACTCAGTTTAAGGAATATTTGTTCACTATTCTAGGCAGAAAGAGATTTCAGTGTTAAGAGCTGCGAGGGGCAACATTTTAAGGGTGTGCAAGGAAATTGCCTTTGAGGGTTCCTTTTTCCAGATGGAATTCTTATGCAGAATAGTCTTTGCCTTATAGCATCTCCAACAGTGCTCAGTATGTGACTCCAGACAGTAAAGTTTATTGTGAAAAAGTCAGAATGTGCTGATTTCGCTCAGAAAATTGATTTTTTAGCACGAAATTCGTGCAGCTTGCCGTGGCTGGTAAAAGGCTCAACACAGTTGTGCACCTCCCAAAAAGAGTATAATAAATTGCACCTGACTGCAGCTCAGTATTCTGATTGGTCGATCACAATGGTTAGTCCAGGTGGTTGCTATTAGTAGCTCCTTTGGGTATAAGTTTGTACAACAAGCGTTGTAGCCCAGTAGGCCTGCTTTAGAATCATCAAATAATTGTAGAACCTCATGGTTTCAGAGAAAGGGAAAAAAATTTAAACTCATAGCATGCTTTAGATGGCTTATGGGGTATGACTCCTTAGCTTGCAGATAATTTCAGTGCCATGCCAACCAACGTGATCACAGGACAACAGCCCAATCAATTACCTTGTATGACCATGAATAGTATCCCTAGCAATTTAGGGAACATTTTTTCTAGTTTGCAAGGTGGTTTGATTGGATTTCCAAAGATGAATAACATAGGTCTGTGGAAGCTTTGCAACAAATGCAAACTATTGGGGCATTGCAAACTTCAGGCACTGCAAACCTTAGTGTCAATAGGGATGGGCAACCTCTGATAACAAGGAGTTGGTCCAAGTCAAATGCTATAGTTGGACAAACCCCTGTGACAGCTGAAGTAGCTGCAACTATCCAAACTTCTATTAACAAAAAACAAGGAAAACTCTCAAGGGAATTGTGGGACTGATATTTCAATCTTTTATTCTTATTTTCTAATTGTGAAATAAGGGAATATTTGTATTTTCCCATTGTCAAACAAACTATTTCATGTTTCCAAGGGGAAATTCAAGTTTTCCTGGATGGTCCCATAGGGAATCTTAAAAAGTCTGTTGTGGAAATTGGGGAGGATTCGCTTACTGTTGAGTTGAACAAGAAAGCATGCCAGGCCCTAGAACGCACGGCTCATAGGGAAATTATGAGCAAAACATGAAAGATGGCCATTGAAAGAAAGGCCAATGGGTATAAACCTTTTTCTTGTCACACAATTCAATTGGAAAACCAAAACCCCCCATCATCATGGGAACATGTGAATTAATTTGAAATTAATCCAATGAATAAAAAATTAACAAAAAAACTCATTAAACATTGTAACGTTTACTTTTAAGTAGTAAAAAGACTTCAATTTTTTTGAAAATGATATTTTTAACTAAATTTTTAACATGAACTTTAATAAAATAGTATGAAGTAAGGAAATTTTAATTTTAAAAAACTTTGAAGACTTTTCCAAGAATATTTTTAAAATATTTTTCCAAAGGCAGTCACAAAAGCAGTCAAAAAGCAAGTGGGTGTGACTCATGTTATTCGTTTGCGCTTAATGTTGTATATGTACACTTCCAAATAATTTTTAATGCCAATTGCATTCCAAAGCTTGTCTTGTGCTGAAAGAACCTTGTACTTGCACACATGTTGACATGTTCAGGAGATTGAATTGGGATGAACACCTACACTAATAGAAGAAAATGAAAAACCTTTGAAAACACATAGGGTCCTTACAAAGCTTGCCCACTATGCTTGAACTTTTCCTTCTATGAATATGGTAAGACCAAACAATGACTTAAGTTCTCACTATCTTCAACAATTTGGGTAATTCATGCATGGATGTTAAACCCATCTTTTCTTTTTGTTAGGAGATTAGTAACTTGTGCCAAGTGCATTTTTAGTATAAGATGTTTGATGTTTCTATATTTTGTAAGTGGGCTTATAAGGCAACAAGCAACAAGGATTGATTCAATGCTCACCAAGTTCAAGTAAAACAAATAGTTGCATAAGAAACTTAGTGCCTTGGAAGGGATGATGGCATAATTGGTTGCTATTGTGAACAAAAATTGGTATCATAAGTTGCCAAAAAAAAACACAAAAATGTGAGAAGACTCCCATGATGCCATTAATAGCAATTAGAAAACCTTGTGATCTTTTTAAGAATTTTGAATGTGGTGGCATAATTGCAACAATGACTATCATGCAACCATTGAGTTCCAATGGTGTTCAAATGGGTTTGTCTCACTTTGGCCTTGTTCTTTTGTACTACATGGTTTGGAATCATTAATATTTGGAACTTGAAAATTTTCAAGTAAATAAAGGTTGATATCTTTCCTAGGTTTCATGGGTTTGTAGAAGAAAAATGTGTCGACAAAGGATGATGGTAAACTATGATTACTTGTTACTATTTTCATTTGACTTTCAACCTAAGAATATTGTGTCAAATGTGCAAGAGCCTAAAAACATTATTATCCTTACCAAATCAATCTCCAAAGTTGCAAATGCCTCACAAGAGACCCCCCTTGTTATTCAAGGGTAAGCAAGTGGGTTTTAGTATTAATTGTTTGGTTATGAGAAAATTTAATCTTATAAGCAACTCTTCAACCACAATAAATTTTTATGCAAAATTTTAAATGTATGATTTAGCATTAACATGCCTAATGTGTATATACCAAAGTGCAAATGAATCCCCAAGTTTTCATGATTATTATACTACAATTGAGCTAGCTACAATGGGCACACACAAGGTAAACAATCAAGCAGTGAGCTTAGAAAAGGCAAAGATGAATGTTTTGGAAGTTGAGAATACCAAAACACATTCAAAAGCACAAACATGCATCTCCCAACAAAATGACCACATTAAGGGTGAATTACATTGGGACAGTTGTGTCATTTTTATAATCTAATCATCCACTTGTAGGTTAAATTGGAATGGCATTTGATAGGCATGCACTTGGTTTTCAAATGTTTTTTTCTACTTGATGATTCCATGGTATTTTACAAGTTAGTTTGAATGCATTGTCAGTAATGTTGTAAAGCAACAAAGTTTTGAGCACACCATTCATTTATCTCCCAACAATAATGTTGAGGTGTAGATGATTTCAAACTGTTAATTATCATGATCATACCATAATTGTTAATGTTAAGTGATATGGCATGATAAGTTGTTTGTAATTTTTTCTTCAGTTACTATTCATATATAGGTTAAATATATGTCATGTGCTTTTATAATGGTTGTCATAATCTAAAATTGGAGTTGATATAAAGTAGCAAAATTTCAAACCTTTCAAGTACCTTAATGTTTTCTAAATTGCAATCGTCAAACTTTGAGCCCCAAGTATTTTCCCACCTATGCTTGTTATATTTAATTATGATTGGTTATCCACACTTTTTTTTAAATCATTACTTAGTTGAACATAACCAAAACTATAACAATATGATGAACGTTGTTTGGCTTGCAACTTTTGAAACCACATGCAAAGGTTGACATCTTCAACTTTGCTACAAACTACCATGTGTGGCTGGTGAAATATGTACAGTAGCCTCCCACTTAAGTACGCACCCGTTTAAGTACGCATCCCAGTTAAATATGCATTTTATGACAAAATTTTTAGGGATCAACATTTTTCAGTGGAACATATCATGAATCGTCATTTGGCGCAGGTTTTGGTTTTTTTTGCATCTGGCTTTGAGGACGATTGCTCGAACCTTGGCCTGGAACTTTTCAAACGATTTTTTGAAATCGTCGAATGCTTCTTCGGCTTCTGTTTGAACATTAGAACAGAGCAACTGATCCTCAATATCGAGAATTTGCTTATAGAAAGACTCAAATCCATGAAATTAAACTCTATCATGTGACTCGACAATCTGCTCTGGTTGATTAACATCGCTATCTTCATCAAACCCTGCTTCATTAATCTTCATCAATTCCAACAGCTCTTCGATGTCTTCCAACATTGCTGTAGCATATTCTTCACTGCTTTCGTCATCAATATGAACAAATTCTTCCAATTCTGATTGGTTGATCGATAAATTTAAGCTTTCGATGGTTTGGGCTAACTCAGTGGCAATGACGTTATTTTCGCTCTCAGCCCCTGGTTCCGGTTCCAAGTTCATGAGCTCCGCCTTACTGAATGCATTTTTTATAGAGCTTGATGAGACGGAATCCCAAGCTTCTTTTACATAGCTTGCGACATCCAGTAGGTGCGCTGGATTTCCGTAGGAAACTCCTGCCGCACCTCGTCGTAGTTGTTTTCCCAATTTTCTTTTCCGTTGCTTTAACTGCTCGTCAAGCTCATAAAAGTCGAGGATATCCTTGAGATATAAATATTTGTATCGTTTCTTGAGAGCGGCGATGATTCCCATATCACAAAGCTGTTTCCAATTGGTACAATTCGAAGGAAAGAATACTACGCGGATGTTGTCGCGTTCAAAGGCGTCAAAGTGTCCCAGCGCATTATCCATCAATAAGAGAACGGGACGTCTTGTTCATCTTTTGACTTTTGGAACAAAGACTTTGTTGAACCATTTCCAGCAGGTTTCCACGTCCATCCATGTTTTCGCTTGATTGAAATAAGGAACTGGCCAGTGTCGGTCTTTAATACACGCTGGCTCTTTCGGCTTTCCAATCATTACACAAGGAATTTTATGTGTTCCAGATGCGTTGGCGTAAACTATCAAAGAAACACGATCTTTCACTTTCTTTTTGCCTCTAGTGCTTGAAATGTCCTCATTCGGCATCAGAATGGAATATTTGGGAAGCAAATGGAAAAACAATCCAGTCTCGTCCATGTTGTAGACGTTCTCAGGGTCGTATTGAGCGATGTTAGAATATAATTCTTCTAACGCTGATAATAATTATGGGTCATTTTTGTCAACCTCACCTCCTTCTCCATGAAGAAGCATTTTCTGTAGCCCTCGGTGTGTCCTGAAATGACTAAACCATTGCCATGAAACCTTAAAGTCTGAATCGGAAATGGATAATGTAGAAGCAATATTTTTCGCTTTCGCAATGGCGAGAGATGGCGGTACAGGGAGCCTAACACGGCGCATGCTGTCAATCCAAATGTACAACATATCTTCAAGTTTGGTAAATCATCCAACTGAAGCTCTGAAGGTCTTCTGCTTAGCTTCTTCGAAGAGTAAAGTGAATCGTTCAAGAATTGAATCTTGTTTCTCCCAGACCTTCCGGATAGCGCCTTCGTTAACATCGTACTCATGCGCTAAAGCGCGTTTGCTTGGAGGGTTCGTCTTGTTCAGTTTTGAGATGATCTCACAGCACTGGGACTCATTCAAGCACTCGCCGATCAATTTCTTCGACATTACAGCGAAACGTAGGCGATTTGGGAATGGAGCGTCTAAAGTACGCACTTGGGAATGGAGCATCTAAAGTACGCACCTACCGGTAAAGTACGCACAAAACTCCAAGGTTCAAGTTGCGTACTTAAACAGGAGACTACTGTAATGTGCTAAGATCACATTCCATGGAAACATTATTGCACTTGCACATCATATTATAGTTCTAACAAATGTTTAATAAAAGGTTTATAAAATTACCATTTCCAAACCTAAATGCTTCAAGGGTGAATGAAATGCGAAATGGCATTTTTTTGTGGCATGAAAAATATTAATTAGTGGTGTTCCATAAGTAATGCATGCAAGTAGTGTGTGGGGCATAGAAGACCTTTCGAAACTATGATTTCAACTCTAGTGTTGAATTGCATTTTGATTATGAAATGTAAATTTCGAAGTTATTTTGATATTTTTTACATTCAAATAATATATGCATATCTTTTTGTTTGAAAACCAAGCAAGGTCGATTATATAAGAGTTGTACCATTTTCACCAATAAAACCAATGTATATGTAATGGTTGGTCTTATAAAACAAAAAAGATAAATATGAAATTGGCACCATTACAACATTTGGTTTTAGTGTTAGTTTGAAAGACAATAATGTATCTACACCAAAAATGGTCAAAAGGATTTGAGTCACACCCAACATGCACACAAACATCAATTAAGCCATATGAATATTCAACTAAGATTAGTCCAATAAAACATTCTTTTTTAGTCATGTAACTAACCAATCAACTAGCTTCATGGACAATACAAATGATGACATGCATCACTAAGAAATGCAACCATGCACCTAAAATAAATAAATGTGACATAATAGTGACATGCAATAATCAATAACACAAGGCTCCAAGATGAATGAAAATGCCAATGGAGATGCCACCATACATTGCCATGTCGTTATTCAAGATGTCATATATTTGTGACATGTGGCATAAATAGATAATGTGGTTTTTTTACCAATGGTCTTGAAATGACAACTAGTCATATTGATTGGTAAAAAACTTCATTGGTCAAAAAGTCCATTAGTCAAAATGTCCATTGACCCTTTAGTCAAAAAATTATTTATCAACACAAACATGTACAAATCAAGTTGGATGGTGAGGCAAACTTAACCACAAGGGGGTTTTTCTTAACTATTTTTTTGATAAAACAAAACTTTTTTTTTGTAATGAAACATAAGATCTTGTCCCTAACAAAGTTTGGAAAGTTGTTTATTAAAATTATAAGTTGCAATTCCTCAACTTTCCTTTCCACAATGAAAACTAATTGAACAAATTACAAGATACATTGAAGGAAGTAAGGATAAGAAAGGAAAATGAGGAGGTTATAAAGAAAACCATGTTGCAAAGTGACTATGTTTTGGCATAACTCAAATCAACCAAAATACATGCAACATGGAATGTATTGAAGAAGTGGTAGAGCCTTATGGAAGGTGCAACAAGTCCATCATATCATTCCACTTCTAGCCCTATCCCTATGTCAAATGATATGGTAAGGTCATCAACTATACCTCCTATTACATCTACAAGTACATTAATTGAAAGACCAAGGACTAAGTTGGAAATGTTATAATCACAATCAAAAAGTTTTGCCATTATCGTCAACAAACTACAAACCAATGTAAAGGATTGGGAGGTTTTGGGTCAAAACTTGTAACAAGGAGCCAAATGGATTACTTTGGAAAAGGACTTCAAGTCCTTTTCCCCAAAAATAACTTTTACATGCAAATGAAATTTTGAATGAAATTCTTTGTAACTTTTTCTATAAAAAAATTTATTTTCCCCAATGTATCACATGTTTTTTTGTTAGTCATTATTGAATAAACATGAATTTTTAAAAAGGCAAAAGCATGGTGAAGTATACCAAAAAAATGAATGTCTCTAGATTTACCTTGCATCATGCATATAAAATCGAACAATTAGCATTAAAATGGGTGGAAATCTAATTGTAAACCATCCCACACCTATGTTATTATTAAAAGAATTCACTTCTAAAATAATTAAGACCAAATGAAAGTAGATAAAAAAATATCCCCATTTGTCGAGCAATATATTTATAAATGAGGATATTTTTAGTTTCCTTTTAAAACTTAATTGCTCTATATATTACTTTTGGGGATATAAATATCATTATAGTTTTGAGGTGTGGCCATAATAAAATATATATAATCTATCTATTAAAACCTACTTATCACGTACTTTACAAAAGTCCACAATGTAAAAAATAGTTGAAAAGTAGATTGCAAAACCTACTTGTAGTTTAAAAATCTATTTTCAACCTACTTTTACAGTGTGAAATTCAAAAGTTAATGCACAATAATGAAGAACTATCTTGTTTTTTATCACTCAAATAAAAATATTCCATGTACAAATGGTTTATGATGGATTTTGTTCTTATTTTCTTTCTATTTGTCAAGTAGACTACCAAGGAGATTTAGTTGTCTACTTTACCATGTTTTAACCCAAAAATGTGTAGATTCTTTACAAATTCAATATTTCATCTTGAAAAATGTTCAAAATTTTAAATCATCACCAAAAATTAAATTTTCACATTCTTTAGTTATATTATACTCTAAGTTATATATTTTTTAATCTGTCATGTACATTATAGCCCATTTATATATGATAAAGGACTTTTGAAACTTTAAAATTTTGAAACAATTTTGAAACATTCTTTGAATTTTAAAGTTTTAAAATTTCACGTTTTTGAAATTATGAATGTTTTTAAAATGTGTTTAATATGTTCTTATTGTCTATATTTTTTCAATGAAATTATTTTATTATATGAGTCCTTATTATAGTCCTTTGCAAAATTGACTTTTTTTTATAGAATAGATGTACATTTTGAAATGTTTTAAATTAAAACCAAAACTTAAAATTGGATCAAATAAATTTTTATTCTAAGTTTTTTGACATTCATATGAGGGAAAAAGGACTAACTTGGCATGATTACTATGGTTTCCAATGGTAATAAAAAATAAATGTTTGATTTTGACTAATTATGTTTAACACCTAATGCCTTTTTTGGTTCCTTGTTACATGTTTTAACATTTTTGTTACAAGTGAAGGTAAATGTTAACATAAAAAATAAGAATGCAGGGCATATTCACAATTAGGGTACCACTTTTTGACCAAAGGATTCAAAGATTTTGTTTTTGCTATCTTCCAATTATAGAATTTCAATGGAAAAAAATTAAGTGAGAGATATTTGATAATTCAAATTATGATAATTTTCATGGTGGTGGTGATTTTTCACATGTGTTTGTAATTATGCATAAATATTCTGGTAAAAACCAGAAATGCAAAAAATGTGTACATAAATTTTCATATACAATTTAACATGTTTTCTTGCATGAAAATTTGCTACACATTTTGCCAACACTTGGGCTCACAAATTCTAAGCCTAGTGAATACAAAAAATCAACCAAACAGAAAAAAAAGGAATCATTTTCCTTGCTGCCCTTTGAGAATGGAGTCTATAAACTTCAAAATTCTTATATTGTTTATTATTTAATCAAATGCATTATATGAATATTGTTAAACATAGATGTATGCATTACTTAGCTATGAAAGAAGATTGAAATCAATTGCATTGTTTAATACATTCCTTTTGATTCCTTTAAAATGAAAATTGTAATTGAAATAAAGATTCAAATTACTTAAAAAGATTAAAATATATATCTACATTATATCTAGTTTATTCTTAGATTTTTTTACTAGATTAACATGACATTTTAGTTATAGTCATATGCCAATCCCCTATAATCATGAAATAGTAAATGTAAGAAAAATCCAAAGTAAGCCTTTGTGGTTTTTTTTTATTAGACCGTCTTTTTGGGTACCTTGATTATGAATATGCCTTACATTCAAAATAACCAATTTGAAGGTAATTAGAAAATGTGAAATTCAAGGCTAGGGTCAAGGATTTGTTAGACCTGTAATTAGTTTTTACCAATATCCCAACTATATTTCATTGGGTCATTTTGGTGTTTGCCAATAATTTCAAACGTGAAGTTTTAGCAATGCTTGTGTTAAATGTTTATTAGTAATGTAATTGCCTTAAATAAACAATTATATTTTTCTTTTGTTGAATCAAAACATTTCATTAGCCTTCTTGATTTAAATTTAAATCCCCCAATGCCCCATTCCACCCCAACCCAAAAACTTGTGCATGGATTTTGTTGTAAGTTAATCAAATCAAAATTGAAAAAAAACAACTTGAAACTTAAACCTTAAAACTTATATACCCCAAACCTTAAACCTGCAACTTTTAAAAGTATAATTTAAGCCTAAACCTTATAACTTAGAACATGAACCCTAAGCCTTAAAACCTTAATCCTAAAATTGTAAACCCTAAATCTTAATTTGAAAGATCCTAAACTTGAACCCTAAACCCTAAAACATTAAATTCAAAATCCTAAACCTTTAAAACTTTAAATCCAAGACCTCAAACCCTAACCCTAAAACCTTAATAATTGTAAACCATAAATTTAAAAAATAAAAATGAAATGAGATGGAATTTTTTTTACAAAACCTACATGCATCTTGTTACATATGCCTTAATTACCTCCAAATCAACTATAGGTGTCAATTTGTGCCTCCCAGTGTGGCACATCATGAACATCTCTTTGCCTATGTAACTAGGATTGCCCAACAAGTATTCCAAATACTTGTTGATGTGCACAAAATACTAACACCAATTTTTGTGAATGTTAGATTGGTGCAAACTACTAGCATCATGGTATGATCTTGAATACTTGATGTCCAAATATATGAACTCAGAATGGTCCATCACTATGTTGTTAATGTAATTTATTTTTTCGCACATTAAACCAACTCTAATGGGTAGGATTGTTTTACGACGTACAAATTTTGATTAATATTCCATCAATAAATTCAATGTAGCCTTGGAATTGTGAAAGTGGTGTTGCCAACACGCATCACTTCTCGCCAATGAGCCATCAAATATCATTAACAATGATGAAATTGATGCAAGATGCAATAAATATGTCAATATCATTTATTGCAATCTTGCTCCAATCCCACAAAAGACATCATGTTCAGTAACATTATTATGATTCATGTATAGGATGAAACTAAGCCAGTTTTGTTTTGAGAACAATTTAAACAGTTGCCCAGAAATGTGATGCATCCCATCTGTTGTTGGGGGGGGGGGAGGCGGGGAAGGGGAGATCCAAACCCACTCTGTGACCCCCAAAAGAAAATTCTGATGAAACCCCCAACCCAACCCCACTGCCCACCCATCCTGAAACAATAAAATAAAACAAAGGACCCACCCAAAACCCCTCACCCACCAATCCAAAATCCCTTAAAACCCCTCAGCCACCCATCATGAAAAATAAAATAAAAGGACCCACCCAAACCCCCTCACCCACCAATCCAGAATCCCCAAAAAAAAAAAAAAAAAAAAAAAAACCCCAAAAAACCCCCCCCC
>Ga0116229_10002547_pt1 | contig 29563 bp, 26 predicted proteins | sample S1TSphgellanicum_3_FD_87313 | JGI IMG/M metagenome (GOLD analysis project Ga0116229, IMG submission 87313) | Host-associated microbial communities from peat moss isolated from Minnesota, USA - S1T2_Fc - Sphagnum magellanicum MG | ecosystem: Host-associated > Plants > Peat moss > Unclassified...
GAAATCTTAAGAGTGATTTTTCCAAATTGTCCCCATTTTGTGTTTGTTCTTTTTCTCCCTCCGACACACACACCACAACCCTCTGTACCCCCCCCCCGCCCCCCTTCCACGTCTCTACCCCCAACCCACTTCCAAAAACCCTAATTATGGGTTTTGGGACCTTTGCTTGCTTGTCGAACAAGCAGCTAGTTGCGTAATGTCTCTCTCTTCTCTGCGTTATTAGTAGCCCTTGTGAACACACAAATTTAATGATTTCCCAAGAGACAGACACTGGCCATTCCTCCCAAAATCAGCAAAAATTCAAATAGGAAGAAATGTAATACTAATAATAATAATAATAATGTTCCTCAAAATGTGGGACCAAATGAAAATTAAAATTAAAAATAAATTCATGTATTTTCTCATGCAATATTTTTTTGAGTTGCATAAGATATTTGTAGTTGTATAAAACAAGTTGCAAAAGACATTTTATTTATTTTAGTTGCTCTCCCTGAGTGACAGAATAACCAAAAAATAATAAAAAAATAAATAATATATTATTTATTTATTTATTTATTCCTGCATATGATTTTCTTCTTCCTTGAGTTAATTTTAATTCTTTACTTTAGTTAGAAAGTCAGTGGGTATTGGCTCTCCAAGGTGTGATTAGTGATTACCCCCAGTTCCCTGCGTTCGCAAATGTTTGTGTTTCGCGAGCGAGAGAGAGAGAGAGAGAGAGAACGAGAGAAGAGAGAAGTGACCAACGGGGGAGAGAGATACGAGCACGCACAAACAGGGAGGGAAGCAAGCAACAAGGGAGAAGGAAGTGGCAGAGTTTTGGAGAAGAACCAAACGCGATTTGCGCCAATTTGGATCTAGATCTGGACTCAGGAATCAGGTATTTTTTCTTTCTCTCAGCATTTTCTTCTTTTTTTTTTCTGTTTCCTTTTTTTCGCTATCTGTCTTCGTGCATCCACAACCGAGTATAGAGTATAGGCTCTGCCATATTTGTTTGTTTATGTGAGTATTTGTTTGTTTGTTTGTTTGTTTTTCTTTTCTAAGTTAGGCTGGATTTTTTCGAAGTTTCTCTCGGGGGAAAAAGATCTTCTTATGCTCCTTTTTGTTCGCTCCGTTTAAGGTTCTGTCGTCCCGAGAGACAGAGGCAGAGAGGAATATGATAGAAAATAGAGGCAGAGATCGACAGGAATAGATGAAGAGTTTAGATTGCATGGTTGTTTTGGATCAAACAATTTTTTTTGCAACTGTGTTCACCTCTATCATGCAAAAGGAAAAATCCTTCTTTTTTTGGGGTTCGAGTTTCTGAGCGGTGGAGAGAAAGATGAAGCTTTCTCGTGAGATTCCTGGCGGGAATAAAAAAGGTTGCTTTATGTTTTTAGCCGTACTTGTCTCGGAAATCATGTTGTGGAAACCTCTCATAATATTGAACCCTATTTTCTTCAAGTAGTTCATGTTGAAGCTTTCAACCTCGAGTACAGAAAGCTTTTGTACATGGCATGCATGCTTGAGTTCTGTAAGCCAGGAGGGAAGTTGCAGACATTCTTTCTTTTTGCCAATAATATCATGAAAGAAAACATGGAACTGTTGTTTTAAGGGTTGAGAAGAGAAGTCCTTGTTGAGAGATCAAGGTATTAGCGGACATTTGCTCACCTGGTTCACTGAGCAGCCCTCAGTTATTTGATTGCCAGAAAGACCTAAAGAGGTGCCAATCTGATCAGGTTACAAGATTTTTGCTCTGTTTATGTAAGCTATTCAACAAGAGCCTATTCACTCTCTTCTTCACATTGCCTTATGCCTATATCTCAAATGGCACTGAAATACCTTGGTGGTCAAGCATCAAGAGGACCAGTGATGCATTGTGCAGGCTGAACTGTATTCACATCAGGGGTTGTTTGGCTGCAGGGGAAGAGAGGAAAGAATGCCGTTGTCAACACAAGGAGGGGATAGGAAGATAGCCATTGCTGTTGATCTGAGTGATGAGAGTGCATATGCGGTGAAATGGGCCGTGGCAAATTACTTACGCCCAGATGACCATGTTATCATCCTCCATGTCAGGCCTACAAGTGTTCTTTATGGGGCTGACTGGGGTGCGTCTGACCAAATTTTGGAGGCAGACAAAGAATCCCAACAAAAGATGGAAGAGGAATTTGATGCTTTTACTGTTTCCAAGAGCTCTGACCTTGCAAAACCTCTTTTGGATGCTCACATTCCCTTCAAGATCCACATCGTGAAAGACCATGATATGAAGGAGCGCATTTGTCTGGAGGTTGAGCGCCTTGGGGCTAATGCTGTCATCATGGGAAGTCGAGGTAGGCATGAACACCCTTCCTTATACGTTCAGCTTTGATTGTTGTGGCACATACTTGTACGGGAATAGAGGCTTTCTTTGTTTCTCTAGGATTTCCTTATTTAATTGGTCCTTTCTGGGAGAAATCACAATTGTGGTCATGAGTCTATGAAAACTCACTCTTTTAAGGGTTGGTTTGGTTTGACAGGGTTGGCGAATCAAACATCGCCAAGCAGTATTCATTCATTGTGTGACATTGAACTGTTTTGTTGGAAGAGTGTAAGACTATACAGAAGGAACTCATTCTTTTTGGGTTTGTGTTATTACAGGGATTGGCGCAGCTAAGCGTTCCCGAAAGGCTCGACTAGGGAGCGTGAGCGATTATTGTGTCCATCACTGTGACTGCCCTGTTGTTGTTGTGAGATTGCCAGAGGACAAGGATGGGGTAACTATCACTCGCCGCTGTAACTCAAACTCCCGAACCCCTAGTCCTCAATCAATCCATCTTCCTCCACCAAAGACAAGTGTCAAGGCTGAGTATGAAATGGAAAGCTGAATAGAAGGACCTCAAATCAAAAAAATTGTCTTGAGAATGTTGAAAGGGGAGATATGTTGTGTAGGTTTTGATGTGACAAGGCTGGCTTCTAGCCTTGTGTCACAATGAAACTGCAGTTCACAGTCAAGGCTCATTGTATGATGTATGTGACGGGAAAGGATTGGAGAGGCTTTATGGTATTGCTCCTTTGAGATGAAAGTCCTGGGTAGAAATGGAATCCATGCTAACTTTTTAAACCTGCTGTTTGTAATCCAATCCAGTTTGAAGTATCTTTGCATTTCACTTCTTGTACTGCACCACTGGGAGGATATGTATTTCTTGTACAAGTGTTTTCTGTCGAAAATCTGTAATTGAGTCTTTTCTGAAGTAACTGCTTGCAACACACTGAGAAGACATAACCACATAAAAGACTGGCCAATTGTGGGAGTTTGATCATAACATTCACGGAAGTTTTATAGTCTGTTCAATAAAGTCAGTTATGAAAACTGGTAAAATAAATACAAGCAATTGTCAAGTAGGAGATTGGAAAATGTCTAGGGTTTTCTCCAAACAACTACTACTTGTGTTTGTAATTCCAGATTACCTTCTTTCACAAGCTTTAAACCCATACCCAGGCTAAGCCTACAAAATGTTTTCACCTTATCCATCCCAAACCTTGTATGCAGGTAGTGGCTACTCACTTCTCCAGACCAACTGATGTGAGGAAAACCAAATTTGATCCTCAATGCCTGCTTCCTCAGTGCCTGCCTCCTAGGGCCATAACACCACCCTTTGCCTCCTCAGATGGCTGCAAAGTACTGCTTGCTGCCCTTTGTATCAGGCTTCATTGTCTTTTCACCTGGTTTCCAGTCAATAGGACATGCCTCATCTGGATTGTCCTGCACATATTGCACTGCCTGGAAGGACCAATATATGGGCATTGTTAGAAGCTATCTTAAAGAAATAGATGGCCAAAAATTTGTTGGAATGTTTCAATTGGATATCTAACTCCCTTCAGTTCTCACCCATTCCCTTTCAGGATTAATGTCTATTCTATGTGCATAAATTGGGAAATCACCTGTAATGTGCGAAGTGTTTCTTCCACACTACGACCAATCCCAAGGTTGTTGACTGTCACGTGCTGTATAACACCTTGCTTATCGATGATAAACAATCCCCTCAACGCCACACCCTATTTTGCAATCAAGTCATGGGTACAACAATGTCAAAACAATTTACAGGTCTCTTGACTGTCACATGAACCAGATCTATACTACTGTCAGAAAAAAACAATACTAGTCCAAAGACTAAGCTACTTGGACTCACTAAACATGTTCTCCCTTCATAGAACACATTTGAGATATTCAAAGCTATTACTATCAGCAATTTCTTTGAAGATTTAAGCTACAAAAGTCAAATTGCATACCTGCTCAGGAATCAGCACATTATAAGTTCTTGAAATCTTTTTTGTTATGTCAGAGACAATAGGATAGCGCAATTCGCCCAAACCACCTAACTTCCGATCTGTCTGGATCCAGGCAAGATGGGAGAACTGTACAACACAATACAACAAACACACAATGATAAACTCTTGCATCAATAAACTCAAATATTAAACTTTACAAACTCATGTAATGGTTAAATGTTGTAATGTTATTTAATTTTGGACAACTATTTATTGCTCACCCTTGACCTTCACGATGTTCTGAATGAAAAGACTTGAATTGTCATCTAAATACGTCAATGAATCTAAACACAAGTTAAAACAGATGAATCAAACATTAACCCTAGACTTAACAGGGAACAATCATCATCAACACATGATATCCTTTGCAAGAAAAGCAAATCCCCTTGACAATTGAAGTTTGGTCCCCTTTGATCCTTCAAAATCATCATAAAACCTCTTTGATGTTTTAGTGGTTCAAGTTTGCAAATACCACGCTATCAGTTGAGATGCCAATCACTTCAGTGTTCAGCTTCTTGAACTCGTCATATTTGTCACTAAATGCAGTAATCTCTATATGGCATGCCAACACATGATATTGTCCATATTAGGAAATAGATTGTACATTTTCGAGCCAATTCAAATGCTTATGTGAGAACATAGCCAAGAATGAATGCAATGTTTAGTGGGCCAAAAAGTGGGCAGGGGAGGGGGGGAATCCCATAAGTTCATTTCGACAAAATTTTCAATCCTAAGGATGACGAGGTAGTTTGACAATTCAACAATCCATCTACATAACACACACACATACACATGATATAGACTCGTAAACAACCATTTTTTTCAATAACAAAAAGAATCCATTATTAAAAAAAGCATACAATTGAATGGTGTAAAATTTTTGAAACTTGTTTTCATTGATATGTTATCTAATTCAATTTTAAGTCCTTAACAATCATAATATCAATAATTAAATCCATTTTGAAATATTTATTTTCTATCAACTATAAAGTCTATAGTATTCACTTTAAATGTTCATATACTTTAAATAATTTGTATTATGCATAAAAATACATACATCATATAAATCATTACCTTTATTTAATAACCTCAAACTAAGTCCCTAAATTGATAATTCCAATTTTTAAAAGACATTTTTCCCAATTTGAACTATATCTATGTTGCAAGATTTGCCACTATGACATCCATATCAGTCCAATATTGTAACTTGTACTAACTCCCAATGATACACATGTAAATTTTTTTGAATAAATATTAGCTTGTAAAATTAAAAAATTGTATGCAAAGCACGATGTGGCTAGCCTAGCCACCCAAGCTACATGTATTTGTGAAGGCATGCATAAATGTTAGTTTCCATGTCATTTGACACATTTGAGTTTGAACAACAATGTGCAAGGAAATACTTGCAAACTCTAAATATCATCACATCCATAGACCAAAAAGTGAAGGAATAATTAATTATGTCACCTGTCGGGCAAACAAATGTGAAGTCCAATGGGTAGAAAAACAAAACAACATACTTATGTCCAATGTAATCAGAAAGCTTAATCTGCAATGCAATATGATCTCCATCACATGAAAATGATACATCAACCTTGTAGAATTTTAACATTCAAGGAGACTTTTATATGTCAACAAAACACAAATATATTTTATAATCCTCAATCATGTTCATGTAAGAATCTATTGTTAACATTATAATAACACATTACCTTCACAAGCTCTTGATCAAACACAGCTTCAGCTTCAAAATTAGGTGCAATATTGCCAACCAAAGGATCATGGGACTCAAGGGACTACAACACAACACAACAATAAAACAATATTTAAGCATGTGGAAGACAAAGTCATGCACATTGACAATTGAGAAAATTGTTATAAACATTGTTATACAAAATCATGTTTTGTTAAATATTCCATTTGTTAGTGCATAAAATTAAATATTCATGGGCTTGACTTGAGGGACCCTTTATGGTATGACTTCAAGTTCCCTTGGGGCCATACAATTGGACCCAATGTGTTTGGGAAGAATTATAAACCATACATGTCTTGACAAATGGGGACATTTGAGTCTAATAGGGATATCACAACTTCACTCCAACTTATATATGTTCTTCAATGAACAACCATTAAAAATGGAAATTAAATCTAAAAGTCTAAAGGCCATTTGCTTAAATCAAACCAAAAATAAACTTTGACTTCTCACCATAAATTTTTTATTTTTGATCAATTCATTGCACTAGTTAATTGCAAAATACATTGGAATGACAACTATTATATGGTCATCCAAGGATTGATGGATAATAAGAACCCATGGAAATCACTTCCATTCTATTTGAAATGGCGTGTAAAAAAATATAAGGTGCAACTTATTTAAAAATAACAATTGAAATGTTTTACTTCAATGTAAATAAGGTGTTTATAATTCATTATGAGAATTTTTTTCAATATACCTAAATATTTCAAAATATACTAGGAATATACCATTATTTCAAATATTTCAAATACCTTTTTACTTCATGTGCTTCCTTAAATATAGAAGGAATGATTTCCTTAAGAATAAGAACAACACATAAAGTTTGTCAAATAGTACATCAAGACATATTCATACATGTACGGGAATAAGAATTAAATCTCACAAAATGTTGATTGAAAAAAACAAACCATAGTTTATTGGGAAGCAAAATTGTGCTCAAAAGCATCGTAAAAATGAGACCAATTCATTAAAAGTATTATTAATGATACAAATGTTTTCAAGTTAATCAAATCCTACACATCCATGGCAATCATTGTTGTACAGATTCTTTCATTACACACATAAAAGAATAATGTTAGTCTTGCATGAATGAAGCATTAAACAACATTATGAACTTATAGTTAGTTGGAAAAACAAAGGTTCCCACAAATATTAGTGCCATGAAATATCTTATTTCCATCAATTTTCACTAACAAATGCCAAATTGATGGTTGAATGATCAATTGTTACATTCCATGTAAAACCCATTAACAAGAGTTGTTAATGAAGCACCCGTTATTGAAATTTGTGCATGGAAGGCATGGGAGTTTGAAGCTAATTGTTAGTTGGTAACTAATTCCATTAAATCATTTTCAACATAAAGTGATATGTTGCTTATTGAAATGTTTTAAACAAGTAAATCCCAAAGAAGGATGAACATCCAAATATGAAATATTTCATAACACAACTTTTGGTTTGCATAATAATAGAAAAATCTTGTTGTTAACATCCACAACACTTGCAAAAGGGAGGTGTAGAAAAATGTTGATGCCATAAGTACGCCAACTTGAATCACACATCCACACACATAAGAAAACAACAACATAGATTGGATTGTTTGACATCTTGAAATGGAAGAAAAAAATTTGAATGAAAAAAAAAGAAAAAAAGAAAACAACATGAATCAAAATGCACAATTTGAATGGCAAGGCCAATATTTTTACAAAACCAAAATACTCTACACATTCAACATAATGCAAAACCCTTGAATAATAGAGGATGACCACATTGTATATCAAAACTTACATTAGAGACAATGAGCCTTCGTCTTGAATTGCCATGTGAGATTCCAACTATTTGTTTTTTATTCATCATGGCCATGCTATGATTGGTAGCAAGACGTGCTTGGAACCTCTTTCCAAGACCAAAGAAGGGGTAGGGAATGGAGAGCTTAAATGACATAGAGGTAGATGAAAATGGTCGTGCACAACATCCCAAGAGCGATGAAGTCATATGCATTGCCACAACAATGGATGCCACTGTCATTGCCACAATTGCACCAAAACTCTCCCAAAAACCACTTTTATGACTCCTTGAATTTTATTGCTAGAGCTTCAACCTCTTATATTACAATACAAGATATTCATTCCTTCGTTCTCTAATTCTCATAATAATCACACAAAAAAAAAAACAAAACCATATATAACATAATAACATAATAAGACAAGCACATGTGCACCAAACAAAACCTAACATGAACAATAAGGCATGTCAAAGAAATGGTTACTCTACCATGTCATAATTTGCACTACTTAAAGTGAACATTATGAATGCACACACATCCTCATTCCACTTGGAACCAATTGTAACATGTTAGTTCCAACCTATTGAGAAAAAGCTCATGAAACTACATATGTTCTCATTCAAACAAACAAACACATGTATGCATTTTGATGTGGTTGCTACATCTTTTCTCAAGAATTTTTTTGGGGATAATTTTGTTTCCCTTACATGCATTTGATGAATTTAACATTTTTTAAAGCAATTTTACTAGGCTCCTTGTACGGTCCAATGGTTATAAGCTTTTTTCCATTGTTGTTATAGGTGGTTTTTTGTTAACAAAATTTTTTTTGATATAATTTTGGCTATATTATATCTATAATGTATTGAATTTTAATAATTTGTACACCAATTTGTTTATGTTTCATTTTACGAAGGAAGGTAAGATCTAAATTGATATTTTTTTAAGTGTCATAACCCATTTTAATACATGGGCAACTTTGGCATTTGTGTGCTAACTTATTAATATAATTTTTAATTTTTAATTTATCACTTGAATTTTTAATTATGAATTTTTTGGCAAATAAGGAATATATTTAATATAAAACCACAAAATTTTCCAAAATTTTCTTATCTTCCTTTTGGTTAAATAGGTCACATTTAATATGTTTTAGTTGGACAAGGTCAAGGTTCGAATTTGGTTGCCTTCAATTGTTGCTATAATATTTTGATTAGATTTTTGAAATTTTTGACATATATTGTTGATTTTTTTCAAAGAAAAGGTTTTTTCTAAATGTTGGTATTCAATTTATTACATTTTTTTTTCATAGTGGCCAATTTTGGCATTTGAACTAGGTGAATCAAAACTTGAATTTACACAAACCTTTGATCAAAATAGCCTTGAGATTTTTGTTTTCCAAGTATGACATGGCTAGCAACATTTTTTCTATTACTTAGTTTTAAGAGATAATATTCAACTATTGCAATTCCAATATGGCACAACCAATTTTTTTCATTGTGTTTAAGCTTTTGAATAGGACTTGTGTTAAAAAATCACATGCATTTTTTGTGTGTGGTGATTTGTGGAAAAAAAATCAATTTATAATTTTATAAATGGCTATCTTATTTGATCCATTTTTGGAGTTTCTTTGATATGATTGTCAACATTCGTGAAGGTTGTCTTGTAAAAATTTTGGGCTTTGTGTATCCAAGCAATATTATTTGTGAGATTTTGATTTATCAAAATATGTAATTCTCTCCTACAAATATGATTGTATACGTCACAAACTTTCATTAAATGTTTACAAATTTATAATTTTTTTACAATCAAACATCTATTACATGAATTTTGTCAAGATTAACAAGTAAAAAATGAGTTGGTAGGAGCCATTCTAGTTGTAATTAATGTTTTATTGACATGTTTATAAGTTTCATATTTAATATAATATTGAAAATGTATGTTTTATTTGTACCATGCCATTTCTAATATATCAATTTAACATTAAGATAAGTTTGAAAGTAATCCAAAAAATTTAATTACTTTTCAACACATTTTAAAGCCCATAACTAAATATTTTTGTGCTTGCAAATCAATGTGACACAATATAAAATGTGGTCATAGCATAGTTTAAACACAATTGTTTAGCATCTTCTCATGACTTTTCGACCAATCTTGTGTTGCCATTCATCTAGTTACGATTACAAAATTTAGGGTCATCAATGGTTCCTATTACCCCATTTTTGCCCTAGTATGGACATAGCCTGGCAAGATATTTATACTCAAATTAGCATAATTGCAATGTGAATATGGTTTTTAGAGGTATTATGTTACAGGGAGGAAAAAAACACTCATCATTTTGTGAAGTACAATAATTGGTGTACATTGGTCAATTTGATGGTGATGTAAGTTGACCTTTATGATGTGATAGGGGGCATGGGCATTAAATAAACACATGGATGGTTTAAATGTGACTAGGATTTGTGTTAGCAATTTTTTTGGGATGATTATGCCTTAACCAAATGAAGTGGGATGAGATTGCCCTAATGAATGATTTATTGTGTTGATGGATGTATTAGCATAAAACACCAAGAGAGGGGGCGATTGGTGATCATGAACTTTAAAAGAACTGTACTTTGCTTCTTGATGTCTTTGTTATTTTCCTATGTTTTTGTTGTTTGCATGTTATGGAATTTGGTGTGTTGTTCTTCATGGAATGTTGGTGCCTGGATCAGAAGTTGGTGGTGGAACACTACTTCTTAGATTTTTTTTGGTGTGTGATGAAGATGATGCGGAGTTGCTGAATAGAAGAAGGATGTGCTTGGTGGGGAGAGGAGATAAATACTTGACAACGACTAAAATTAAACATTCTGGTTTCTAAACTCAGATTCATCTCAATTTCATTTTGTTGTTTGGAAACTTTCAAGAGGAATGCCTGAAGCTTGTGATTTTAGCTAGGTCACTCATGTTTGCTTTAGGATTTTTGTTGTGTTGAAGTTGGTGAGCAAAACATTAGGAGTGAAGGTGTCAATAAAGTTTTTAGGATGGAAATGACGAGAAGTTCAAAGGGGTTATTTGGATTGGCTTGAGTGGGGTTCATATTCAAATTGAATGTGCTTGAAAATTATTTTAGGACATGGGAAAGAATGAATACCTAAATGTTTGGGAGCTCCGAATAAGTTTTATGTAATGGGAAGTTCATGGGAAAATCTAAAAAGACCATTGTAGACACTACTTGTCCATATTTTTATCATTTCCAAACCAATATCTCTATTGGGATTTTGGGAAGACTATGTGCAAAATTTGTTTGTTGTTAGGATACCCTAGTATAAGCCCATGATAGTCCACAAAGAGAGGAAATTTGGAGCGAGTTGATCCGTCAAAGTCCATAAAATCATTTTGTCACTAAGTTATAAACACATGCAATGTTGCTACATTGGTTGTGTGTTTTCAAGGTTTGTTGTATTGATGCATTTAAACATTATTATGTTGTGATCAACGTGCATATAGATTTGTATGCACCCCTTTCTTGGTGACAAAAGTCTTGGCCCCTTGGGAAATTACTTGTAAAACTCAATTTGTCCCATTTATCATACCATTAATGCTGTGCATGTATGCATTTGGAATCAAATTATCTTATTTTTGTTTTTTTATAATACCACTAAATTTACACTCTAATCATGTATTTTGATGGAGGAATTTGGTTTTTTTTTCATTTGAAATCTTGGACTGAATCAAGGATAACAAGGGTGGATGATTAGTTTTGAACCATTTGAGTTCCATGTTGAATTATAATAAATGTGTTGTAATGTCATCAATTGTTATCCTTGCATGTAAATTTTTGTTCAAAAAGTCTAAACTAAAGTTGGAAGCTTGGTATTTGATTACACACTTGACAAATGTTTGAAAAGTTCAAAAAGGTCTTAGATTTGTTCCATTTTTTGTAACTCACCTTTTTATTTCACATGTTTGTACCCCAAATTATAATAAAAAATAAAAAAATAATAAAAAATAAATTATATATATATATAAACTCCAAATAAATTACCACAAAATTATTGTTAAATGTTTAAGTCAAATGCATCTTAAGGTTCAAGCCAACCTACATCATGTTTTAAATAACTATAATGTTCCTTTTTCATTAGATGACAAAACAATTTTTTAAAAGTACAAAATGGCCACTCTATTTGTTTTAAACCCCTAGAACTCAAGGGAACACATTACAAACACAAAAAGACCTCACTTTTCATGGCTTTAGGAAGGTTCTAGAAATATGTATTTAAGAAAATCACAATAATCCATTGAACTCAGTTCATTTGTATCAATTCAACGGCTCAAATAACCTCACAATTCACTTTAGTGGCTAGTTACCTAGATCATTTCTAGAAACTTTGAGATCTCCAAAAAACTATGAGATCTTTTTTTGATGGGCTTCAATTCACACATCCCATTAATTTTGCTCTCCCTATCCAAGCTTTCTTTACAAAAGATTAATCTTAAAACAACAAAATACTGTGGTTTCACACCTTAGTTTCATCACCAATTTCTTCAAAATGTTCCTTACAACCCCCAAACCCCTCACACAACAATATTTCTCATTTCAAACACATACACAAAGTACACACCACCATGATTCCAAAATTTACAATAGATAGAAATTTTCCACCCACCACAAATGCCAAAGGGTTAACATCTATGCTATCTACTCATAGAAATCTAGCAACAAAAACAAACTTTGGACATCCCTTCTTGGGATTTCCTATCTTCTTTCTACCTTTAACACTCTCCCTTGTTCACTCACTTTCTTTTTATTCATATATAACTAACTTAATTTTATTTTTTAAAGTGCCACCTTTAAGTTCCTCCACCCATTGCTACCATCCTTGTTCCCTCACCCACTCCTTGTTAACCAAATGCAAGGAATGTAACATTTTCCCCTAGGGGAATACATTGCGTTTAAAATTTTACACTACTTGCATCAAACAAAATATTTTTTGGGGGTATTAAGATAAGGAACCATTTTTTTCCCACCCCATTACTACCTATTTTAATATGCACATATTTAAATCATTGTAAATTTAATTATAATTCTTAATTTGCATTAAATTTTGATACCTTATATTTATTTCAATTTCTAGATTTACTATTTGATAAAGAAAAAGGGACACATGATAACTCCCATTTTTCAAATGCATGAAAAAACCACAATGATAGAAATACAACCATTTGTTCCCCCAAAAACATAAATCATAGTTCATGTCAAACACTTGTAACAAATATGATGCACTAAGCCATCAACTGAATTTAGAATAAAAATTGTAAATTTTTTATGAACATATGATTTACTTTTTAAAAAATTAGTTCACTTACTAGTATGAATTCATTTACTAATTAATTAATTGAATTGAACCTATGAAGAATCAATACATAATTTTTAATACATATGCTATATATATATATATAAAATACCAAACATCAATGCATACCTTATACCTTATATTAATTATAAACTTATTTTCAAAATAAACATAACCCTATTATAAAATGTGGCAACATCTTTGGGTACCATTTCCATTTTATCAAATGTTAAATATATGAACACAATTTTTCTTTTCTTGTTCTTATTTCTAAAATCTTTTATGGTTCATCCAACACTTTTTCCTCTATCATCAAATTTGATAGTTATGAAATAAATTGATTGGGATCTCATATAAATTTATTTGTAGGCTTACATTGAAAACATTATGTGAATTTTCTAGCTATGTGAAAAATTTAGTCCATAAACCACCTTCCCAACCTTTTTAATTCCATATCCCCCACTTTGAATTCCCTAAAACTTTTATTTTGGTTAGCATAGTCCTTCGTTAGGGCTCTTTGCATACAATCTTTCATTGAATCTTGTTCAAATTGCATTGTTTTAATAATTTGGATAACAATTTCCATTTGAATGATGGAAACATGCCAAGATGTTGGTGTCAAGAAATGTACCTCATAAATATTTTCAAATGGATTCATCCCTACTTATTGAGGAATGAGGATTTTTATTTTATGCAAATTCAACTAGGTGAAGGTATTCTTCCCATGAATTTATCCTTTGGCCCACATAGATTTTTAATATATCCTCCAAGGTTTGGTTAGTTATATTTTTTTGGACATTAGTTTATAGATGATAGCCTATGCCAAGCCACAGTTTTGTTCCCAAAGTCTTGAATAACACAATCCAAAATGTATTGAAAAATTTTGGATCCTTATTTGAAATAATTTCTCAAGGTAGCCCATGCAACCTATTGATTTTTTAAATCAAAATTAGGGAAATTGTTCTTACAATAACAATTGATTTGATAAGGGATGAAGTGTGTTTGTTTTGTTAAGTAATCCACCACTACAAATATGACATGATGAGCCCAATATTTGGTCCACAATGAAATTCATATTAATGGATTTCCACTTGGCTTTAGGGACTTCCAAAAGTTGAAGTAGTTTCAAGGTTTTGATTTTTTCTACCTTGGTTACTTGATGTTATAACATCTTTCAATGTTTTCATGAATGTTTTTTTCATCCCAAGCTAGATTTCTCTTTTTATACTTGTTAGGTATGCCTTTTGGAATCTTAGATGGCCAACAATAGGTATGTTGTGGTAATCATATAGGATCCTCCATCTATAATTTGATATGGTGGAATACATAATCAATTGAAATTGTAATACAATAATTCATCTTTTAAAACATAAGTTAGATAATTACCCAACTCTTCTCCAACTCTTCACATCATGTGACAAAACATTAAAAGGTGCATAGAAAATGGATCTTCTTTATATTTTCCTTCACATCACCAATTAGACCATTGATTTGGCATTTTCCCATTTTCTTCTAGATAAAAAATTAGTAACAACATTTTCTTTTCCTTTTACCTAATGTATTTCAAATAAAATTTGTTGTAAAAATTCCACCCATTTGCATTCTCTTCCACTCAAGATGGGTTTGCTGGTTAGGAATTTCAAATTTTCATGATTCGTTTCAATTTGGGAATTCCTACTTAGGAAGTAGTATGCCATATTTAAAGCATGCACAATCATTAACAAATTTTTTTCATGGGTGGGATAGTTTTGTTCTATTAGATTCATTTTTTTTTCATAGGCCACAACTTGACCTCTCTGCATAAAAACAATTCAAATGGCCATATCACTAGCATTTATGCAAAGAACCATTTTTTCATTTTGTAGTCCATCAATTTTTAAATGAGGGTTTGGGCGAGGGGCTTTTTAGCCTAAAATTAAAACTTGCATCACATTTAAACATTCACAAAAATAAAAATTTCCCCTTTAAGTAATTAAGTCAATTCTAATGTCAACCTATAAATTCAAAAGATGTCTTGTATCAATAAAGGTATCATGGACTACCATGTGGAGTGATAATGATATCACAAGAATATTATAATGAAGCTATACTCCTTTGGTCATTTTTTGATATTAGGACCAATACCAATTTATATACAATATTCACCACTAAGGTTTAACATTAGATAATTTTAAGGTGGTGGTTGAAAAAAAAAAATGTTACAAAGGTGTCACTATTAGAATTGTGGAGAATTTGAATTCCCAACCTATGTTACATTATTCATTGCCTTGTTACTAGGCTAGCAAAGTAGTTAAATAAAATATGTGTTTTACAAGTGTATTTATTCTTGTCAAAATTCCAACATATTCAAAATGGGACCACTAACCTTCCATTAACCTTATTTCAACAAATACTATTGAACTTCAATGGTGGGTATAATACCATAGTTCCATCAATATATTCACCCAATCTTAGTTGGAACTTAAAAGCATATGTGAATTGAAATACTTAATTGATAGAGCAACTAGCTAAAGCTTCACTAATTACATTATACATGTTCATTTGGTTTGGAACTAACAATTGCAATTGCCACATTGATTTTGATTGCATAGTTTAAAAAAAGAAATATTCATTAAAAAAACAATATTCATATTGGAAGTTTCATAATTCATAATGTGAAAGGTTTTTACAACATGAAGCTATCACATTCATTGTAAATGTCAAGTGAACATTTACGATGAGTTGTTATAATTAGTGTTATGTGGTTTTCTCTTCCAAAAAAAAAATAATGAATAATTAATGGGCACATGCACCTTTAACCATTATAATCCTAACCAATAGTTTTGAAAAATCATAGAACTAATATTGAACATTTAATTGAGTTTTCAAAAATCAAAAAAACTATTTAGATTGTCAATTATTTTGTTAATTATTTTGTGAATATCATTCATGGAAATACGAAAAAAAACTTGGAATCAAAGGCTTCCTAATTCTAACATTTGTTTTTGAAATAATAGGTTAAATTTGGGTCTAGGTGTTTGTTTTTTCAAATTTCAAGGATCCATTTGGGTTTAAGGGATTTGGTAGTTAACAAGTTTTGGAAGATGGTTTGAATGTTTGGTTTTTTGATATAAAATTGATTGAGTAGATGCCAGTTTTTAAAGATTCCATGATCAATTATTTTAAAACTACACAATGCACTACATAATTTCAAGAACCTAAAGTCTCACCATAACCACTCTCAATGTTTTTCTTTCAATGGATTCATAAATCACAACTAATATTGAAAAGACAAAACCACAAACCCTTAAATGCTTGTTTAATTTCCAAATTAAACTTTGAAAACATGCATTTGAATTTAGAACTTTCTCTTGTAGTGAACTCACACGTATAAAAAAACTACAAATGCCTATAGATGCACACACTTCAAATGTCAAAAATGTCAAGAAGATAGGCATGTAATAAATATTATATTGCTTCAAATGTCAAGGTGGGGACTATAAATGCTTTTAATAAGTTGTACATTGTACTTCTTTCAAAAATGAACATTACAAAGATTTGGGAATTTTTCACATTCAACTTCATTTAAAAACTCAACATCAACATAGAGGGCTAATGATTAACTCTTGCATTATTGTGAGTCTATAAAAATGTCCTAGTGCACCTTTCTACAAAATAATATATTAAGAGGTTTCAAAGCCTTTTGTTTTCACTTTTGTCAATTCTAAACCAGGATGTAATTATCATCTATTATATTGCAAACTTCTTTGATTTCAAAATTTTTATTAATTTTTGTTTCAATTGTGTATTTGATATAAAAGGCCCATATGGGCAAATTGATGATGTGAGGTTTCCAAGCCTTCCCTTGCTTCTTTAAAATTTTCAAATGCACCTCTTGCACAATAGCTTCATATTTGCCATGAGAACATCATTAAAAAGGTGTTCTTGTTTTGCACTTTGACATTCATGATGTTATTGTTATTACCATATCTTGCCAAGCCCACATGGACATTATAAAAATCAAAAGTCATTAATGTTTGATTCATGTGGCATGTTAATATTAACATTTGGAGTTGAAAACCTCACGAAAATCATAGTAAGAAGTTGTGAGAAATAAAAAAAATGTCAGAAAATGACAAGGGGTTCATTAGAGTGGAGAGAAGCAAGCAAGTGGTGCCAACAAACAAGAAGATGAGAGACGAAATAAGTGAAAGGAAACTAGTCCAAGTGGAGAATGACAATTTTAGAAGTTGCCTTGCAACTAGTCAAATTGGGAATTAGCAACAACGAAAGCCAAGCCCCAAGAACAAGTCAACACGAAAAGAAACTTGTGACAATTGCATACAACATTTTCAGATTGGTGACATGAAGGAAAATACATATGAATGAAACCATCCAAAACTTGTATAGTGAGTTTCAAAAGAGGGAGACACAAAAAAATTTGTAGTTTGAAAATCTTAAAACTCTCTCCTTCATCTACGTCAAAAACTCATTTGAACATGCCATTCTTTGATAAAGGGGAAATTATTGGTGTAGAAAATCATCCCTTAAAGCATGATGTTCCAAAGCCACATTCAAAAGGAGATCCAAAGGGAGAAAAAGGTGCATTTTGTCAATTGTTGATTCCTACTTTCTCCATCCCATTCAAACGAAAGCTCAAAAAACCCTAAACTCTAGTACAAAAATTGTCTATCTTCAAAAATATACAAGCTCAAATTTTGACAAATAATCTTGACCAATTTTTGGTGTTGGTTGTTTGATTCCTACTTTCTCCATCCCATTCAATCAAAAGCTCCAAAAACCCTAAACTCAAGTACAAAAATTAGCTATTCTCAAAAATATACAAACTCGATTTTTCACAAATAACCTTAGCCAAGTTATGGTGTCAAGGCAAAAATGAGCTTGGGTACCAATATATATATATGTATATATATATTTGTCGAGGTCAAATCAAAGGCCGAGTACCACAAATCCAAGATTTGGTGGGTGGAGCAAGGGTTAGGGTCTTTTGCAAGTTCACCTTTGGCTATTATATGTGTATATAACTGGTCAAAGAACCGGTGGGGGTTTAGGGTTTGGCCAGAGTCAAAGAACCGCCCAACACTGGTTATAACTTATAACCCAATGACACTCATGGTTTACCCCAGTTAGATTTACTGTTTGACACTTTTGGGGATTTAATCGGCCATTCTGGGGACTTAATAAGCCACCTTTGTGGACTATCTTTTAGGGTTCAGTTGCCTGTTCATTTCGATGCGTGCTTGCTTTCTCTCGGGAAATGTGCATGAGCTCCTGAAATTTCTCTTTCAAGCGCTTGAGGAATGCAATTCCTCTGTGTTTTCCAGCTTGTTTGCATTGCTGATCTAATGATAGTTTAAGTCGCGATCTTGTTCTTTACAGTTTTTTTTTTCTGCTGCAGTTTGGTTTCTGTTTGCAGCTACGGAATGTGCAAGTAAGGAAAGGAAGGGAAAGGGAGAGAACATATGGGTCGAGTGCAGTTGATGCACAGGTTTGCCTTATATGTGCGATGCTCGTATCTTCACCCTAGTTCGTCTCGATTCTTGCCTGAAGTAAGTATTTTTTCCAATCTCTTTCTGCCTCGGAATGTTTCTGCTCCTGAATATGCGCTTGTGAAGAAGGGTGTTGTAGTCTCTTGTTTCATTAGGGTTTAGGGTTTCAGGGGGGTAATTTTTTGCACAGAAGGTGTGACTTTTTGTCGGATTTAGCCTTCTTGTTCTTATAGCGTTGATCTTGGTGTTGTAGCTTTCTTGGGAAGATCCGTTTGAATTTCTCAAGATCGTAAGAGTGGAAACTTGAAGCTCTCTCTTTTGGTCGTGTTGGTCTTTGTTGATGTTCGAGAGTCAATATTGTATGCAGTTTAGGGAGCGATACAGCAATAGGACAATAGGATGTAATGTGCAACTATGCTTTTGTTATATAATTCAGTTCTCTAGTGAGATTCAGAATTCAGGGTTCAGGGTTTTATCCACTACTGTCATTTTGAGGTAGTCCTATCATTCACTGAGTTATGGATCTCACCATCCACAAGTGTTCTGTATACTTGTAGCAATTACTATTTGAATCACAATCCTGTTGGCAGTTGATCTTGGCAGTATGATCATGATCTCCTTTTATGTTCTGCATAACTCTTTCTTTCAATTCAACAAATACCAATGCAACTCCAGAGACTCAATGTTCACATGTATATTTGCTTCTCTGCATGATGGAATCTTTGATATCAGTTTGCAGGGCAGGAAGGAAGTACACGATGGATGGGAGGATTGAGGCACATTCGGCAACATACCAAACATGATGTCATTCTTACTGCAGTAAGTTTTTTAAGCTCTTCATGGGTGGATTGGGTTGAAACCCTAGAATGTGTTGTAGAGTTGACATTGATTCCTACCTACCAAAGTATTCAAGTTTTCTTTGAACACAGTTCAACCTGTGGATCATGTATGACCTCAAATATTTTCCCAACTAAAGGTTGAGGTTCAGATTTTAGGATTTCTCTCTTCAACCACCATGGGTCAGTTAGTCTTAAGTGCAGGATTAGAGTTTCAGGTTAAAACAGTGGTAATCACATTATTATGACAAGTCATATTGCTCCAAGAAATGAGTTCTTTAGTGTTAATGACCATGGATCTTGTGTTGAAGTGCTTTTCTGGGGGACTGGTGCAGCCCATGGAGAGGCTTGGACAAGCAGGTCAGATTGTGAAAGTGGCACCTGGTTATGCACGTAATCGACTGATTCCTGAAATGCTTGCACTTCCTGCCATTGAAAAGTTTGTCCTCCTGGTCCAAAATCAGCTCAAGGTTCTCATAACATTTTCCCTATTCACATTTTTTGGGCATCAGGGAGCCTCTGTAAAGCTTGGTATCTATCAACTTGTCTCATCCAGCAACAGTTGTTGATGTCAAGTGGCTGTTTCTGTTTTATATGTTCCTGATATTTCCTCATTGTGCTTATATTTTGTGGTAACATTCAATGAAGGAATTGCAGTTTTTTGAGTTGATTTTGCTTGCTAATTTAAGTGTTTTGCCATTCAGCAAGTAGGTGCCCAAGTAGGTGGTCCAGAGGTCGAGGAAAAGGTTCACATTAAAGAAGTCACAGAGGAGGACAAATTGAAGGATATTGATGCTGTTCTTGGCCGGCTGGCGAAAGGCCGTGTGGTAAAAGTCACTTCCACAGCCCTTAGCATTACTGCAAATGCCACCTGGGGCACTTGAAAAGTTGAGGTGCATGAGATCTTTATACCAAAGTGATAGGTCATGCCTTACAGGGAGAAGGCTGCATATGTGTCAACCACAACATATGACGGTGGTTCATGATCCTTGCAGGTGCTGAAACGGGATGTAGGCATGAAGACTACCCTCATGAAGCTTGTCACCAAGTCTGATATAGTCTCTGAGGTGCGATGAACTGACATGATCACCTGACTTTCATGCACATGGCACTTAGTGATGTATCTGTGCTGCATGGAATTGAGTGAGTGCATTATAACTTCCCATTTCTAGCAACAGTGTTGGCAATACTGTCTCTGTTTTTGCACCAATTCTATCACACAGAGTATGTATTTTGAGGTGGGGGGGATAACTGGGTGTTAAACATCCACTGTAGTACTGGGTACTGTCATGTAGTGTCATGGCTTTGTGCTGAATTGCCCAGCTCTGTAGTACTGGGTTGTTTCATGCTCTCCATGGTGCTTTTTGACTCTTAAGTTTTCAGTCATAAAGGTTGTAACCTCAAAGAGTACATCAAATTCTAAAACAGAAGATGGGCAACCCTTGGAAAGAAAAGTTAGTGTTAAGGATATCAAAGTTACACTTTTGCATTTCACAGTACTGTTGTAATTTCTCTGTTTAATTGCTCATACTTGGAACTCTTGTTATGGCTGTTGGAAAGCAAAGTTGTTTAACAGGTAAGGTAGGGTGGGTTGTCATGCTGCTCATTTGGTGACAGTGTATAACCTACTACTGCTGAACTGTGTTTAGGTGAGAAAACAATTGGGAGTGGATTTGCAGGAAGGAAACATACAGCTTGATGCTGCCTTCTCGACAGTTGGTGACTTTGAAGTTCCTATACTTTTACCAGCAGGATTGAAGTTTAAGTTACCAGGAGACAAGAAAAGATTGCTTCTTAAGGTTCGCATTCGAAGAAAATAAATGTGGAAGTTTTGAGATGTTTGACATGGTTATAGTTCAGTTAGTGGTCTTCATTCTTTGATGTTTGCTGTATTCTGCAGTGAGATGCTGATTCAAGACTGATATCATAGAATTGGTTACTTTTATTTGGGATTGGGAGTGCCAGGGATGGCAGAATTGGGTCCCATGAGTGTATGTCTGGTAGATATTTGCAAGTCAGAGCCTTAAAAAAAAGATAATGGTGCTGTTAGATGATGCACTACCATGAAGATGACAATATGGTTTTTTGGATATCCTTGCTAGGGAGAGGTGTTGTCAGCTAGCAAGCTGATGGTTGTAACTGACAACAACTGTTTACCATTTTTTCACCAATCAGCACTGAAGATTAAGGAGACAATGGTGTTACGCAGTTAGATAACTGTTGTCACTACGAGAATCTAGCATATTGCAAGGTATATGAAATTGTAGTGTTGGGTTGCGAAAGTCTATTTCTTTCATACGAGCTTTATGAATCAACATCAAATGTCCCATGATTTTACAAGATAAAAGCATACTAATGTGTTTGGGGCTAGGTTTAATCCAAATCAGAAACTATGACCATGATCCAGACCTTGATGTTTAAGGGGTGGTTGGTAAGCAACTAGTAGTCTTGAATCTTAAATTACAACTATACAAACTGATTTGGCTGAAGTTGGATGAGGGAAGAAACACATTTTGATGCTTACCTTTGAATTCTCTTCCTGATTTCCATTCACAAAAACCTGCTGATGCTAACTTGCCTTTGCAGGTGGTTCAAAAGTTGATCAACTGTACCACCCAAAACAGCCAAAACATAAGTACTGAGACATCTAAAAAAATCAGCTAGTTCACATAATTGTAGCACTCCTAGGCTGCTGAGCCTCTTGAAGCATAGAATTTCTTGGCTACTCATGAAACAACAATAGTGAAATCTTCTACCAATCGTATTATCCCAAAATTTTGGCAAAATCCAGGTCAAGATGTGATGTTGGTCTTTCCCTCATGGGTGCATAGTGGTTGAGGTGTGGAACGAACATATTGATATGCTCCCACACTGTCATTGACTTGTTCAACACAAACTTCTGCTCCTGCACAGTCACCTCTTCTACATACTTGCAGAGTGGGCCTTATAGCATTGTCTCTGTAACAGCAGCTGCCTGTTGTCAATTCCTACCTCACACTGGTGCTCTTGGAGATCAGTTGACCTGTGTGATTAAGAGCAGCCACCTCATCTCCAAAAGTGGAGGATTGGTAGCACTTGTGGATTCCCACTGGTGCACCTTACATGATTCCAAACTTGGTGCAACTCTTATAAACCCTCAAGGCCTACAGCAATCACAGAGCCTTCAGAAGAGTGACTCTGCAATCAAACCAATATGAGTGGACCATTCGCAGAGAGTAGCATCCAGAAGCAAGTTTACAATTGATAGTCCAGTGCCATGAGGTCAGCTGTGAAAGGAGAACTGTAGGTTTCAATTCATGCTATCATCTGCAGAAAAATGGCCAAAAGTAGAGAACTCCAAAGAGGAAGAAATTTTGAGACAATACACAAGAGGACGATTGAGTCAAGACATTTCCTGTTGCTTTGAACTTTAGTGATTTGCACATCCATTGATCCCTTGCTTTCTTTTAAATCCTTACTTCTATTTTCTGCATGCAATGATTGCAGACCTTCCTGGCTGCCTACTTTGATTTCTATACACAGTTCAGACCTTGCTTTTTCATGCCCAACTTGTTGCTCAGTGCTTTCTCACAAGCTGGGGCCTACAATTTCAGTTGCCATTGGTGGTCCCTTTCTTCTTCAACATAAGACAAGCCATTTCAGTCTTCTTGTGCAGAATTTGCAACAAATAGACTGGGTTGTCACAGCTTGTGCTTGGCACTAGCCTCAAAAGGACATCCTCAGTATCTACATGTGGAGGTAACAAAAGCAATTGTAGTGCAAATCTTTGTGGTGGAAAGCTTGGGTGCTTCTTGTAGCACATCACATGGATTATCAGCTATGTTCTCAAGTCCCTTCAAGAGTGCAGAAACCCTACAAGAAATTGGACAACAAGCAAGAAATTTCCTGAGCACTTCAGAAGAAAATCTCAGTTTGCAGTGTGAAGCTTCCTAGCACAAGGTGTTCAAGCTACAGAATACTTACCAGACTTAACAGCTGCTCCAAGATACCAGCACGGCTGCAGTCATACTCTTGCCTGCAGCTTGTCCCCAAAGAATAGCTACCATATTTCTGTTACATGCTTTAAACCTTATTGAGCATCTGTTGTGCAGGATTTTGAAACCCATGATGTGCATGACATCTATGTGCATACAATTGGCTATGAATCCAGCATCCCTTTGAGAAGTTTAGAGCTTGTGTACAGCTATGTACGTATCTCATAGATACTCAATATTTCTCTTAGTGTCTCAATGGACCACTCAACAATGACAAAGGAAGTCAAGAAAAATCTACAAAACTCTCTCCCTTCTGGCAAAATCCTAAATGACTATACAATGGTAATGTCAACAAATCCAAGAGATCCTGATGTAACTATCAAGCCAATTTGATGTTAAAACTGCAGCCAGCTTCAAACCTTGGCTAGAAAGAATAAACCTGTCAATGTACAATTGTGGTATAAGAAATCTGAATGGTGCAAGCAATGAATTAAATTTAGGCAGGTCTACTAAAGAGCTACCAACCTCACTGCAATGCTCATCAGAGCTTGCAATTTCATTTTGAGGTATTACCACACCTAGCACTAATTGGTGGATAGCACCCATTACAGCCATCCAAGCTACCTCAGCAGACAACGTTGTTAACATCATGGCAAAAATAGATTTGTTTGGTGTGCCACACACACAAACAGTGCAGCATTTCCAGCAATTACATCACATTGATTCATGTAACCAACTTCTACTCATCCCCTTCATCATGATCTGTTCAGTCACAAACATATGAGAGAAGCTGTTGAAAGTTTGCACTTATCCACCCCTCTTGGGATTACGCACTGACAAAGATGGATGGTGAGCCTTATCATCATCACCCCTAATACCCATACCCCTGTGCGCCATACTTCCAGCATTGATGAACTGTGTGGGTGAATGTGCTGAAAGCACACGTAATTCCCTATCATGCTTGATTTCAAGAACTTGAGGTTCTCCATCTCCGCAACCCTTTGACAATCCAACATCAACCCTAATTACAGCATCATTGCAAATGCTATTTATGCCCATTGGGAACTGGATTGTATGGCCAACCACCATCCGCTGTACCCCTGGGATGGAAGCAATGGACTGATGTAGAAGCTCACAATCACACTGACTTTCTTTCACATCGGAATACTTGCGCAGCCACACGACAGCATCAGCCCCATGCAGATATGAAGGAGCCCTCCATCCATTTCCTCCCAACATCCAGTCTCTCACCTGGGATTGACACAGGAGAATCAGAGGATCAGTTGTACACTCTTCTGTTGCCTTACCACCCTCAAATGGTATTCATCTTACTATGGCCCACAAGGCAAGCACAATCTTATGATTACAGTGTCTCTGTCTGTATCTCTCTCCATGGCTTTGGCTCAATAAAAGGTTGCAGTGAAGTCAAATTGATCATTCAGGTTTTGTTGTTCCATCTAAGTGTCTGGATCTATAATTTCTTCATAAATACTGAGAACTTCTCCATATTTATGATAGAAGTCAACCTGAAAAGAATTGATAGACAACCCAATAAGAAGGTTAAAGAGATCTCAGATATGGCAACATATCAGCAGAACTGGAAATAAATAACCAACCCTAAAAGATCATAGAAAACAAAAGCAAAAATAAAACTGAGAATTGGTTTGAACAAGAGTGATAGACACACACATGTTCATTGTTCAGAGACCTTCTTCAACGACAACACGTATGATAGTACCAGCTACCATAACATCCCCCCTTGACTTATTAAGCTCTTAGTAGCTCATGGTGCAGGTCAACATCATACATTGACCAAAGTACTAAGTTTCTGTCACAAGACCAACTCCACTAAAGGTAGACTCAGCCATGATGCTGGCTAGCTCCACAAAACCTAAAAGAGAAGGAGAAGACCTGCGAATCAATGAAGAAAGCAGAACACAGAAAACCAAGCAAGAAAATTAGAAGAAAAAAGAGAGAAACAAGATGGAGAAACTTTAAGAGCATGATGATCTCTTCAGGACAAAAGAGGGCACTCATCAATTAGGATTTAAAAGAATATTGTACTGTGTGAGAAACTGAAGAACTCTATAAATTGAAACCTGAAGTATCTATCATGTGGGAGTTGGATGTGAGAAATCACCTCCAGATTGATGCGGTCAAGCCCATGATCCACATGAGCAGGTAGGAGTCCCCCATGCACAAACACTGAACTCCCTACCACCAAAACAGTTGGATGACTTGCCAAAAAGCGTGATGAGATTGGCCCTCCAGGTCTCAATGCAGCCATTCTTGCTCTCAAACCTTCCGGGTAGCTTGCTGGAATGCTGTGAAACAAGTTAGGCTGTTTCCCAAGACCTCCACACCTGTCTTTCAGCAGATTTCCGAGGTTGAACCAGTGGGCCCAGGTGCGGAACTCATGCATCCCGGCGAGTGTTACATACCGGAAATCACCTTCCATGTTTATGATTTCATGGTTTCCATTCATAATATGGACATTGCCACCACTGCGTTGTGCTTCCAGCCTCAGCTTCTCAAGCAAGTAGATCACTTTCAATTCCTCCCCTCCTCTGTCTAGCAAGTCACCAACCTGCACACAACAAAAAGTCGGTCAGTGTTCCCTTCAAAACGCAAGCAAGAATAAGAAGGGCCACAAAAGACTTTTCTCTGTGGCAGACTACTGTCAACATATAGACCACCTTGATTGGGAAGAAGAAAATAATTGCTGTCCAGTGGAGCTTGGTTACAAGTTTAGTCTTTGCCATTGTGCATGCATGAAGGAATTTGCTTCAAAGCAGTGATCAGCATTGTTGCAGCAAGCTAGGGTTTTTCTTGGCTGAACTTTTGTGTCTGTAAAGTATGAGATCATGATTTCTGTTGTTTCCAGAACAACTGCACTGCTTCTTTCATAAATAGTGGAGAGAAGAAATGCAGTGACTGAGCTTTCAGCCTCACCACAATGTGAGGCTTTGCTGCAGCATCAAAGCCAGGAGGAAAAACAAAAAACAAAAAAGAAAGCTCCAGAGATCCATGGATGGAGCACACATACCTGAACCACCACAGTTTTGCCTCCAATCCAGTGATCATTCTCGTCAATGACTTGAGCAACTCCTAGAGCTGCTCTTGTCTTTGATAGATCACCGTGAAGGTCTCCTATGGCAATCAATCGCTCAGGCGCAGGTAGCCATGTAGTTAACATTCCTCTCTCCTTGTTCTTCTTGTTCTGCTGCTGCAGTTGCTTCCCTTGACTGCCATGGACCTCATCCACTCTTGTAAACCTCCGAGAGGCTTGTTGGTTCAAGGAAGAGGCGGCAGGCGACCCGAGAATCTGACCTCCTACTACGAAATCCACAAACGAGTCCACAAAAGCTGAAACTAGGGTTGGCACTTTGCTGCAGAGGACTGGATCTTGTGCAGCAGCAGCTCCAGGTTTTGTCTCCTTTACCATGCCTGGCATGGCCTTGGCCTTGGCCGCCTCCTCTTGTGGATTTCCTGGTCCCTCCTCCCTCCTTGAAAAACAAACTCTGATGGAGTTGGATTGGTATAGAAACAGACAAGACGCCACTGACTGCAAGCGTGAAATCTTCGAATGCTGAAAAAGAACATCACGAAGCAAGTGACTACTGCAACAAAGAAGAAGAAGAAGCTCTCCAAGTGCACCACTCACTCACTCACTGACTGACTGCAGGAAATGAACAAAAATGCGACATTAGGGTTAGGCGCTCTTGAAGAATGAATGCCAGACCTTTGCAAAAACTTTCACAAAACTTCTCACAAATCTTCTGGTACATGTATGTCCAGTTCTAGATTGCCTAGTTTGCTAATTTCTTCAGCAATTAGTTTCTTCTGAGAATGAAGCAGGCAGGCAGGCAGGCAGGCGGATGAGGGAGGTTCTTCAGCAAAGGTTTCTTCAGCAAATGATCAAGTGCAAGTTCTTCATTCAGTCAATCAATCATTCGATCAATTTATGATTCTTCCTCAACAACCATAGAGGTAGCATTTTTGTTTATGACTTAGCTATTATTCTGTTGAGTTGTGTTGTTGAATTGTTGTGTTGTTGCTTCCAAATTGAGAAAATGGGTGATGAAGGATAAGAAGTTTTGAGATGTGGCAAAAACTCTCATGAAAACACAATCAACAATTGGCAACTTCTTGTTGTTGTTCTTGTGTCACTGAGAAGAGAACTAAACAAATAACAATCTCATAATGAAAGAAAAAGCACCAATCCAGAAGGGAAATGAAGGAACACAAAGAGAGGAGCAATATCCAAAGCCAAGAAAAGTGAAAGGGAGGAAAAAGGCACCCGCCCAAATCCAAAACCCAAGCCTCCGTCCTAAACCCTTCACTACTCGCATGAAACAAATTAGACAAAAGAGAGGGGAGGGAATCCTAAAAGAGCATCGGTCTTAGAAGAGGCCTGCCTCATTGCTGACAATGGCCTATCTCAAGATGGATGAATCTTGGGTTCTTTGATCGAAAAAATGTTAGAGGAAGGTTTTTGGTGCCTTTAGCTGACCACACCATATTTGCACATTGGTGTTGGAAATTGTTCACTTGCTGGTGTAAGTAGACAAATATCTCCATAGCAAAATACAATAACATATCCCCCTTGGTGTTGATCCTAGTAAAACATATCCTTTGCCCTAGGTTGTAATTGTCATGACAACTCACCTACAAACCGTAGCTCTTGAATCTAGATTTACTTGAGTGTGATCAACAATGACAACATTAGCTAGATAACTCAATGACATTATGAGGATTGAAGTGAAAGTGAAAAGCATTGAGAAAACATGTGTATGTTCACAAAAACGTGAAGTCTAGATTGGTTTTTCATAGTGTATTTTAAGGTCTTTTACTTGCTTGAATCTCACATTGTACCTTCCAAATTTCAGAAGGTACAAGATAGTTTGCCACTTGGCCTTCCAAAATCCAAAAGGTACGTTTTTCAAATTTGAAAGGTAATGATTGTGAAACCTTTTTTTATATGTGAAATTCAACATTTCTATGGAAACAATCAAGGCATTTCATATAGGAAAAGGCTTTTAGTAGACCCTTTCAGATTTGAAATCCCTTTGAGATCAATAGGTCAAAGAGGTAAACATTAAACATTGGCAACTAATTAAATGTTGCATTGAGTTTGACGTATTTACAATACAATGCCCAACATGAAAAAAAAATCAATTAAAAAAATTTTATTCGCACAATGATTAATGTTATAAATATATTTTTAATACAATAGTTTTAAAGAAAAAAAATGTGATGTAGTGGTTAAAATCTTTCCTCAACCCAAAGGTTCATGGTTCAATCCTTTTCCCAATTATTTTTGCCAACAAACAAATGGATGAAAAAATATATAAAACATTTAAATAAATTTTAAAAGTTAGTTGCCATTAGGAAGCAACTTTTTTAGGGAAAAGAAGTCCCAAACAAGTTATTATAAAGAACTAGTGGGTACCCGTGACCTTCGAGCATTGTGAAGTCCCCCGGTTTTTTAAAACTTGGTTCATGTTTTAGTTTTTTTTAGAAACTTTTATCTTTTTAAAAAAAATGTGTTTTCTGTTTTTATTATTATTTTGTATAATAAAAATAAAGTGTTTCTTTTTCATTTTTATATTTTTGTTTATTTGGATGCAAGTTTGAAGTTTGGAGAAAGAAGATACACCTCATTTTTTTTCAAGTAGGGTTTTTCTTCATTACTAGTGGTATTCGTGACCTTCGGACACCCGTGGCTACGCCACTCCAACCACTTCGAACGCGCAGTTGTCTCGACCGACGTTGTGCAGGTATCAGAACCAGCCATGTGTAACCTTAAGTTATCAGTCCGGATATTTACTCCCTTACCCGATGTGAGAAAACCCAAAACCCCGGTTCTGATATTTTGAACCTTGGTTCCTTGAACAATCAATTTCATTCTTGATTAACATGTGTTTTGATGTATCTTGATAAGTTTTGTTTCATGCCATTTGGATTCATGTTCACTTTGTAAATATCAGATATGGGATTTTATTTTTATTTTTTCCCTCCACTTCAATTAGCCATGGGATGTGAACTCATGGCACCCAACTAAACTAGAATGTAGGTTGTTCCATCAAGTTGTCATCTGAATAATGCAGA
>Ga0116229_10002548_pt1 | contig 29559 bp, 11 predicted proteins | sample S1TSphgellanicum_3_FD_87313 | JGI IMG/M metagenome (GOLD analysis project Ga0116229, IMG submission 87313) | Host-associated microbial communities from peat moss isolated from Minnesota, USA - S1T2_Fc - Sphagnum magellanicum MG | ecosystem: Host-associated > Plants > Peat moss > Unclassified...
AACGGCCGCATCGACCTGGAAGCCGATTACAACTCCACCGTCACCGTCGCGGCGGCCACGCAGACCGCCGTGATTTCACCAACCGCCTCGGGCGAAGTCGATTTCGGCGCGAACAGCCTCACGCAAATCCTGCCCGAGCTTTCCAGCAGCGACACCGTGGTCGGCGAGCAACTCGCGCTCTCCTCGCTGGTCAACGTGCAGGGGAACAACATCAACTTCGCAAGCGGCGCGCTGCTCTGGGCGCCGAGCGCCGCGCTCCCGTCGAACGCGAGCCAGCCCGCTCTGGGCGTGGCCGGCGCGACGCTCAACGCCGGCGTCACGCTCAATGCGGGGAGCTGGATCCAGAGCGGGAACTCGTACAGTTTCCAAAACACGAGCGGCAACGTCACCCTCGCGGGCGGCGCATCGATTGACGTTTCCGGATCGCAAAATGTCGCGGCCTCGGTGACGGAAGACATCGTCTCCGCGCAATTGCTCGGCACGGAGCTGGCCGATTCGCCGCTGCAGCAGAACGGCCCGCTGCGCGGCCAGACCATCGACATCAATTTGCTCGAAGACGGCATCAGCTCCGACGGCACGGCATGGATCGGCACGCCGCTGGCCGACGTTTCCGGCTACGTCAACCTCGTCGAGCACAACGTGGGCGAGTTGACCACCGCGGGCGGCTCGGTCGCGATCAACGCCGGCGGCTCGGTGAACTTTCAGTCCGGCTCGACCGTCAACGTCTCCGGCGGCTGGATCGACTACGCGGGCGCAACGGTGCAGACGACGCAACTGATCACCGATGGCCAACTCGTCAACGTCTCGCAGGCCAGCCCCGACGTCGTCTACACCGGCATTTATGATGGCACCACGTTGATCTCGCAAAAATGGGGCACGAGCCAGAACTACACGAACCCGATTCTCACCGGCACGCAGTACGATCCCGGCTACCTCCAGGGCGGCAGTGGCGGCTCACTCGCGATCACCGCGCCGGGCATGACGCTCGACGGCAATTTCTACGGCAACACCGTGGCCGGGGCGAACCAGCGCACGGCGGCCTCGCAACTGGAGACGACCTACGCGGGCGCGAGTTTTCTGCCCACGATTTTGGCCAAGCAGGCCGTGCCCGCGACGGGCTCGCTGACCCTGAACTTCCAGGGACAGAATGCCGCCGTCAGCGGTACGCCCGCGTACTCGCCCACGCCGCCGGTGATCGATTTCGGCGCCAGCCTGGGCAGCGGCGATCTCGTGCTCTCCAGCGATCTCATCAACCTGGACGGGTTCGGCAATTTCTCGATCAAGAATGCGGACGGAACGATCAACGTGCCCGCGGGGGTGAGCCTCACCACTTCGCCCGGCGGTTCGATCTCGTTCAGCGCGGCGAATCTCGATATCGAGGGAAGCGTGAGCGCGCCGGGAGGCAGCCTCGATTTCACCGTCTACGATTACTCGCCTTATGCCGATTCCAACTCGCCGCTCACGGGCAGCTCGTTGCAGGGCACGCCGCCGGTCGATCCGTCGCGCGGACTTTTCGTGCTCGGCGCGAATGCCTCGCTGAGCACGGCGGGTCTCGTCGTCGATGACCGCGCGTCGTCGTCCTCGGCGAACACGTTGCCGCTGGCCACGAACTGCGGCTCGATCAACATCGACAGCTTCGGCATCGATTTCGCATCGGGCAGCGTGATTAATGTTTCCGGCGGCGCGGAAGTGAACGCGGCGAACAAGGTGACGTATGGCAACGGCGGAAGTCTCTCCATTCTCGGCGGACAAGATCCCGGCCTTCCCAGCCTCGTCGGCAACACGTTCACGCTGGGCTCGACATTGGAGGGTTACTCGGGCGCGAAGGGCGGAGCGCTCACGATTCAAGCGCCGCTCGTTGAGGTGGGCAGTGTCTCGGCCGATCCGGCCAGCGCATTGACGCTTTCCTCCGCGTTCTTCACGCAGGGCGCGAGCGCAGGCACATTGAGCGAAGGCGGTTTCGCGTCGTTCACGCTTGAGGGCTTGGGCGAAGTCGCGCCCGGCCAGTCGAACCCGAACGTTTATCTTCCCGCCGTGAACATCGCGCCGGGCACGGCGATCGATCCGGTGGTGCAAAGCTGGCAGGCGAATCTCTCCGGTGGCTTCACGCTCGGGCCGATCACGCAGCAATTGGCCTCGCTGCGCACGCCCGCGAGCGTGAATTTCGATGCGGAAGGTGTGCAGGGATTTTTTGGCACGGTGGTGGCGCGCGGCGATTTGGTCCTGGGCGCGGGTGCGACGATCACGACCGATCCGAAGGGAAGCGTCTCGCTCACGGGCCAGACGGTCAATGTGCAGGGTTCCGTCTTCGCGCCGGGCGGTTCGATCACGATCAGCGGCGCGAAAAATTCCGATTCGCTTTTCGGCAACGGTCAACCGGACGAGGCGCTGGTGACGGTGGATATCGGCGCGGACAGCGTGCTTTCCGCCGCGGGCACGACGCTGCTGACGGAAAATGAGCAGGGCTATCGCACCGGCTCGGTGCTGGCGGGAGGAAAGATTTCCGTCGCCGGCAACATTCTGGCGGAGGCTGGTTCGCAGTTGAATGTTTCCGGCGCGACCGATGTGCTCGATGTCACGCCGGAGCAGGCGGGCGTGGCTTCGGCGCAACTGACCTCCGCGCCCTACGTTTCCACGCGGGTGGACAGCAACGGCGGAGCGATCACGCTTTCGGGCGGCCAGGAACTTTTCAGCGCGGCGACTTTGCTGGGCGCGGCGGGCGGCCCTTCCGCGCAGGGCGGCAGCCTGACGGTGAAGTCGGGGCTCTATGTCACGCAGGCGAACATCAATATTCCGACCACGCCGCTGCAGGTGACGCTCGATGTCGGGCAGGGCGTGGGCACGTATGCGTCGTCGGGCATCGGGAGCGCGGTGACGCTCAACGGCGCGGCGCTGGGCAACGGTTATTTCGCGGCGGACAGTTTCAACACGAGCGGTCTTGATGCGCTGACGCTCGCGGGCACGGTGCAATTTTCCGGTCCGGTGGCGATCACGGCGAACCAGAGCATTTCCGTGGGCAGCAGCGGTATCATCTACGCGGACGCGGCGGTGACGCTGACCGCGCCGTATGTGGACCTCGGCCAGGCGTTCGAGGGGCCGCTGACGATTGCGCAGCAGGCGCAGCCGGTCTACGTCGATTCCGCAGGCAGCGCAATCCCGGCCGCGGCGAAGTTTGGCGCGGGCAGCCTGAACGTCAACGCGACGAGCCTGATCGATGTTGGGAATCTTTCGCTGCAGAACATCGGCAGCGTGAACCTGACGGCGGCGGGCGGGGACATTCGCGGCGACGGCACGTTCGACGTGAGCGGCGCGATCAACCTGACGGCGGGACAGATTTATCCGACGACGGCGACGACGTTCACCATTGCGGCGTATGATCACGGCGGCGTCGCGGGTTCAGTGACGATCAACGGCTCGGGCACGCGGGCGCTGCCGCTTTCGGCGGGTGGGACGCTGAATATATTCGCGAGCGACATCACGCAGGGCGGCACGTTGCGCGCGCCGCTGGGAACGATCAATCTCGGCAGCGGCGTGACGAGCGCGAGCCCGGCGGATCCGCTCTCGGGGCAGACCTTCGACGCGGCGCAGCAGTTGACGCTGGCGGCGGGAAGCGTGACGTCGGTGTCGGCGGTGGATCCGGTGACGGGCGATGATTTGACGATTCCCTACGGGACGATTCTCAACGGCGTTTCGTGGATCGATCCGGCGGGGAACGACATCACGGCGGCGGGCAACGGCGCGAATGCGATTCCGGCCAAGGCGATCAATCTCGCGGCGGCGAATGTGACGGATGACGCGGGCGCGGTGATCGACTTGAGCGGCGGCGGCGATTTGTATGCGTACCGGTTTGTCTCCGGCACGGGCGGGACTGTGGATATTCTGGCTTCGAGTGGGAGCTATGCGGTGATTCCCGGCTACGCAGCGGATTATGCGCCGTACTATTCGTCGAGCGACTACGCGAACAGCGGACTCGCGGTGGGCGAGCAGGTTTATCTGAACGGCGGCGGCGGATTGGCCGCGGGCGTGTACACGCTGCTGCCGGCGCGTTATGCGTTGCTGCCCGGTGCGTATTTGGTCACGCCGCAGTCGGGCGCGGTCGCGGCGAGCGCGGCGGTGCAGCCGGATGGCTCGGTGATTGTCTCCGGTTACGTTTCCAATGGGCTGGATGCGGCGCAGACGGGGACGCCGCTGTTGAGTTCGTTCGAGGTGGCGTCGCAGTCGGTGGTCAACTCGCGCGCGGAGTACGACAGCTTTTCGGGCAACACGTTCCTGGCGGCGAGCGCGGCGGCGAACAATGTGGCCACGCCGCGGCTGCCGATTGATGCGGGGCAGTTGGTGATCGCGGCGACGCAGAGCATGAGCATCGATGGCTCGGTTTTGTCGCAGACGCCGGCGGGCGGTCTCGGCAGTGAGGTGGATATCGCGAGTCCGAGCAACATCGTGATTGGGAATGCGTCGACGACGGTTTCGCCGGGGACGCTGGTGCTCGACGCGGCAAGCCTGAGCGCGTTTGGCGCGGACAGTTTGCTTATCGGCGGCTATCGCAGTTCGGGCGCGCTGGGCACGGAGGTGACGGTGACGACGACGAACCTGACGGTGGACAATCCGGGTGAGGCGTTGACCGGGCCGGATGTGATTTTGGCGGCGAAGGACGCGCTGACGGTGGATGCGGGCGCGGTGATTGAGCAGGCGGGAACGTCGTCGAGTCCCGCGCAGACGCTGCTGCTGGGCAACGCGGGCACGGCGGGCAGCGGCGATGGCGCGCTTTTGCGGGTGACGAGCGATGCGTCGGCGCAGGTGCTGCGCGTGGGTGTCGATTCGTCCAGCGTGCCGGCGTTGAGCATCGGCGCGGGCGCGACCATCTCGGGCAACAGCGTGACGCTGGATTCGACGGCGCGCGCGCTGCTGGATCCGACGGCGGCGCTGAGCGCGGGGAGTTTGTCGATCGCGGCGGGGCAGATCAGCCTGGTGCTGGATGACAGCACGCCGGCGTCGGGCCTGGTGCTGTCGGGCGAAGCGCTGGCGGCGATCCAGGCGTCGACGCATTCGCTGGCGCTGACGAGCTATTCGTCGATTGATATTTATGGGAGCGGGACGATTGGCGCGGCGGCGAATGACGGCGTGTACCCGGTGGAGAGTTTTACGCTGAATGCGGGCGCGATTCGCGGCTTTGACGGCGGAGCGCTGACGATCCATGCGCAGGCGTTCACGCTGGAGAACAGCGCGGGCGGCGTGGCCGCGGGCGGCGCATCCGGAGGTGCTTTGACGGTGAACGCGGGGACGATCGAGCTCGGCGGCGGCGCGGGGGTGAATGCGGTGGACGTGGATTACGCGAGCGTGGATCTGAACGCTTCGGGTGGTGTGTTGCTGAAGGCGACGCCGTCGAACGCGACCGATTCGTCGGGGAATCCGATCGCGGGCGCGGCGACGCTGGCGGCTTCGGGCAACTTGTCGATCACGACGCCGTTGATCACCGGCGCGACGGGGGCGAACGAGACGATCCGCGCGGCGGGCTCTTTGGATATCGCGGCGGGCGGGACTTCGTCGTCGCTGGCGGGCGGCTTGGGCGCGACGCTGAATCTGGTGGGCGCGAGCGTGACGGAGAACAGCACGATTCGTCTCGCGAGCGGCAATATCAGTCTCGAGGCGACGGGCGGCGATGTGAACGTGGGCGGGACGCTGGATGCGAGCGGAACCACGCAGGCGTTTAGCGGCGTGACGGAGTACACTTCCGGCGGCGCGATTGCGCTGACCTCGCAGGGCGGCTCGGTGAATCTTGGGACGGGCGCGAGTGTTTCTGTAGAGGGTGCGAACGCGGGTTCGCTGACGGTCAGCGCGGCGAGCGGTGCGTTCAATTTCACCGGCGCGACGCTGGCGGGACAGGGCGGCGGAAGTTTTTCGGGGGACGTGGCGACGCTTGCGGGCGGCAGCGTGCAGCCGCTGGACACGGCGTTGAACGCGGCGGGCTTTACGGACGCGATTTCCATTCGCGACCGCACCGACAGCTCTGTGACGGTCGATGGGGCGGTGACGGCGGCGAGCTTCACGCTTTCGAGCGACGCGGGCTCGATCACGGTGAACGGGACGATCGATGCGTCCGATGTCGCGGCGACGGATGCGTCGGGGAATCCGATTCTCGTTGGCGGGACGATTGATCTGGTGGCCGCGGGCAGTGTGACGCTGGCGCCGGGGTCGTTGCTGACGGTGGCGGCGCCGAATTTCAGCAACGCGGGCAAGGGCGGCGCGGTGTCGCTGGAGGCGGGCTCGGAAATTAATGGCGCGATTGAACCGAACGCTTACGTGAATATCGAGGCGGGCTCGGCGATTGATTTGTCGGTCGCGGCGAGCGCGGCGGCGGGCGATTTCAGCGGGACGCTGCACATCCGCGCGCCGCAGACGGCGGACAATTTCGACCTGCAGGTGGACCCGATCAACGGCACGATTCTGGGCGCTTCGAGCATTACGGCGGAGGGGTACGCGCTCTACAACCTGAACGATCCGTCCGGCAGCCTGATCGACGGCGTGAAGGCGAATATCCAGGCCAATGGGACGACCTTCGCGGGCAACGCGGCGGCGATCACGAGCCGGTTGCTGGCCAATAACGCGGGGCTTGCGCCGGTGTTCAACGTCGTGGTCGGCGCGGAGGTGATTAATCCGAGCGGCGACCTGACGCTGGCGAACGACTGGGACCTTTCCACGTTCCGGTTTGGGCCGAACCAGACGCCGGGCGTGCTGACGTTGCGCGCGGCGGGAAATTTGATCTTCGATGGCAGTCTTAGCGATGGCTTCACGGTGACGGACCAGTTGTATGACGCGACGCTGATGGCGCCGAACAGCGCGACTCCGGCGAACCTGCAATCGTGGTCCTACAATCTCACCGCGGGCGCCGATTTTTCCGCCGCGAATTTCAGCGCGGTGGTGCCGAACGCGGAAACCTATGATCCGGCGACGGGACTGGCGGAGCCCGGCACGGCGGCGGGATCGCTGGAGCTCGGAAATTTCGTGACTTCGAACAACGGCAACGCCATCGCGCCGAACGACACGACGGCCGATGCGCTCAGCGGCTACTACCAGGTCATCCGGACGGGCACGGGCGATATCAACATCGCGACGGCGGGCGACGTGCTGCTGCAAAACCAGTTCGCGTCGATCTACACCGCGGGCGCGCAGGTGGCGGACCCCACCCTGGGCGGAACGTTCTCCGTGCCGGTGCTGCAGATCGGCGACACGACTTATTATCCCGCGCAGTACAGTCTCGCGGGCGGCAACGTGTCGATCGCGGCGCAGGGCAACATCGCGCATGTCACGGAAAACAACAGCGGCGTCATCGTGATGGATTCGGAGAAGGAGCTGCCGAACAACTGGCTCTACCGTCGCGGTTACGTCGATGCATCGGGGCAGTTCGGCGCGACGGAAAACGGCGACATCGCCTCGACGAGCTGGTGGATCGATTTCAGCAATTTCTTCGAGGGCGTCGGCACGCTCGGCGGCGGCAACGTCACGCTCAATGCCGGGCACGACGTGAGCAACGTCGACGCGGCCGCGCCGACCAACGCGCGCATGACCTACACGACCACGAGCGGCGACACGCTCGCCGCCGACCAGACGCTGGTCGAGCTTGGCGGCGGCAACATCAGCGTCACCGCCGGCAACGACATCAACGGCGGCGCCTATTATGTCGAGCGCGGGCAGGGGACGCTGCAGGCGGGCAACAGCATCATCACCAACAGCACGCGCTCGCCCTCGCTGGGCACGATTGCGCTGCCGGCGAAGATCGGCAACAGCGCGACGTGGCTGCCGACAACCCTGTTCCTGGGCGACGGCAGTTTCCAGGTGTCCGCGGACAACAGCGTCCTGCTCGGGCCGGTGGCGAATCCCTTCCTTTTGCCGCAGGGCGTCGCCAACACGTATTGGGACAAGACCTATTTCTCCACCTATGCGTCAACCGACGCAGTCGACGTCGCCTCGCTCAGCGGCGACGTGACGCTGCGGGAGGAAGCGACGCTTTCCTCGGACAGCACGGCCACGCCGCTGCTGGAAAACTGGCTGCAGTCGGTCGACGTGTTCGCCTCGAACCCGCAATCGGTCTCCTATTATCAGCCGTGGCTGAACGTGACCGAGACGAGCGCGACACCCTTCTCCACGCTGGTCAGTGTATTGCCGCCCACGCTCAATGCGACCGCGTTCTCCGGCGACATCAACACGGTAGGCAACCTCACGCTTTCGCCGTCGGCCCTCGGCACAGTCGATTTGCTGGCCGCAGGCTCGATCAACGGCCTGCAGCCGACCGGCGTGAGCAACACGATCAACGGCACGGCGACGGAGGCGTGGACCTCGAGCACGATCGATCTTTCCGACGCCAACCCGGCGGCGATTCCGGGCGTGGATGATCCGTATGCGTGGGAGGAAGTCGTGGGAACGAGCACGCAGGCGTCGAAGACGCTTAATGCGACGGTCACCGTCAACGGCGTGCGGCAAAACGTGTCGCTCAGCTTCGGTTTCATCAACGAGCTGTTCAACGAGTCAGGCTCGGTCGAGGGCAACTACGGCGTGCTGCAAACGAAGGAGGAGCTGCATGCCGACATCAACGGCGCGCCGCTGCACGCCAACGACCCGAATCCCGTTCATCTCGATGCGGGCAGCGGAAACATCTCGGGCCTCACGCTCTTCTCGGGCAAGGCGGCGCAGATCGTGGCCGGGCAGGACATCACTGACATCGCGCTCTACGTGCAGAACGTCAGCAGCAACGACGTCAGCGTGGTCTCGGCCGGGCGCGACATCGTGGCGTACGATGCGACCGCGCCACTGCTGGTGAGCGCGCAGGCGGCAGGCAACGCGCTGGATTTTGGCAGCGGCGCGCTGGCGGGCGATATCCAGATCGCGGGGCCGGGAACGATCGAAGTGCTGGCGGGCCGCAACCTGAACCTGGGCGTGGGGCCGAACAACGCGGACGGCACGGGCGTGGGATTGACCAGCATTGGCAACCAGGCGAATCCCGCGTTGCCCTTCGGCGGCGCGGACATCGTGGCGCTGGCGGGCGTGGGTGCGTCGGCGGGACTTGATGCGAGCAAGTTGAACTTCGGCAACGTGCCCGATGAAACGCAGCCGGGTTTCATCGACCTCTTCCTCAATCCCACAACGGGCGGCGCGGAAGCGCAGCGTTATCTGCCGGACCTCGGCACGCTGCTCGGCTTGAGCAGTGCGAGCGACGATGACATCTGGAGCGCCTTCCAGCAGTTGCCGCAGAGCCGGCAGCACACTCTGGCCCTCGATGTCTTTTACCTCGTGCTGCGCGATGCGGGGCGTGACCACAACAATCCGGGCGCGACCGGGGACACCAACTACGCGGCCGGGTTTGCCGCCATCGCGGCGCTGTTCCCCTCGTCGCAGACGTGGCAGGGCGACATCTCGCTGACGTCGCGCGAAATCAAGACGGAGAACGGCGGCGACATCAGCCTGCTCGCGCCGGGCGGCGCGCTCAACGTGGGTCTCAATATCGCAGGGACGCAGCCGGTGGACCAGGGCGTTCTCACGGAGGACGGCGGGAACATCAATATCTTCACCGACGGCGATGTGAACGTGGGCACGTCGCGCATCTTCACGCTCAACGGCGGGAATGAAATCATCTGGTCGTCGAACGGCAGCATCGACGCGGGCGCGTCGTCGAAGACGGTGCAGTCGGCGCCGCCGACGCGCGTGCTGGTCGATCCGCAGAGCGGCGATGTGCAGACGGACCTCGCGGGACTGGCCACGGGCGGCGGTATCGGCGTGCTCAAAACGCGCAAGAAGACAGCCGTGGCCAACGTGGATTTGATTGCGCCGCGCGGAACGGTGAATCCAGGGGATGCGGGCATCCGCGCGTCGGGCAATATCAGCATCGCGGCGGTGCAGGTGCTCAATGCGGGGAATATCACGGCGGGCGGCAAGACGAGCGGCGTGCCCACGACAGCGATAGCGAATGTGGGCGCGCTGACGGCGGGTGCCAGCGCGGCGGGCGCGGCGAACAACGCGGCACAGCAGATGGCGCAGCAGGCGAACCATCAGGCGGGGCCGTCGCCGTCGAGTGATTTGCCGTCGATTATCACGGTGGAGGTTGACGGGTACGGCGGCGGGGCGGATGCGGATTGAGTGAGGTTTCACGCGGCGACGCAGCGACCGCGGCGGGGAGGCAGGGGAGGGTTTCGCACGGAGGCTCGGAAGGCACGGAGGGGAAAGGCAGCGGTAGCCGCCGGACGCTGGCCGGCGGGCTCGGTGGTTAACGCGAGACGCAGTGAGGGGGGCGAGCCCAACCGAGTCCGCCGCACGGCGTGCGGCGCCTACCGCTGCGCGTTGCGCCGCAACCGATCGGCGGAGGGCCACGCGGGCTCCATTTTCCCTCTTTCCAGACGGAATCTCGGAAGGTAGAGCGGCGAGGGATCCAAAAATCCTAGTAAGTTGATAGGAGATGGATTCCGCTGCGAGATTTTCTTTCTAAAAAAGTTCGTAAATACCTTTGAAAATGCGATTTGTGTATGGAACAAACTTGTTACACTTCATCTAGTGACGGAGTAGGAATTAGCAGGTATTTGTTTGGCACTCCAATCGGAGCAACCAACCAAAACAACCAACCTAAGAAGTACAAATGAAACGAACCAAACTTACAACCGTGGTCGCGGCGCTGGCGGCGGCGGCGGTTTTGACCACTTCCGCGCGAGCGCAAGTGTATACGGCCTACTCCAGTGGCGATGCGCTGCTGGGCTTTGAGCAGGCCGGCAATGCCAGCGACTATGTGGTGGACCTGGGATCAGTCTCCCAATTTATCACGGCGACGACGCCGTTGACCTTCCAGCTTTCGACGACGGACCTCTCGACCGTCTTCAGCTCAAGCTGGGCGAGCAACAGCCAGACGAACCTGGTGCAATGGGGCGTGGTGGCCAATGACCAGGGGCAGACCGTCTCCAGCAACACCGATGGCAACTCGATCTGGTACACCCTGGGCGAGACCACTTCCGGCACGCAGACCAAGGCTCCGGTCCGCGGCAGCTCCTCGGCGCTGGCTAGCATCAGCAACAAGATCCAGAATCTGGACACGGGCACGAACGGCTACGACAGCGAGCTCTCCACGGCCAATGCGAACAACGCGATCATCCAGTCGGCCTCGGCCGGCAACAGTTGGTCGTCGTTCAAGCCAGGCGTGGCCGACGGGCAGGTCGCCTTCGGTATCGGCACGGACATCGAGCAGGCCTCCACGGGCGCGACGGGACCGACCAACTCGGACCTCGACCTCTATGAAGTGGACACGAAGACCGGGAGCAACCAGCCGGCCGATTATCTGGGCTACTTCACGCTCAACAGCAACGGGCTGCTGACGTTCGATCCCGCCGGCGCGGCGGCTGTGCCGGAGCCTTCCGCCTATGCGCTGGGCATCACCGCCCTGGTGCTTTTTGGCGTGCTGAAGCGCCGCAAGTCGATCCAGGCCTAATCAACTCCAACGAATCGGGCAGGGGAAATTTTTCAAGGGCTTCCGGCCTTCGGGCCGGAAGCTGAGGGGAGTTCCCTTGTCTCCAGACAAACCAACCAACAACTAAAAAAGAATGAAATCCACACTTAAAACCATCGCCCTGGCGGGTGCTCTCGCCGGTGGCATCGCGGGATTGGCCTCGGCCAACACCCTGCAAACCGTCCACATCGCGGGTGCTCCGGCCTACCGGCAGGACAGCATCGCGGTCATCAACACGGTCGTGACCGGCTTTTCGAACGCCGGTGAGATCGCCTCCACTTCCACCTCCTTCGCCAATGCGAGCGCGGTGCAGTGGTTCATCCCGAATTACACGAGCGGCGTGGACCTCCTCATCAGCGCATCGTTCACGGGCTCGACCGCGGGCACGGAATCGGTGGCGGCGGGCGCGCAAAACAGCGGCGCCCTGGAGCAGAAGTTCATCCCGGATGTGACCGATGCGGCGGGTGCCGCGGCCGTGGGCAATGCGAACAACAGCTCATCGGTGACGATCAGCGAGTTGCACGTGCCGGACTTCTCTTTGTCAGACACCTTCGTGGCGACGACGCCGTTCAACGGCACGGTGAACCTGCGGCAGGGCTCGACCGGCACGCAGCACAACACGTACACGTTCTCCAGCCTGAGCAGCACCCAGTTGGCGATCGAGCCCTATGTGTGGGTGGGCACGCCGGGCCTGGCCGCGCGCGGGGTGACGAATATCACCACGGCGCAGGCGCAGTTGCTCTATGAGAACGGCAAGCTGCCGCTGTCCTTCTTCACGGGCAAGAACTCGGACGAAACCTCGTTCGTCTACCCGCTGTCGCGTGATCCCGGTTCAGGTTCGCGGTTGATCGCGGTGGCCGAAACCGGCGTGGGGGTGACGACGCTGATCAAGACCTACAAGCCGACCGTGACCGGCGCGACGGCGGACAGCTCGGGTAATTACGTCAAGGGGACGATCTCGGGCTCTGTCCCGCTCTATCCCGCCGGCGTCATTTCGAGTACGCAGATCTACGACCCGAACGCGGGCGATACGGGCTACCCGAAGTTCGGCACGGCGGACCAGACCGGTCTGCTGGCGGCGATCACCTCGACCCCGACGGTGAATGCGAGCTCGCCCTCGACGGCGGAGTACTTCATCGGCTACTTCAACCCGACGGACGCCTCGGAAGCGGTGGCGGCGGGCTCGGAGCAGTTGACCTACAACGGCACGACCTACAGCCAGGCGAATCTGGCCGAGGGTCTCTACTCCTTCTGGAGCTACGAGAATCTTCAGGCGCTGCCGACGCTGTCGGGCAACCAGCTGAGCTTCGCCAACGCGCTCATCTCGGCCTGGCCGAATGCGACGTTGTCGAGCGGCGTGCAACTGAGCGCGGTGAACGTCTCGCGTTCCGTGGACGGCGGTCCGATCACCTTGAATTAACTGATCCGGGCGGATCAGTTTGTGTGAGGCAAGAGAAGGTGCCAGCGCGGGTGGAAACGCCCGCGCTGGTTTTCTTGTGAGGGAGCCATCATGAAACAAACAGGTATTTTTGCAGGGCTGCTTGCTTTGCTGCTGACGGCGGGATTGGTCCGCGCGGACCAGGTGGACGTGTCGAAGTTGACGCTGGTGGGCATTGCCGAGGTGGATGGTGTGACGTATGCGAGCCTTTACGATGCGCGGAACGGCGAACATTTCCTGACGAGCTCGAAGGGGGCCGACGAGAGATTCGAATTGGTGGGTGTGATCGAAAACGAGAGCGCGACGATTCGGCAAAACGGGCAGACGTATTTGCTGCGCTTGAGCTGGCCGGCGGAAGCCGTGCCGGTGGAAGCCGAGGCGACGGCGCCGGTCGCTCAGAATATTCCGCTGCCCGGCAGCGTGGAGGCGACGGCGCCGAAACCGCCCGAGGGCGCGAAGCTGCCGCTGGTTTTTCAGGTGGGGAATTTGGCGAAACTGGATTTGAGTGATGACCAGAAGGCGGCGATCACGCGGCTGCGGCAGCAGTTCGTGGGGGCGATTGGCGGAGGGTCCGCGGCGGTCGCGAGCACGGCGGTGTCGACGGTTTCCGGACAGGACGCGGCAACACCCGCGACTGCGGCGGCGAGTTCGCTCGTGCCGACGGCCGCCCCGGTGGACCCGCCCTACCAGAATTGGCTGACGGCGCAGGAGAAAAGCGACGCGGAGTTCACCATGCTCTTCGGGGAGCAGGCGTTCATTCTTTCGCAAATGGGGGCGCAGGGGAAGTAGGGCGCTGAATTGACCTCGACGCGCTTTTGGGACAGCTTGGGCGGATGCTGTCGAAGAGGGCGAAATATGGATTGCGCGCGCTGGTTTATCTGGCGCGGCACCAGGGCGAGGGGCCGATCCAGATTCGCGATATTTCGGAGACGCTGAATATCCCGCGCAAATTTCTCGAGGCGATCCTGCTGGATTTGCGCAACGAGGGGATGCTGCAAAGCCGCAAGGGCAAGGAGGGCGGTTACCTGATGGAGCGCTCGCCGGACACGATCACGATTGGGAAGATCATCCGCTTCATCGACGGGCCGCTGGCGGCGGTGCCGTGCGTGAGCCAGACGGCGTATGCGCGCTGTGATGATTGCCTGGACGAGAAGACATGCGTGGTCCGCTGCATCATGAAGGAGGTGCGGGATGCGACGGCGAAAATCCTGGATGAGACGACGCTCGATCAGCTCGTGGCCCGGGAGGAGCAGTTGAGCCGGCCTCCGGCGCTGGAGTACCAAATCTAGGCGATCTGGTGAGCGATAGCTCAACCCCTTGGCTCTCCGATGCTTACCAAGAAATATTGAGTCCCAGAAGCCTGATTCTGAAGACCATCAGGGTTCCGCTTGAGTCGATTCCTAATATTTGGAATAGTTTTACCGATGAACATAGTACGGGTTTGGCACTGTAACTTTCTGAACACGACACACTTGTTGTAAAACCGCTTCGGGTTATTTTTGATTGAAACTGAAGGTCGCACGCTGGGGAATACCGCTTGCTCCCGATGAGACGTTTACATAGATGAGTGCACCGGATACTGAGTCGATGCGAGGGATTGCCGTCATCGGCCTGACCGGTCGTTTTCCGGGCGCGGCCAATGTCGAGCAATACTGGCGCAATATCGCGGGCGGCGTGGAATCGATTTCGACGTTCAGCGACAGCGATCTCGCCGCGTCGGGCCTCGACGTCGCCGATTTAAAAAGCGTCCCCGGCTTCGTGCCCAAGCGCGGTGTTCTCGCGGATGCGGATCTCTTCGACGCCGGTTTCTTCGGCATGAGCGGGACGGAAGCGTCGGTGATCGATCCGCAGCAACGCCTTTTTCTGGAAGCGTCGTGGGAGCTGCTCGAAAGCGCGGGCTACGACCCCGAGGCCTACGACGGACTCATCGGCGTCTACGCCGGCATGGGCAGCAACGGCTACTACCTGCACTACCTGCATGGCCGGAAGGACATTACCCGTCTGGTCGGAGACCGCGTCATCAGCCTCGGCAACGACAAGGATTTTCTGGCCACGCGCGTCGCGTATAAATTGAACCTGAAGGGCCCCGCGCTCAACATCAACACCGCGTGCTCCACGTCGCTGGTCACGGTTTGCCAGGCGTGCCAGGAGTTGATGAGCTACCAGTGCGACCTCGCGCTCGCCGGCGGTGTCTCGATCAACTTCCCGCAACAGAACGGCGTCTATTATCAGGAAGGCGGCGTATTTTCGCCGGACGGTCACTGCCGTCCCTTCGACGCACAGGCGCAAGGCACCGTCTCGAGCGACGGCCTCGGAATCGTCCTGCTCAAGCGGCTCTCCGACGCGATCGCGGATGGCGACCAGATTCACGCGGTCATCCGCGGCTTCGGCCGCAACAACGATGGCTCCGGCAAAGTCGGTTTCACCGCGCCGAGCGTCGATGGGCAGTCCGAAGCCATCCTCACGGCGCAGTCGATGGCCGGAATCGATCCCGCCACGATCACCTATCTCGAGGCCCATGGCACCGCGACGCCCCTCGGCGATCCCATCGAAATCGCGGCGCTCACGCAGGCCTTCCGCTTCGAGACCGACGCGCGGCATTTCTGCGCGATCGGCTCGGTCAAGGGCAACATCGGCCACACGAACACCGCGGCCGGCATTGCCGGTTTGCTCAAGACCGTCCTCGCGCTGCGCAACCGGCAGTTGCCGCCTTCGATCAACTTCACGGCGCCCAATCCCAAGATCGATTTCGCCGACAGCCCATTCTTCGTCAATACGAAGCTGACCGATTGGAAATCAGCCGGGCCCCGGCGCGCGGGCGTGAGTTCGTTCGGCCTCGGCGGCACCAACGCGCACGTCGTGCTGCAAGAAGCTCCTGCGCTGGAGCCATCGGCCCCGGCGCGCGGCGAGCAGTTGCTCGTTCTCTCCGCGAAAAACCCCGCCGCGCTCGAAACCGCCACGGCCCAACTGCTGTCCCGTCTCAAGGACGATCCCGCGCTCAATCTCGCCGACGCCGCCTACACGCTGCAAGTCGGCCGCCGTCCTTTCTCGCATCGCCGCAGCCTCGTTTGCCGCGATGTCGCCGACGCGATCCAGACGCTGGAGACGCGCGATCCCAAACGCATCTCCACCTACGAGCGCGACCTCGATGCCGAAGCGCCCGCCGTCGTCTTCATGTTCCCCGGCCAGGGCTCGCAGTATGTCGGCATGGGCGCCGACCTCTACCGCGACAGCGCCGTTTTCAAGGAGGAGATGGACCGCTGCGCGGAGATTCTCAAGCCCGCGTTGGACGGCCTCGACCTGCGCGACATCCTCTATCCCTCCGCCGACAAGGCGAAGGAAGCGGAGGAGCTGCTGATCCAAACGCGCATCACGCAGCCCGCCCTTTTCGCCATCGAGTACGCAGTGGCCAAGCTCTGGATGTCCTGGGGCGTGCAGCCGGCCGCGCTCACGGGCCACAGCCTCGGCGAATACGTCGCGGCCCACCTCGCCGGCGTTTTCTCGCTGGAAGAAGCGCTCCTGCTCGTGGCCCAGCGCGGCAAACTCATCCAGTCGCTGCCGCGCGGTTCCATGATGGCCGTCTCGATGCCGGAAGCGGAACTGCAAAAAATCCTGCCGCCCAGTCTTTCCATTGCCGGCGTCAACGGACCGATCCAGTGCGTCGTCTCCGGTACGACGGAAGACATCACTGCCTTCGAGGCCACGTTGAAAGCAGCAGGCAAGCCGGGCCGTCCGCTTCACACTTCGCATGCGTTCCATTCGGCGATGATGGACCCGGTCGTCGCGTCCTTCGCCGAATGCGTGCGGCGCACGAAACGCAGCGAACCCACGATTCCTTTCCTCTCCAATCTCACCGGCAAATGGATCACCCCAAGCGAAGCCGTCGACCCGCAATACTGGGCCCGGCACCTGCGCCAGGCCGTCCGCTTCGCCGATGGCGTCAAGGAATTGCTCAAGAATCCGAACGCGGTTTTCCTTGAAGTAGGTCCCGGCACGACGCTCGGCTCGCTCACCAAATTCCAGGCCAACAAGGCCGACAACCGCGCCATCCTTTCCTCGCTGCGCCATGCCAAGGAGGCGCAACCCGATTTCGCCGCGATGCTCACGGCGCTCGGCCAGCTCTGGATGCGCGGCGTCAAGGCCGTCTGGGCCGCGGTCCACGGCGGCGTCAAGCGCCGGCGCGTCATTCTTCCCGGCCATCCGCTCCAACGGCAGCGGCATTGGATCGAGCGCGCGGCCCCGGCCGCTGCCGCGCCTGCGCCGGCAGCCATCGTCACGGCCAGCACGCCGCCCAAGTCCGCTCCGCAAATTAAAGCCGCGGACAGCGCCGTGCCGCAGGGAGATATCGAGCAGGCGCTGGCCGAAATCTGGCAGCAGCTTCTCGGCCTCAAGGAAGTCGGGGTGGACGACAACTTCTTCGACCTCGGCGGCGACTCGCTTCTGCTCATGCGAGTCCACTTCCTGGTCCAGGAAAAATTCCACGCGGAGATCGCCATCGCCGAGATGTTCGAATTTCCCACCATCGCCACGCTGGCCCGGCGTCTCGGCCAGAAAGCGACCGCGCGCGTTCAGCCCGCCGCGGAAACGCCCTGCGTGTGCGACGCCGTCGCGGATCACGTTCAGCCGTCCATCTCCGTCGCCGGGCAGGCACCGGCGAGGACAACGGCGGATTCCCACGCCATCGCGATCATCGGCATGTCCGGCCGTTTCCCCGGCGCGAACACCGTCGATGAACTCTGGCGCAACCTCGTTGGCGGAATCGATTCCACCTCCTTCTTCACCGATGAGGAACTGGCCGCCTCCGGACTCAACGTCGCGGAGATCCGCGCCAACCGGAATTACGTCGCCGCGCGCGGCATCATCGACCGGCCCGAGTGGTTCGACGCCGGCTTCTTCGGCTTCGGCGCGAAGGAAGCGCAGGTCATCGATCCGCAGCAGCGCGTTTTCCTCGAGCACGCGTGGGAAGCGCTCGAGCACGCCGGCTACGATCCGTCGCGTCACCCCGGCCACATCGGCGTTTTCGCGGGCATGGGCGGCAACAGCTATTTCCTCAATAATCTCCAGTCGCATCGCGAACTGATCGAGCAGGTGGGCCGCATTCCCATCTTCATGGGCAACGACAAGGACTTCCTCGCCACCCGCACCGCGTACAAGCTCAACCTCAAGGGCCCCGCCATCAGCACCGGCACGGCCTGTTCCACTTCACTCGTGGCCGTCGCGCTGGCCTGCCAGTCGCTTACCTCGCGGCAAAGCGACATGGCCCTGGCCGGCGGCGTGGCGATCCGTTTCCCGCAAAAGCACGCCAATCTTTATCAGGAGGGCAGCGTTTTCTCGAAGGACGGAAAGTGCCGGCCCTTCGACGCCGAGGCCAGCGGCACCTTCTTCAGCGACGGCATCGGCATCGTCGTGCTCAAGCGTCTCGAGGACGCGATGCGCGACGGCGACCAGATTTACGCGGTCGTCAAGGGCATCGGCCTCAACAACGACGGCGCGGACAAAGTCGGCTACACCGCGCCGAGCATTCAGGGTCAGGCCGAAGCCATCTGCCGCGCGCATGCCGATGCGGGCATCAACCCCGAAACAATTTCCTACGTCGAAGCCCACGGCACGGCGACCGCGCTGGGCGATCCCATCGAGGTATCGGCGCTCACCCAGGCCTTCCGCGCCGGCACGCAGCGCAAGGGCTACTGCGCCATCGGTTCGATCAAGGGCAACTTCGGCCATTGCGATTCCGCCGCCGGTGTCATCGGTTTGATCAAGACGAGCCTCGCGCTGCGCAACCGCCAGTTGCCGGCCAGCCTCCACTTCTCCGCGCCCAACCCCAGGATCGATTTCGCCAACAGCCCCTTTGTCGTCAACACGAAGCTGACCGCATGGCCGGGCGGCCCGACCCCGCGCCGCGCCGGCGTCAGTTCCTTCGGCATCGGCGGGACGAACGTCCATCTCGTGGTGGAAGAAGCGCCCGCGCCGCGGCCCACCACCGCCTCCCGCAGCCGGCAACTGCTCGTCTTCTCCGCCCGCAGCGCGGCCGCTCTCGATGCCGCGACCGCCCGCTTCGTCGCGCACCTCAAGGCCCATCCGGAGATCGATCTCGCCGACGCCGCCTACACTTTGCAGGTTGGACGCCGCGCCTTCGCGCACCGGCGCATGGTCGTCTGCCGCGACGTGCCCGACGCCATCCAGGCGCTCGAAACGCTCGACCCCAAGCGCGTCGTCACGAAGCAAACGGACGCGAAGGATAGCCCGGTCGTCTTCATGTTCCCCGGCCAGGCGACGCTTTCGCAAAACACGGGCGCCGATTTGTATCGCACCGAGCCGGTCTTCCGCGCGGAAGTCGACCGTTGCGCGGAAATCCTCACCACGAAAGTGGGCAGCGACATCCGCCCCCTGCTTTTCCCCGCCGCCAACGCGGCCGAGCAGGCTGAGGCAAAACTCGGCGAGCAGGGGCTCAGCCAGACCGCCCTGTTCGTCATCGAATACGCGCTCGCCCGCACCTGGATGTCCTGGGGCATTCATCCGCAAGCCATGCTCTCGCACAGCACGGGCGAGTTTGTCGCCGCCTGCCTCGCCGGCGTTTTCTCCCTCGAGGACGCGCTGAACGCCGTGATCAGCCGCTCCAAGCTGGTGCAAAAGCAGCCGCAGGGCGCGATGATCGCCGTTCGCCTGGCCGAATCCGATCTGCTGCCGCTGCTGCCCAGGGAGCTTTCCATCGCGGCGCTCAATTCCCCCGTGCTTTCCGTTGTCGCCGGCCCATGCGACGAGGTGAAAAAATTCGAGACGCAACTCGAAAGCCGCGGCGTCGTTGTCCGTCGGCTGGAGAACTCCCACGCGCTGCACTCGGCCATGATGGAGCCGGTCGTCGGGCCGCTCACCGAAGTGATCGAGAGCGTCCATTTCGAAAAGCCCGCCATCCCGTACGTATCGAACGTCACCGGCCGATGGATCACGCCGGAAGAGGCGACGAGTCCGCGCTACTGGGCCCAGCAGGTCGGCCAGACCGTCCGTTTCGCCGGTGGTCTCGACGAGATCATGAAGGATCCGCAGCGGGTGCTGCTCGAGGTGGGCCCCGGAAGAAGCCTGACCACTTTCGCCAGCCAGCATCCGGCCCGGACTCCGGATCGCCTCATGATCGCGTCCCTTCCGGCGACGGCCGACGGCGAAATCGCGGCGATGCTCGACGGCCTCGGCCGGCTTTGGCTCGCGGGAAAGCAGATCGACTGGACCGGGTTTTATGCGAACGAGAGCCGCCGCCGCGTTGCGCTGCCGACCTATCCGTTCCAGCGCGAGCGCTACTGGATCGAGAGCGGCGCGCCGCTTCCTTCCGTCGCCTCCACCAAAACTGCAACGGCCAGCTCCACCGCGCCCGCGAGCGAAGACGCCGGTCGGCACGCCCGGCCCGACATCGGCAGCGCCCTCGCGATGCCGACGTCCGAAGTGGAAAACAAACTCGTCGAAATCTGGCAGGAAGTTTTCGGGTTGAACGAAGTCGGGGTCGACGACAGCTATTTCGACCTCGGCGGCGATTCGCTGCTGGCCGTCCCCCTCATCACGAAGATCAATTCGACCCTGGGCTGCGACCTGCAGATTCCCGTCTTCTTCGAAAATCCCACCATCCGAAAATTGGCGCCGCTGCTGGGACAGCTTTCATCGGAGGAGAGCGCTCCGCAACCCTCGACCGGCCTCGGCGACGCGAACGGCCCGTTCGTCATTACCTTCCAAAAGAAGGGCAGCCGTCCGCCCTTCTTCTTCCTGCACGGCGACTGGGCGGGCGGCGGTTTTTACTGCGGCCGCATCCTGGAAAAGCTCGGGGGCGACCAGCCGTTCCACGCGCTGCCGCCCTATCGCTCGGGCAAGACCGAACGCTTCCCCTTCGAGGAAATGGTCGACAAATATTACCACGCCATCCGGGCGCACACGCCGAAGGGCCCCTACATCATGGGCGGCTATTGCATCGGCGGCATGCTCGCCCTCGAAGTCTCGCGGCGTTTCGTCGCGGAAGGCGACGAGGTGCTCCACCTCTTCCAGATCGACGTGCCGTGGCGCTCGACCCTGCAGGCGCGCCTGTTGTGGGGCGGGGTCGATATCACCGGCGACGTTTTCAAGTGGGACCTGGTGAAGAAAATTAAAAACTACGACCGCTATCCGCTCGGGGTCGTGCGCTGGCTGAAGATGCCGCTGCGCAACAAGGTCATGGCGCTCGGCCGCCGGCTCAAGCTCACCACCGCGGGCAGCACCGACCCGACCGTTCTCGGCGTGCGCGGCGGCGCTTCCTTCGAGGTCTTCGATGGCCCCGACTATAATATCTACATTCTCGCCTCCATCCTGCACGCGATCAAACCGCTCTCCATTCCCACTTCCGTTTACATCGCGGAGGAAGGCCCGTCGCTCGCCTCGCGCAAGCGCAACGCCCACGGCATATTGCTGAACGCCACCTTCGAGCCGATCCCCGGCAATCACACGACCTGCATCACGCGGCACGCGAATGTTCCGGCCGAGAAGATCGCGCAGGTGCTGGACGCCATGTTTGCCGGATCGCGCCAGCAGGCCCCGCCAAAGCCCTCGCCCGATCTGGCCGAGACCCGCGCGTGACGCTCAGTGCTTTTGCTTTTTCCGTGGCGCGCGCAGGAGTTGCAGGAATTCCATCGCCGCCCGGCCCATGATTCGTTGGGAGGGCCAGACCACGACGATCTTGCGTTCCGGTTTGGGTGAGGGCAGGGGCCGGTAAGCGGGTTTATTTTGGCGAGGGCCGCGCGCCGCCATCGCGGGAACCAGCGAAAGCCCCACGCCCGAGTAGACGAGGGCCTGGATCGTTTCCAACTGCGCGCTGCGGAAGCTGATTCTGGGACGAAGATCGCGCCGCTCGCAGAAACCGAGGACCTGATCTCCGAGGCAATGGCCCTCCTTCATCACGATGAGATTCTCACTGGCGAGATCAGCGGCGGTAATCGTCCGCTTGCGGATCAACGGGTGCCGGGGCGGAAGCGCGAGCAGCAATTCCTCCGCGAATAATTCCTGCACTTCGAGTTGCTCGTCGCGAATCGGCTGGCTGGCGATGGCGAAATCGATCTCGTAGGCATGGACCATTTTCAGCAACTGGCTGGTCGTGTCCTCGTGCAGCACGATCTCCGTGCCGGGAAATTTTTTGATGAATCCCTTCACCAGCGGCGGCAAAAGATAAGGCGCGATGGTGGGCAGCACGCCGATGGCCAGACGGCCCTTGACCAGCCCCTGCGCGTCGGAAACGTCGCGCTGCGCCGCGTCGACCTCGGCCAGGATTTTGCGGGCGCGCGCGACGAACGCCTCGCCTTGCGGCGTGAGGCGCGCCGCGCGTTTCGTCCGCTCGAACAGCCGTTCGCCGAGTTCATTCTCCAGCTTTTGGATCTGCTGGCTCAGCGACGGCTGCGAGACATTGCATTGCTCGGCGGCGCGGGAGAAATTCCGCGTCTGGGCGACGGCGGTCACGTAGCGGAGCTGATGAAGTTCCATAGGCAGTACCTATGGATACCATAGGATTTAAGTCTTTCAACAATAAGCCGTGCCGGGCCTAGCATTAGGCTCCTTCCCCCATCACCCCGTTTACAACTCAGGAGAACATTATGTCCGACGAATCCACGTGCCCTTTTTCCGGCCAAACCCGCAAAGCCCCCGCCCCGACCAACTCCAGTTGGTGGCCCGAGGCGCTCAACCTCAAGATGCTGAGCCCGCACTCGCCCTCGTCCAACCCGCTGGACCCGTCGTTCAACTACGCGGAGGAGTTCAAGAGCCTCGACCTCGAAGCGGTCAAGAAGGACCTCCACGCGCTCATGACCGACTCGCAGGACTGGTGGCCGGCCGACTTCGGCCATTACGGCCCGCTCTTCATACGCATGGCGTGGCACAGCGCCGGCACCTATCGCACGGCGGATGGGCGCGGCGGTGGCAGCCGCGGCGCCCAGCGGTTCGCGCCGCTCAACAGTTGGCCGGACAACGCCAACCTGGACAAGGCCCGCCGGCTCCTCTGGCCGATCAAGCAGAAGTACGGCCGCAAAATTTCCTGGGCCGACCTGCTCATCCTCACGGGCAACGTCGCGCTCGAGTCGATGGGCTTCAAGACCTTTGGCTTCGCGGGCGGGCGCGAGGACATCTGGGAACCGGAGGAAGTGTACTGGGGCCCGGAAACGGTCTGGCTGGACGACAAGCGCTACACCGATGACCGCAGCCTGGAAAGCCCCCTCGGCGCCGTGCAGATGGGCCTGATCTACGTGAATCCGGAAGGCCCCAATGGCAATCCCGATCCCGTCGCCGCCGCGCGCGACATCCGCGAAACCTTCGGCCGCATGGCGATGAACGACGAGGAAACCGTCGCGCTGATTGCCGGCGGTCACACCTTCGGCAAGACGCACGGCGCGGGCCCGGCCACGCACGTCGGCAAGGAACCGGAAGGCGCGGCCATCGACGAGCAGGGCCTCGGCTGGGCGAGCAGTTACGAAAGCGGCAAAGGCACGCACGCCATCACCAGCGGCCTGGAAGTCACCTGGACCCAGACGCCGACGCAGTGGAGCCATTATTTCTTCGAGAACCTTTTCAAGTACCAGTGGGAACTGACCAAGAGCCCCGCCGGCGCGCACCAATGGGTCGCCAAGGAGGCCGACGACATCATCCCCGATGCCTTCGACGCCACGCAGCGCCGCAAGCCGACCATGCTCACCACCGATCTCGCGCTGCGGTTCGACCCGGCCTACGAGAAAATCTCGCGCCGCTTTTACGAAAACCCGGAGCAATTCGCCGACGCCTTCGCCCGCGCCTGGTTCAAGCTCACGCATCGCGACATGGGACCGCGCGAGCGCTACCTCGGCCCCGATGTCCCGCAGGAAGTTCTCCTCTGGCAGGACCCCATCCCTGCGGTCAATCACCCGCTGGTCAACGCCGCCGACATCGCGGACCTCAAGGGCAAGCTGCTCGCCTCCGGCCTCAGCATCGCGCAATTGGTCACCACGGCGTGGGCCTCGGCCTCCACCTTTCGCGCCAGCGACCGCCGCGGCGGCGCCAACGGAGCGCGCATTCGCCTCGCGCCGCAACGCTACTGGCAGGTCAACCAGCCGGAGGAACTCGCGAAGGTGCTGGAAATTCTCGAGGGCATCCAAAACACCTTCAACAGCGCGCAATCCGACGGGAAGAAAATCTCGCTCGCCGATCTCATCGTCCTCGGCGGCGGCGCGGCCATCGAGGAAGCCGCGCGCAAGGCCGGCCACTCCGTCACCGTTCCCTTCACGCCGGGACGCATGGATGCAACGCAGGAACAAACCGACGTCGCTTCCTTCTCGTTCCTCGAGCCGCTCGCCGATGGATTCCGCAATCACGTCCGCAAAGGCCGTGAGCCCAAGTCGGCCGAGTTGCTGCTCGACCGCGCCAACCTGCTGACCCTGACCCCTCCGGAAGTGACGGTCCTCATCGGCGGCCTGCGCGTGCTGGGGGCAAACGTGGACCAGAGGCCGCACGGCGTCTTCACCAAACGCCCCGGCCTCCTGACCAACGACTTCTTCGTCAACCTGCTCGACATGACGACCAAGTGGACCAAATCCGAATCCACGCCCGGCATCCTGGAAGGGCGCGACCGCGCGACCGGCCAGCTCAAGTGGACCGGCACCCTCGTGGACCTGGTCTTCGGCTCCAATTCGCAGTTGCGCGCCCTGGCCGAAGTTTACGCCAGCGCCGACGCGCAGGAATTGTTCATCAACACGTTCGTCGCGGCGTGGGTCAAGGTCATGAACCTCGACCGCTTCGATCTGGCGCGAGCCTAGCCGCAGCAGGCGGAGAACCAGCCGCGTTCATGCACGCGGCTGGAGGTTAACTGATAACTTTCTGACGCTTAAATTTAACTGGAAGCAATCGCGCCGAGCAAGCAATCTGGGCGCGTGCACGCTCCCCTCGCCAGAAAAGTCGCCCCCGTCGTTTACTTCATCGGACTAACCGCCGCCCTGGCCGGCCTGCTCTTCGGCCTCGATGTCGGCGTGATCTCGGGTGCGCAACAGTTCATTCAGAAAGACTTCTCCATTCAGGACTGGACCCTGGAGTCCATCGTCAGCGCCCTGCTCTGGGGCGCGGTCTTCGGAACGGTGATCAGCGGCTACCTCTCCAGCCACTTCGGCCGCCGGAAGACCATCCTCATCAGCGCCCTCATTTTCACCGCCGGCTCCCTCCTTTGCGCGTTCTCCCCCAGCGCGGACCTGCTGCTCGGCGCGCGCTTCATTCTCGGCATCGCCGTGGGCGTGGCCTCCTTCACCGCGCCGCTTTATCTGTCGGAAATTTCCCCGCAAAGCGTCCGCGGCTCGATGATTTCCATGTATCAGTTGATGATCACCATCGGCATCGTCATCGCGTTCCTCAGCGATACCTGGCTTGCCTCGTACGCGACGTTCGGCGGCATGGTCGGCGGCCACTGGCGCGTGATGCTCGGCATCATCGCGCTGCCCTCGGTGGTGATGTTCGTCGGCGTTCTCTTTTTGCCGGAGAGCCCGCGCTGGTTGTTCCTCAAGGAACGGAAGAGCGACGCCCTCGACGTCTTCCGGCGCATGAAGCTGGAAGCCCGGGAAATCGACATGGAAGTCCACGAGATCGAGGAGAGCCTGCGCGTCAAACAAAACGGCTTCCGCATGTTCGCCTCCAACTCCAACTTCCGCCGGGCGATTCTTCTCGGCGTGGGGCTGCAGATGATCCAGCAGCTCACCGGCATCAACGTCGTCATGTACTACGCCCCGCAGATTTTCAAGATCGCCGGCTTCACCACCACCGAGGAACAAATGTGGGGCACCGTGCTGGTCGGCCTGACCAACGTGCTCGCCACCTTCATCGCCATCGCGCTGGTGGACCGCCTGGGCCGCAAGCCCATCATGTACGCGGGCTTTGCCGTGATGGGCAGCGCCATGATCGCCGTCGGCTGCATCTTCAAGTCCGACATCGAGCACAATCCCGGCCTCGGCTATCCCGCCATCGGCGCCCTGCTGTTTTTCATCGTCGGCTTCGCCATGAGCGCCGGACCCATCATCTGGATTTTGTGCTCGGAAATTTATCCGAACTCGGGCCGCGACCTCGGCGTCACCTTCAGCACCTCGACCAACTGGGTCGTCAATGCCATCGTGGGCCAGACCTTCCTCACCTTGCTCGCCACCATCGGCAACGGCAACACGTTCCTGCTCTACGGCGGATTGAACGCGCTCTTCATCGTCTTCTTCCTGCTCTACGTCCCGGAAACCAAAGGCGTCTCGCTCGAACACATCGAGGCGAACCTCCTTTCCGGCCTGCCCCTGCGAAAAATGGGACGCTGAGGATGAGTTGTCGGGGGTATCGGAGTGGGCGGAAAAAGAGGCCCAGGGATTGTCCCGCAAAGGATCAGCTCAGTCGCCTCCTCGTTCCCAAACTCCATTTGGGAACGCCCATGTCCCCGCAGCTTCGCTGCCTCGTCTGCAACGAAGAAAGCCCCCCGCTCAAACCCTCCGTAATACCGAGCATGTCCAAGGATCAGCTCAGTCGCATCCTCGTTCCCAAACTCCATTTGGGAACGCCCATGTCCCCGCAACTTCGTTGCCTCGCCCGCAACGAAGAAAGCCCCCCGCTCAAACCCTCCGTGATCCTGAGCGAAGGCGAACAAAAAAACCTCTATCCTCCCCAGCCACCGCCGAGCCTGAGTCGAAGGACCCACCCCCTATTTCCATAAAATCGACAAAGACGCGGCGACCCACATCACGAGAGGCCCCTCCCACTGCCTTTATAAACACCCGCCAAAAAAATCACGCCCACCGCGAAAATGACCCGGGCCGCGAAGCCAACGCACCATCCCCGGGCCACGCAGGTCCTTCGACGCCGGCTCGGCCAACCGCCGCGATAAAACCACCGCCCCGCTCGCCTCCGCTCAGGATGACGGAGCGTTTTTAATCTCGGTATTTGCTTGGCGAGCAAACACCGGCGAGCATCATCCTCGCAGGAGGCAAGTCCGATGAACTACTATTACTCGGAAGGCAATGCAGCACCCCAAGGTCCCTACTCGAAAGCAGAGCTTATCGAATTCTACAACGAGGGGGTCATTACTGCGGAATGCCTCATTTGCCCGGAGGGAAGTCAAAGTTGGTATTCCATATCCACTATTTTGTCTCCGGAGGTGGGTGAGTCCCGAACGGCACCGGCCTCCTATCCGATGCAAACCAGGATGACATTACCCGCTCCAAACGTCCCTGTGAAATCGACACAACGCGTCGTCAATGGACATGCAGCCCGCGAGTATTTGAAAAAAGTTCGCGCTGATTCTTGCTATTCAACCTTGCGCTCGGTTATCACCATTCTGGCGGCGCTTTCCTTGCTCAGTTTGTTCGGCTCTGTGATCCTCATTGCCCTCGGCGCCAACCAAGAGGGCTTGGGTGGAGGCGCTCCCATTTTGGTCGCCGTCGCTGCCGCTGTTCTTGGCTCTATTCTTATCATCGCCTCTCGTCAGGCTGCTCTTGTACTGATTGATCTCGCCGATACGCAGATAGAAAAGAACTCGCAGCTGTGATTCAAAGAGGAGTGCGGCAAAGCTGCCATGGCAAGTCACGTTCCCAACGTACTAATTGGGAAAGAGCAAACGAGGAAGAACAAGACTGGTTTTTTCCCGAAGGGATAAAGGATGTGTAGCCGATGGTAAAGCGAGCCCGCGAGAGACACCAGCGGAACCGCATCAAAAAAGAACGGCATCCTGAAGGGATGCCAGGAGCTGCGAGATCACGCCGAGGAGAAGGAGCCAAATGTCTCAAGATGCTTTCCCCTTTCTTCATATAGTTTTGTCTGCTCCCATCGCTTAGGTGTGTTTTTTGTTTTCAGACGGCTTCGCACAGTTACCATATATCTGGTTGTGGTTACATGTATGCCGCTATAGTTTCAGTTTAAGGAGACAATTTAAATGCCAATCGATGTTGTCGGAAAGATGTGGGAAGTTCTAAATACGCTTACGCCAGACGCGCGAAATGCAGCTAAAGCCAAATGCGATGAGCTGAACTTTGATCGAGACAAAGGCGAGATATCGTGGGATGAAGCATTTATAAATCTAACGTCCTGCGTTAATATTCTTTCTGAAGCGATCTCAGAGCGTAAACTCATCCAGTTTCCATTAACAGTTCAGAAAGAACTGTTAGCAAAAAGCGAAACTATTTCTCGGTTTCTTATCGCCTTAACAAACGGGGCCGACGAAGTCGTTAACTTAATCGATGCAATCGAGCAGCTGAACGCTGCTGTTTGGCATCACCGGCTAAACAATATGTCCGGCAAACTTCTTGGATTCGAGAGTAAGATTAATCAACTCAAGATTCAGGAAGTCGAGATCAACAAAATCCACGAAAAGCTAAATGAAGCGCTAAAGGTCAACGAGCAACTTCCTGAGGTTCTGCGCATTTTGAAGTCTCAGCAAAAACTGACGACCGATACTTTGGAAGAGGCCAGATCGGCCGCTGAAAAAGTGACGGAAACCGTGGACGCGGTGGCAGATTTGAGCAAAAAGGCTGAGGCGAAAACCAAGTCGGCCGAAGAACATGAAACTGCGGCCGAAAAGCATGCTTCCAGTTCGCGGTTGAGCTTGGCGGAGATTGAGGCCATCGAGGCAAAAATTAAAGTGTTCTACTCTGAAGTGGACGACTATCGAGAGAAGATAACTTCAACATCCGAAGACGCAGGACGTTCTGTCGCTGAAAATAAATCTCAAACGGACAAACTCATAAGCGACTTAGCGACGTTGGAGAAGCAAATTCAAAAGCAAATACAAGATGCCACGGGCTATAGTTTATTTCATTCATTCCAAACCCGCCAAGGCAATATTGCTGAAGCTAAGAATTTTTGGGGGCGAGCCTTGCTCGCTCTCCTGCTTGTTTCGATAGGTTTTACAATTTTCTTGGTGCTCTCTATTGGAGCGAGTGCCAATTTGGACGTTGCTTTCTTTCTGAAGCTTTCAATCTCGATTCCGATCATCGGCGCGATTACGTTTTGTACAGTTCAGTATTCTCGAGAGCGCAGGCTTGAGGAAGAGTACGCCTTCAAAAGTGCAATTTCCATTTCGCTCGATCCTTACCAGAAGCTGGTCAGCACAATCGTCGACAAAAGCAACGAAAAGGAACGAGAAGAGTTTACTAAGTTCATTCTTGATGCGATTCAAAAAGTTTTCACATCTCCGACGGAGAAAATCTTTGACCCTAAGGAAAAGGATAAGCTGAAATTAGAGAAATCATTGAAGCAAGTCGCGGAAATCGCTGGAAGTTTCGCCAAGGCAGCTAAGTCGTAGTGTGTTTTGGTGGGTTCGAATGAACGGTGCTGGAATGGTGTGGGCATTGTGACTGGCGTCGGATAGTTGCCGCGAGATGATGAGCATTTCCTGCTACGCAAACGCTTTCCATTCCCCGCCGATTTGCTCAAATGGCCCTCCCGCTTATGCCTGAACTCGGCCTGAATATTGACCATATCGCCACGCTGCGCGAGGCGCGTTATCGTAACTGGAAATCCGGACTGCGCCCGGAGCCGGATGTCCTGGAGGCGGCGCGCGTGGCGGAGAAGGCCGGCGCGCATGCCATCACCGTGCATCTGCGCGAGGACCGGCGGCATATCCAGGAGGCGGACGTGAAGGCGATCGCGCGGGCGATCTCGGTGCCGC
>Ga0116229_10002549_pt1 | contig 29558 bp, 26 predicted proteins | sample S1TSphgellanicum_3_FD_87313 | JGI IMG/M metagenome (GOLD analysis project Ga0116229, IMG submission 87313) | Host-associated microbial communities from peat moss isolated from Minnesota, USA - S1T2_Fc - Sphagnum magellanicum MG | ecosystem: Host-associated > Plants > Peat moss > Unclassified...
GTTGAACTCGGTGCGGAACATGTCGCGCCAGCGGGCGATGGCCTGGCGCACGTCGGGGATGATGCCGGCGCGGTAGATCATCAGCAGCGGGCGGCCTTGCAGGCGAATGTAGCGCGGGTCGCGGAAATGTTCGGCGAATTCGGCGGCCATGGCGTGATCGTCGCCGGCGCGATAGTCCTGGCTGATCAGGACTTCGGATTCGGCGCCGTCCCAGCGGCGGGTCCAGTTTTCGTTGGCCCACATCAGGGCGAATTTGATGTCGAGCGTGGGGTCGGCGAGGAAGCGGCGGACCGGCTGGTCCATCAGGCGTTTGCCGTTGAACCAGTAGTAATAGAAGACGAAGCCGGAGACGCCGCCGGCGAGCGCGAGCTTGATCTGCTGGCGCATCGGTTCATTGGTGTCGAGATTGTAGAAGCCGAGGTCGCGTGGGACGCGGGGCTGGTAGTGGCCGATGAAGCGGGGCGAGCCGCGGATGAGGTTGGTCCATTCGGTGAAGCCGCGGCCCCACCAGGTGTCGTTTTCGGGGAAGGCGTGGAATTGCGGAAGGTAATAGGCGAGCAGCATGGCTTGCGGGTTGAGCGGCGGCCCGCTGCCTTGGAGTTCCTCGAAATAGGGGCCGGGGCGGCAGAAACGTTTGACTTCGCGTGAGACGGTGACTTCGTCGTCCGGCGGGCGGCCGTGCACGCCGGGTTCGTGGCGGTGGGCCCAGAAATGGATGAATGGATTGGCCGCGAAATCGCCCTTCAGATAGCGCTGGACGTAGAACTTCACGTCGAAATCGGCCGACGGATTGCGGCACTCGCGGTAGCCGTAGCTGAAGAAATGGTCGAACATGTCGACGTGCGCGGCGAAGACGTCCGGGTTGCGGGCGGCGTAGAAGTCGGCGTCGAAATCCGGGAGCGGGCTGAGAGGTTTTTCGAAACGCAGGCGGAGGTAGTGGGCGAGGGTGTTTTCCTCGATGGGGATATGGTAGCGCTCGCGATACCATTTGACATCGAATAGGGGGCCGGGGTTGAGGCCAAGCTGGTCGCCGTGCAGCAGAAAATGCAGCAAGGGCTGGATGCCGGACTGGGCGGCTTCGGGGTGCTGCTCGAGATACCAGAGCGGTTCGAAATACTGGTTGGGGCGGCGGCCCTCGCGATAACCGAAGCCGTAGAAATGGTCGAAGCAGGAAATGTCCGCATTCGCCATGTCGGGATAGGTTTGCAGGTAGAAGCCCTCGTCGAACAGTCCGGATGCTTTGAGCGCGGCGATGTGGTGCGCCTGCTGATCCGCTTGCGCGGGCGCCGGCTTCGGATGCAAGGCGGGATCTGGCGCGGGTGCGGCGACAGCGTGCGTCGTTTCGGGGCGGTTGGATTGGAGTCGTGACAGGTCCAAGGGGCTGCCGTCGATTTCACGGCCGTCCGGCGAGACGTAGAGATGCAAGGGGGTTGTGGCGCCGAGTTGCCTTATTTGCTTGGCGGTGAAAACAAAACCGCAATTCGGATGGCAGCCGAACCGGTCTGCGACGTCCGGTCGTGATATGGTGGGCGAGAGGGTTGCCACGTCGCGGCCGGACTGGCGCACGATAACGTAGTCGGCGGGGCGTTTTTTGCCGGTGCGACGATCGACGACGGCTGCCCAGCAATGAATATCGCGGCCGGTCCAGGCGTCGATGCGGGCGATCGGATACTCCGCGGCGACCGTGAAAATCCATTCCGCCAGCTCAATGCCGTGGCTGTCGCGAAATGCGACGGGGTGCCCGTTCGAGGTGCGAATTTCGATGAAATGTGGCAGGCCGTCGCAGTATATAGTTGGGATTTCAAAATTAAACCCGACATATTCACGGCCAAATCCGCTATCCAGGACGTCGGGCCTTGGCTCATCGCACAGTTTAGTGTCGACGTGATTGCCGTCGACAAACAGGCCAAGCTCGATCGGCTCTGCCGATGCCGGGCTGAATGCCCAGCCGGCAACCGTGCAATCGATTGTGGCTTCGACGAAGCCGACAATTTCCGCGCCCAGAATCGCACCCATTAGACGTGAGACTCTTGAATGCGCGCCGGGCGGCGGCCGCGGATTTCGGTCGGTGTTCGTGGTTTCGCGAGCCCGGAGGTCGTTTCAATTATGTGAATGTCGGCGCCTTTCCTGAGTGCAAAATCCGGGTGGGGGAAGCGGCCTTCGCGATAGCCGTCGGCTTGGAAATGGGCTTGGCCACTTGCGACGGCGCCTTGGGTTACGGCGGCGGCGATGTCGGGGTAGCTCTTCAGGTACCAGGTTTCGTCGACCTCGATGGGGTAGGGCATGCGGTGTTCGTAGAAGCCGACGCGGCAGAAATGGTCTGCGGCCGAATTGAATGCGCGGTTGGCGATGGCGTCTCGGACGTCGGGGTTCTGGGCGAGGTACCAGGGTTCGTCGAGGTGGATTTCGGCCAGGGCGGGGGCGAGGATTGCGATGAGGAATTCGCGTTCGATGGCGAGGTAGGCGGTTTTGCTGGAGGGGATGAGCAGCTTGCGATTTACCAGTGTGGCGAAGGATTGGGGCGGCATGGAATGCCTTGGGTATGAATGGGTGTTGTCTAACGATTGATTTGGTTATCTGCAAATATTGCGACGCAGCGCAATCAAAACTGTGAGCGGGGCGAATATTTTGCGCGCTGTGTGTTGTGCGAGTCGCGGGGGGCGCGTTTCGGCTGGCGGCGGCGGCGTGCGGGCGGTGAGGTTGGGCCCAGCGCGGAGATGGTGTGCGCGCTCTATATATATAAGTATAGGGGCCGCTCCCTTTATATTATAGTCCGCTGGCAGCACATTACAACTCCAGGTTGAGTTGTGTGGATAGCGAGACTTGTTCGCGTGTGTCGGCGTGACGGATATGTTGGTTGGCGCGAACATCGTGAATTCGCGTGGGCCAGCGGGCGCCGGTGGCTGGCGCCGGGTGGCGGGCAGGGCGTAATTCTCAGGCTGACTCTGGGTGCGATACATATTCAATGTGTTATCGGAATGGGTTCCAGGGGCTGGATGGCGCCGATTTGCAGGATGCTGCGCCGCTGGACGGGTGTGCCCGATAAGCGGGCAGGATGTGCCCGAAGAATAGGCGCGGGTTTCCGGCGGCCGGCGGCATTTGGGAAAGATCGAGTGTTTATCAGGATTATTCGGGAGCACGCGGGTGGTGAGATGGGGGCGCCCGGTCCGGCGTACGAATAATCATATTCTGAGACGGCGCATTATTTTAGAGTGTGAATTCCGTCAGCGACGCACTTAGCAGACACGGACGTAAATAATTTTCGATTTTTTTTGGTCCGGGGTGAATTATTGCATTGCGTCACGCGAGGCTCACAGGATAGTGAGGGCGCGATTACCATCGCACTACGGACCACGGGGAATTTAAATGGCTCAGACAACACTATCAGGCGCGATAGGCCAGAGCGCCTACACTTTGAATTATCAGGGCACCGGGCTGGCATTTCAGCTGGCGCAAGGTTTCATGACCGACATCGACAACGCCTATACAAGCGCCACGCTATACGAGCCGAATAGATACAACCCGGCGCAGAGCGGCGCGCTGATTATCGGCGACGCGGTGGCGAACAACCGGATCGACGCGGTTGGCTTCGGCGCGGTGATCGATGAGAACAACATTTCGACCAGCACAATTCGTGGTGGCGGCGATCAGATTATTCTCGCGGGCGACGGCGGGCTCACCTTCTGGTCGCTGACCGGCAACGATACGATCGATGCGGGCGGCGGGAACAATCATATCAGCCTGCGATATGATAGCGGGTCGTCGGCGATTTATACGGGTGACGGGAACGATACCATCTGGGCGTCGAACGGGAGCGCGAGCATCGCGGCCGGTGGCGGCTACAACAAGGTTTATCTCGGCTCGGGCAGGGACACCGATACGGTGACCGGATACGACACGATCAGGTTGGGCGGCGGGTCGGACACGATTACGGTGCAAGGCGACGGCTCGGCGGTGGTGCGCGGCGCGCAGTCGGTGAGCGGCAGCGGGTATTCGCTGACATTCGTGGGCGGCAGCCAGGCGAGCACGGTTCATGCGGGGGCCGGCAGCTACTCGATTTTCGGCGGCGCGGGCGGCGGCTTGTTCTATGGCGGCATGGCCGGCAACAACTCGATTGTCGCGGGCAGCGGCAATGCGACGATCGTGGCGGGCGGCGGCGGCGATACGCTGCTGGGCGGTTCGGGTAACGATTTCATTGTCGCGGGGATCGGCAACGAGACGCTCGGCGGCGGGGGCGGGGACAACGTGTTCTCGTTCGACAAGATGCAGGGCGCCGGGGCGTTCGATACGATTACCGATTTCGATGCGTCGGGCGCGAGCGACCAGTTGCAACTGACCGGCGGGCAGAGCGCGGTGAATTACGCGCTGACGCATTATCAGGTGACCGGCGCCGGCGATCTGATCCATTTGCAGGATGGCACGCAGATTCTGCTGTCGGGTTACTCGGTGACACTGACCAATAGCGACTTCAAGTCGCATTGACGCGGGTGATCGCATCGCGCGGGGCGGCTCGATGAGGGCGGCGTTGCGCGATGCGCACCAAGCGGCGTTGCGCGATGCGCACCAATTGGCGTTGCGCGATGCGCACCAGGGGGCGTTGCGCGATGCGCACCAGGCGGCGTTGCGCGATGCGCACCAGAGAGGGTTGCGCGATGTGGGCCACAGCATGACGGCGCATGACGAGTCTGTCGTGGCGGCGGCGCGGCAGGCGGCGGAGCGCGGGGTTGCGGCGCGGGATGCGGGGGATCGGCGGGAGGCGGCGCGGTGGCTGGGGCGGGCGTCGCGGCTGGTGCCGAACGATGCGCGGGTGGCGCTGGCGCATGCCGAGGCGGTGGCGGCGTGGTGTGCCAGCGAAGGGGATGCGGATGGCGGCGTGAGGGCCGCGCGGGCTCTGGCGCAGCGCTATCCGGAATGGCAGGCCGCGTGCGTATTGCTGATGCGGCAGTTGCTGGCGGCGGGACAGTCGGCCGAGGCAGCCTGCGTGCTGGCGGCGTGTCTGGCGCGGATGGCGTGTCCGGCCGATGCGGGATCCGGCGCGGGGTTTGGCGTGCTGGCCGGGCGGATTGCGGGCGCGGTCGGTGCGGCGGGTTGGGCCGGCGTGAGCCGGAGCGGGCGGGTTTTTGTGTCGGGTGCGACACATGTGACCTTGGACGGCGTGCAGCTGGCGGGCGCGGGGACCGGGGAATTATTGGTGCCGGCGGAATTGCGGCGCGGCCGGGTGCTGTGCGCGATGGCGGGCGATCGGCATTTGCTGGGAAGTCCGGTGGATTTGCGCGCGGTGCTGGCATTGCGCGGCAGGGTGTGCCGGCGGGGAAGCGAGCTTGCGGGCGGCGTGCTCGCGGGGTGGATTGCGGCGACGGGGGATGCGGCGCTGGTGCCGAGCGTCGATGTGTTTGCCGGGGATGATGCACGCCATGTGGTGCGCATTGCGGCGAGCGGCGCGGTTGAGACATTGCCCGGCGCGTTGCCGTGGGCGCATCATTTCAGTTTCACGCTGCCGCCGCGGCTGCGGACGGCGACGCTGCGGGTGGTTCCGGTGGAGAGTAATTGTCCGGTGCCGCGGCGGCTAGATGATGCGGTATCGAATCAGTCCGCGCTGGACGGCAGTCCGGTTCAGGCAGATGCGCCGGTTCAGGCAGATGCCCCGGTTCAGGCGGATGCGGCGGCGCGACCGGCGCCGGCGGCAAGCCGCACGGATTTGCAGCTTTGGCGGCGGCGGCGGCGCAAGGCGTCGGTCATTCTGGTGAGCCATGCCGACGGGGGCGGCACCGAGCGCCATGTGCAGGCACGGGCGGCGGCGATCGAATTGGCGGGCATGCGGCCGATCCTGCTGCGGCCGGCGCGGCTCGGCGACGATATGCCTGGATGGGCGTTGAGCGAGGCAGGTGCTGCGGATTTGCCGGAATTGATGTTTGCGGCGCCGGCGGGGCTGGCGGCACTCGCGGCGCTGCTGCGTGGCGACCGGCCCGACCATGTGGAATTTCATCACGCGGCCAGCCACCCTGCCGCGGTCCAGACATTGCCCGCGCTTCTTGGCGTGCCGTATGAAGTCGTGCTGCACGATTATGCCGAGGTGTGCCCGCGGGTGACGCTGTGCGGCGGCAGCGGGAAATATTGCGGCGAACCGGCCGATATGCGGGATTGCCAGGATTGCGTGGCCGATCATGGTGCGCGGGTGCCGGATGCGACCGACGTTGCGGCCTGGCGGGCGCGGTCGGCCGTGCTGCTGGCCGGTGCGCGGCGCGTGGCGGTGCCGAGCGAGGATGCGGCGCGGCGGATCCGCCGGCATTTTCCCGCAACGGCGCCCCAGGTGACGCCGTGGGACGACGATGAGGATGTCGAAACGTTCGCGCCGCTGCATCCGACCCGGCGCAGCGGTACTTCATTGCACGTGGCGATTGTCGGGGCGTTGACGCGCGACAAGGGTTTTGACGTTTTGCTGGCCTGCGCACGCGACGCCGCGCGGCGCGGGTTGCCGTTACAGTTTACGCTGGTGGGTCATAGCATCGGCGATGCGCGCTTGCTGGATACCGGGCGGGTGTTCGTGACCGGGCCGTTCGCCGACGGCGAGGGGCTTGAGCTGCTGCGGGAAACCGGCGCCGATATTGCGCTGCTGCCGTCGGTCTGGCCGGAGACGTGGAGTTACGCGCTGAGCGATTTGTGGCGGGCCGGGTTGTGGGTGGCCGCGTTCGACATTGGTGCGCCGGCGTCGCGGATACGCGCGGCGGGCGGCGGAACCCTGTTGCCGCCGGGGTTGCCGCCGGCGCGGCTGAATGACGCGCTTTTGGCGCTGCCGTTCAGGGCCGCCCGGTGCGACCCCGCCCGCGCGGTTGCGATGGTACGGCGGCATGTTTGACGCCAGGCGAAAGAAGGCGCCTATTGAAGCCGAACCCACGTTGCCGCCCGAGTTGCCGAGGCCTGGGTTATCGAGGCCTGGGCTGCCGTGGGCCAAGGTGCCAGGACCTGAATTGCCAATATCTGAATTGCCAAAGCCGGCGTTGCCGTCGCGTGATGTGCGGTCGCGTGAGTTGCCGTCGCCTGATCTGCCATCGCCTGACGTGCCATCGCCAGATCTGGTGGAGCAGGCGAGTGCCGGGGGGGTGCGCCTCGACGTCAGTGCGCAGCTACTGACCTTGGAGCCGGGCATATTTTCGGTGGAATTGCAGGCGGACGACGCAGCGGTGACGGAAACGGGCATGGTGCTGCCGGCGGCCCGCCTTGATCCGCTGCCGCCGAGCGGGGAGGGGCGCGCCTATCTCTCCACCTTGTCGGATACACACTTGTTGCTGCCCGGGAGCCATCCGTCGTTTCTGCGCGTGGTGGGCGGCCGCGCGCCGGTGCTGCTGACCATCTACAAGCTGGCCGGGGCGGCGGCACCGCGGCTGCGCATCAACGCCGTGCGGGCCGACGGCGGGGCGCCGAAGATGCCAGCGGCCGCGTCCGGTGCCGCGGCGCTGCCGTCGCTGCCTCTGACCCTGGTCGTGCATGCCGCGGGCCACGGCGATCTGCGTGCCGACGGCGGTGTCTGGGCGCAGGCCCCGGATGGCGCGGCGCCGATCGAGGGATTTTCCATTCTGCCGCACGGCGTGCTGGATCGCGACCTGGTCGAGTATCAGGCGATCCTGGGGCAGAATTGGGTATCGCCCTGGCTGCGCGGCGGCGAATTCTGCGGCAGCCGGCAATTGGCGTTGGCGATTCTGGGCGCCCGGGTGCGACTGTGCGGCGACGCTGCGAAATCGTATCGGTGCCAGGTTTGGGGCCGCTTCGATGGTGCCGAGGTGGGACCGTTCGAAGCGGGCGATGCCTGCGAAATGAATGGCGCGGCGTTGCAGGGGCTGCGGGTGGCGGTGACCGAACGCGGCCGGGGCAAGCGTTGAGCGCCGATGTCTGACGCGGTCTTCGAAATTCTTCAGGAGGGGCCTTCCGGCGCGCCGGCCAGGGGCAGGCAGGAGCGCCTGGTTCGCACCACGCAACTTCGCGCCGACCCGCGCGACACGCTGGTGCCGGTCGCGCATGACGGTGCGCCGCTGCGGCACAGCGCGCGTCACGCCATCGAGGCGGTGGTGGTTGGCCGCGAGGGGGGCGTGCTGCTGATCGGCTGGGCGGACGATGTGGACTATCCGCTCGACAGCGTGATCGTCAGCACGCCCTCGTGGCGCCTGACGTTCGACGCCGCGACGTTCGCCCGGGTTCGGCGGACCGACGTGGAGGAAGCGCTCGGCGCCGCCGTCGGCCATCCGTACGGGTTCTTCGGCCTGGTCGCGGCACCGGCGCTGCGCGATCTGCCTGACAGCGCCGAGATCGAAATCCGGCTCAAGAATGGCAGCTTCTCGGCGGTTACGATCGCCTGCCGCTGCATGTCGGCCGAGGCATTGCGCGACCTCGCACTCGGCTATCTCGCCAGCGCATCGTTCATCGGCAATACCCAGGCCGAGGCGGCGGCGGCGCTGGAACCCGGTCTGGGCACCCAACTGGTGGCGCTCAATCGCGCCATTACGCAGCGCATCACCGCCGCCCGCCACATTGAACGTTTCGGCACGCCGCGGCGCGAGCCGGCCGCGTCGATCGTGGTGTGCCTGTACGGCAAGCCCGAATTCCTGTTCGTGCAGAACGCGCTGTTCGCCGGCGGCAGCGGCATCGGGGACTACGAATTCATCTATGTTTGCAACAGTCCCGAAATGACCGACGCGCTGATGGACGAAGCGCGCGCCGCCCACATGATTTACGGCCTGAACATGAGCCTGGTGCTGCTGCCGGGCAATGCCGGTTTCGGCGCCGCCAACAACGCCGGCGTGGCCGCAGCACTCGGCCGCCGTATCCTCAACATCAATCCGGACGTGTTCCCGCGCCAGCGCGATTGGGCCGCCCGGCACACCGCGCTGGTGGAGCAACTTCCGGTGTCGCAGACGCGGCTGTTCGGCACCACGCTGTATTACGACGATGGCTCGCTGATGCATGGCGGCATGTATTTCGAACTCGATCCGGCACTTTCGGTGCGTCCCGGGCGGATCGAGCCGCGGCGCCTGGCACGGGTGGAACATTACGGCAAGGGCGCACCGCCCGGCGGTCACACCTACACGCGGCCGCGCGCGGTGCCGGCGGTGACCGGCGCGTTCATCTCATCCGATCGCGCCTGGTACGAGTCGCTCGGCGGGTTCAATGAGAGCTACATTTTTGGTCATTACGAGGACGCGGATCTTTGCCTGAAGTGCCTGGCCGGCGGGTCGCCCGCGTGGCTGCACGATTTGCCGATGTGGCATCTCGAGGGGAAGGGATCGACGCGGCGGGTGCATCACGAAGGTGGCTCGCTGGTCAATCGCTGGCTGTTCACCCGCCAGTGGTCGGCCACCATCGCGGCGGGGCTGAGCGGTCCGGCGCCTTCGCATAAACTGATGGCGGCGGTGGGAAAGGTGAAACGTGGGAAGGTATAGGAAGGCAGGGAAGCAGTTCTTTTTTGAAAAAAGGAACCGAAAAACTTTCGCTATCAAGACAGAAGTTTTTTGGTTCCTTTTTTCAAGAAAGAACTGCTTCCTTTTGGTGTGACATCCATGAAATCGCTCATCATCAGCATCTTTCATCCCGAACTGGTCCGCGGCGGCGCGCAGCAAATTGCCTATGAGCTTTTTCTCGGGCTGCGGCAGCGCGCGGGGATGCAAGCCGTTTTTCTGGCCGCCATCGATCAGTCGCATCCGGCCTACTACAAGGCCGGCGCCTGCATTACCGGTTTCGACGGACGGCCGGACGAATATTTATTCCTCAGCCGCACCTATGATTACTGGTGGCACAAAACCGCCGATGCGCGGCTGTTGGAGCACTACGCCGATTTCCTGCGCGAAGTGCGGCCGGACGTGGTGCATTTCCACCATTTTCTGTTGCTGGGACTGGATCTCATCACGCTGACTCGCCGCCTGTTGCCCGATGTGCGCATCGTTTTTACGTTGCACGAATTTTTGGCGATCTGTGACGCAAACGGTCATATGCTGCGTGTTCACGACAAGGCCTTGTGCACCCGCGCCAGCCCGGCGCGGTGCAATCAGTGCTTCCCCGATCGTGGCCCGGAACAATTTTTTCTGCGCGAAATGTGGGTAAAAAGTCATTTCGACAACGTCGATGTATTCACCACGCCGAGCCGTTTCATGATCGAGCATTTCGTCAACTGGGGGCTCGATCGCGCCCGCATCCGCCAGGTGGCGAACGGCCAGCCGAACTATGCCGCCGACCTGCCCCAGACGGCGGTCAGCACCCGGCCGCGGACCAGGTTCGGGTTTTTTGGCCAGCTTGTCGACAACAAGGGCGTGTGGTTGCTGCTGGAGGCGGTGCAATTGCTGCGGGCGGAGGGGTTTTGCGGGTTTTCCGTGGAAATCAACGGCGAGAATTTGCGCTATGCCAGCGCGGAACGCCGTGCGGAAATCGAGACATTCCGTGTGACGGAGGACGCGCTGCCGCCGGAGGATCGCATCGTGCGCTTCAACGGCGGCTACGAGGTCGGTCAGATCGCCACCAGAATGGCGCGGGTGGATTACTGCGTGGTTCCCTCCGTATGGTGGGAAACCTTTGCCCTCGTCATTTCGGAGGCGTGGATGTTCGGGCGCCCGGTGATCTGTTCGGACATTGGCGCCATGCGGGAGCGGGTAAGCGATGGCATCGATGGGCTTCATTTCGCTGCCGGCGATGCGCGCAGTCTGGCTGATGCGATCAGGCGCGCGGCGACCGAGGAAGGTTTGTGGGATCGCCTGCACGACGGAATTGTGGTGCCGGCCGGGCGCGAGGCGATGGTCGAGGGGATGCTGGCGGCCTACCGGCCTGATGGCGACGCCATCTACACGATGGATTGCGCTGCCGAATGAGCCTGCCGCTCGCATTTGCCGGCGTGGCATGCGCGGGCGTTGCGGCCATTTGTTTCGCGCGATACCGTGTTCATGACAAAATGGCACGGGATCCGGCGAAATGGCCTGCCGGCGGGTCACCGCCGGCGCTCAAACGTTACGTGAGGCGTTATCTACGTTCGTCCGGCTGGACCCTGTTGCCGCCGTGGGGCTGGTGCGATGTTCAGGTCCGTGCCAGCAAGGGCCAGCAGGTTCTCAATTTGCTCATTCCGCACAATCGGCAAATCCGTCTGCAGTCGCTGGTCAAGGATGCCGGTGAGGTGGCGCGCAGACAGGGGGCGATCGTTACGCTGTTCACGCATGGTTTCTCCGAGCATGAGATCGACCAGGTGGAATGCCGGAGCGGCGTGCTGATCGCGGGGGCGCGTGATCTACCCGGCATGCAATCGCTGCTCGACCCGGATCGCAGGCTGCCGGCAATCCCGGAGTGCGGCGCCGAGCCGGCCATGGGGCCCGCCCACGGGGCTTCACCGATCAAGGGATTTGCCCGCGTCGTGAACGCGACCCGGGTGAGGGGCTGGGCGTACGCCGCGGATGCCCCGGATGAACATCTGAGAATCGATATAAGGGTGGACGAAAATGCGTGGGCGACGGTGCGGGCCGACCGTTTCAGGCAGGACCTGGCTGATGCGGGCATCGGCAAAGGTGACCACGGATTCGATTGCGACCTTGGCGACAGTGCATCAAAATTGTACTCCGGCATGATCTCGGTCACCGCAGTTACCGCCGCCGGGCATCACGGATCGATCAAACTGCTGGATGCCGGCCTGCCGCCGCACGTGCACCAGCCGAGCGAAGCGGCCGGCGCCTTGCTGGTCAATGTGATCAACCTCGATCGGGAACCTGAGCGATTTAATTCGATATCCGCAGGCCTTGCCGCGGTTCCCGGACTTCACGTGAAAAGAATTTCAGCGATTTACGGCCCGGACCTGCCCGACGCGGCAGCCTTGTTGCTGGGGGGCCATCCGTCCGTATTGCGCAGTCTCGGAACATTGGGAACCTTCCTCTCGCACATCAAGGCGTGGGAGGCGGTGCTACAATCCGGCGAGGAAGTGGCGGTCATCCTGGAAGATGACGCTGTGCTGCTCGGCTTCGAACGGATTTTATCGCTCGAAATTCCCCCCGACGCAGAGCTGATCTTCATCAACGACCGCATGTCGCCCGGCAGCCGGCACGCGCCGCCGGTGGGGCCGATCGTGTGCCTGCCGATCGTTGAATCGTTGCGTGTACTTAATGGAAGCGGACGTGGCGTGGGCGGCGACGGCTACATACTGACGCGGGCGGCGGCGCACCGGTTGCTGGAACAAATAGCCAGGGACAGATGTTTTGGCCACGTCGATTGGCGCCTGCTCCGCTACGGCACGAGCGAAGATGACGTGTCGGGGGAAATGGCAGGCACCCGCGTCGGGGAAATCGTTGCGAACCATCACAACAGCACCATTCCGCCGGCGTGGGCGATCATCAAGGCGTATTGCGTCGATCGGCCCCTGGTCGCCTTCGCGACCGGTTCGACAAGCACGCGCGAGCGGGCGAATGCGGCGCGGTGACGGACAGGGCAGGGGAACGACGCAGTGCTTTTTTCGCCTGCTTAGGGCCCGTTCGAAATTAACCGAATCAACTACCAGGGTCGAACGGGCCCTTAGCCTTTGTTTGAAACGGCATCTTTGTCGGCGTGCCAACGCACTTATTTGCCGACGATGCCTTAGCTCACCGCGGAGTATTGCTCCGGCATCGCCTTGGCGGCCCAATATGAATCGGTCGCGCTGTAATTGAACTGTTCCATTTCGGGCCAGCAAAGTCGGAGAAATATGTCGCGCTGCTGGGCGGTCCAGCCGACGGTTTCCAGGGTGGCGACGTGGGCGGCGCTGCCTTCACTGGTTTGTTGCGGGCGATCGCAGGCGAAGGTTTTCTGCACGCGCCCGCGCGCCTCCGGGCCGGCTTGCAGAAAATCCGAGAGTTTGGCGGCGACGTCTTGCGGGTCCCGAATGATTTCCTGCTGGTCTATTTCGATGTATCTGACGCCCGGCTTGTGCCGGATCGCGCGCCAGGCCGCCATGTTGCGCGCCCAGTCGCGACAATGATATTCGAACGTGTGGCCCGGGAATTTCTTCATGCGCGACAGCACGTTCTCGATCGCGCGCCGCTTGGCGAAGATGAACACGGCGCTGGGCCACAGCTTCAAGAGTTGCGGGATTGCCTCGATCATTTCGGGATTGCCGGTCTTGTCCATCCAGGGCGCGGCTGGATTGAGGGTGTCGATATGATGCTTGAAGACGTCGAACAGGTCGTTCTTGAACGCCTCCCAATCGACGCGGCCGGCGAGCACCATGTCGGTGGCCTGGCCATAGGTCGCCTTGTGGCGATCGGCCAGGTTCTCGAATTGCCGCAACAGGGTGAGGAAATTGCCCTCCCGATACCCGTTGTAGCCGGCCGACAGGAGACCCGCGGTCAGGATGCTGGTGCCCGAGCGCGGCGACCCCACGATAAAAACCGGGGTTCGAAGGGTTGAGGCCTGGTGGTGCGGTGATGGCATCGGCGCCTCGATTTTTCCGGGTTCCCGTGCCGGATTGCCCAGCTTTTGTGCGTTGGCCGCGGCGGTTGGCCGCATCGGCGGCGTGAGCAAAACTTGCGACATTGCGCCCTGGCTAGGCGCCGATTCGTCCATGATAACAGAAGTTACACCGTCCGCCAGATGCGCGTCACGCACCATGCGTGGTGGCAGCGCTGCGCCCGGCATCGGCGATGGGGTGGACGGTTCGGGCTTCGCGCCCGCTTCGGCGTGCTGGGTCGATTGCAGGGGCGTTTGCGCGGGGACCCGTGCATCGGCGTCGCGCTTGGCGCCGGTCCGCAGGAAGGTGAATCGCTCGCCCAAATTCATTCGTGCCCCAAATTCATTCGCGCCCCAACTTCTTTCGTGCCCCATATTCATTGGTGCGCTTGTCCCGCCTGTCATGCGGTGTCGGCGCAGGATATAGCCTGACCCGGCGGCGCCTCGCACACATAGTTTCTCGACCCGGTCCCGCAACCCGTCCAAATTGTTAGATTGCTCAGAATTGGGCCGCGACGAAAAAAAAGGGCGGTGTCCGGAGACACCGCCCGTGAAGTTACGTGACCCGAGGCACGATAACCGCGGGGCACGTTAACCGGGGAGGAAACGCGAGGCCGGCAAGCGCCAGCCCCGACGGACAACATGGGCGCGATTGGCTAAGATTTGCCTAAAATCGGTCCGAATAATCGTCCATGATTCGGCGCGGGGACGCCCAATCTTGTGGCCAACCCAACGCAAAGGTTGCAACCGCCGCCGCCGTGGGCCATTTCCCACGTTCAACGCGCAAGAGGCGTTTGAGGGAGTTTTGCCGTCATGGGCGCCATGTCCCCGATGCACTGGATTTTGCTGCTTATGGTCGTCCTGCTGCTGTTCGGCACCGGCCGCATCAGCAGCGTTATGGGCGATTTCGCCAAGGGCTTGAAAGCGTTCAAGAAAAACATGGCTGAAGATAACGACGTCTCGATGGAGGCCGATCAAAGGCCGGCCGGCACCATCACGGCGCCCGAGCTGGTTGCCGCCAAGCGGCCTGAAACCACCGGCGTTCCCCGCGCCTGAGCCTCGCTTGGGCTCTGCTGCGCCAATTCCGGTCCGCGCGGCGGAGGACATCATCCGGGCCGGCCGGCGGATGGACCAGCTTGGGTGGGTGCCTGCTACCGCGGGCAATATCAGTGTCCGCTTTTCGCCGGGGCGGATCGCCATTACGCGCAGCGGCGGGCATAAGGGTTTCCTCAACGCCTTCTCGGTGATCGAGGTCGATCTGGACGGCGGCGTGGTGACGCAGGGCGCCAAGCCGAGTGCCGAGACTTTGCTGCATTGCCAGATCTATCGCGCCTTTCCGGACGCGGGCGCGGTGCTGCATGGCCATTCGGTCGCCAGTACGGTGCTGTCGCTCGATACGGCGGGCGCGGCGATCAGCTTCACCGGCTATGAGGTGCAGAAGATTTTCGCCGGGCAGACCACGCACGAGGCGACGCTGCGGCTGCCGTTGTTCGACAACGACCAGGACATGGCGCGGCTTGCGGATGCGGTTGCGCCGCATCTGGCCGATGCGACCATGGGCTATGTCATACGGGGCCACGGCATCTATATATGGGGTCCTGACATGGACACGGCGCTGGCGCGGCTTGAGGGCGCCGAATTCCTGCTCGCCTGCGCGCTTGAACGGAGACCAAGATGAGCCGCCTGACCGTTTATGCCGAGAACAGCCCGGGCACCCCGCGTCTGCGCACCGAGGCGCCGGAGGTGATTGCCGCGACCCTCAAGCAGGTTGGCGTGCGGTTCGAGCGGTGGGATTTTCCGGGCCAGCTCAGTCCGGACGATAGCGCGGACACCATCCTGGCTGCGTTCCGCCCGCATCTGGACGCGCTGATGGGCGAATGCGGCGCGGGGACCGCGGACGTGCTCAAGATGCGTGGGGTGACCGAGGCTTACCCGGCGATGCGGCAGAAATTCATCGACGAGCATACCCACACCGAGGATGAAATCCGGTTCTTCGTGCACGGCGCGGGCAATTTCGTGCTGCACCTGAACGGCGAGGTGTATGATGCGCACTGCACCGAGGGCGACCTGATCAGCGTGCCGGCCGGCACCAAGCATTGGTTCGATGCGGGCGAGACGCCGTTCTGCACCGTGCTGCGCGTATTCACCGACACCAGCGGGTGGACGCCGCACTACACCGGCGAAAAGATCAGCGCGCTCTTTCCCGTTTCGTGACGTCGCCGCCGGCGGCGGTGGTGACCGATATCGAGGGCACCACCACGCGCATCGCGTTCGTGCACGACGTTCTGTTTCCGTATGCGCGGGATCGCCTGGCGGAATTTTTGGCGGCGCGGGCGTCCGACCCCGCGGTGGCGGCTTGCGTGGCGGAGGTGAGGCGCATGGCGCCGGGGGTGCCGCCGGTGGAGACGTTGCGCGGGTGGATCGCGGCGGACGCGAAGGTGACGCCGCTGAAAACGCTGCAGGGGCTGATCTGGGCGGACGGTTATGCGAGCGGGGATTTGCGCAGCGAGGTTTTTCCGGACGTGGTGCCGGCGTTGCGTGCCTGGCGGGCCGGCGGTGTGCGGCTGTATGTTTATTCTTCCGGCTCCGAGGCGGCGCAGAAGCAGCTTTTTTCACATCTGCCCGAGGGTGACGTGACGCCGTTGTTCAGTGGGTTTTTCGACACCAATGTCGGCGCCAAGCGCGATGCGGGGAGTTACAGGACCATTGCTACGGCGATTGGGCTGCCGGCGGGTGCGTTGCTGTTTTTGTCTGACGTCGCGGCGGAGCTTGACGCGGCGCTGGCGGGGGGGTGGCGGACGTGTCAGGTGGTCAGGCCGGAGGATGGGACGCAGGTGGCTGAGGGGCATCCTCGGGCGGCGGATTTTTTCGGGGTGGGGGTTATGTTTGGGCTTTAGGAAAGCAGAAGACGCAGTTCTTTTTTGAAAAAAGGAACCAAGAGACTTTTGTTCTTTTTTTCAAAAAAGAACTGCTTGCTACGTTTTCCCATATCCCCCCAGCCGACAAATATATCGCCAATGCGCCGCTGAAACCGGCGCCACCGACAGCCGCGAAAACCGCAGCAGCGCCAAATCCGCCAGCGCCGGATCGCCCTTCATCTGCGCCAGTGTCACGGGCTTGGGCATTGGCGCCACGGCGCGCATGTCGACGCTGACCCAGTCGCCCTTGGTCGCCGTCGGGTCCGGGTAAGCCTCGCGCTCGACCCGGACGACGCCGACGATTTCCTTGCCGATGTTGGAATGATAGAAGAACGCCAGGTCGCCCAGGCGCATCGCGCGCAGATTGTTGCGCGCGGTGTAGTTGCGCACCCCGGTCCACGGCTCGACGCCGTTCGTGACTTGCTGCGACCAACTGAACGCGTCCGGCTCCGATTTCACCAGCCAGCAGGCGTGCGGCGCACTCATTCGGCGAGCTCGCCGTCGCGGAACACCATCCGATAGGGCCGGATGACGACGCTTTCGAACAGGCCGGCTTTGACGTAGGGGTCGGCCTCGGCAAAGCCGGCGGCGGCGGCGTGGTCTTCCACGTCGATCATCAGCAGCGAGCCGCAGGGGCGGCCGTCCGGGTCCAGCAACGGGCCGGCCTGGACCAGCTTGTCCTTGTAGGTTTCCAGATAGGTGATGTGCGCCGGGCGGACAGCGAGGCGCAGTTCGAGGCAGCGTGGCTTGTCGGTGCAGACCAGGACGAAGAGCATCGGAAGTGGCCTTACTTGGAATCGAGGGCTTGGGAGCGGGGGCGTTAAGTCAGGGCTGGCGATGCGACGGCACGGCACAAATTAGCTCGGTGCCTTGTTATCCGTGTTGCGTGGGAGTCGTCAGGTGCCGTGTGTAAGACGACACGAAGCTTGCCTTCAAACTGTCCGATGCGTCTGGTAGAGGAACCGGTGTGGACGCATCGACTCCCATAGCCTCGCGCCCGCCGCGAGGACGATTGCTGCACCGGTTCGCCAATCCGGGCCGCTTTCTGCGTCTGGCGGCGCGCGTGCAGCCGTTCCTGACCTGGCCGGCGCTGATGTTGACCATCGCGGGCGTGGCGGGCGGCTTGTTCCTGTCGCCGGCGGACTACCAGCAGGGCGACGCGGTGCGCATCATGTATATCCACGTGCCGGCCGCGTGGCTCGCCAGCCAGGGCTATGCGTCGCTGGCGGCGGCGAGCCTGGTGAGCCTGGTGTGGCGGCATCCGCTGGCGGACCTCGCGGCGGTGGAAATCGGCCCGGTGGGTGCCGCGGTGACGGCGCTGTGCCTGATCACCGGCAGCCTGTGGGGCAAGCCGATGTGGGGCGCCTGGTGGGTATGGGATGCACGCCTCACCAGCGTTCTGGTGCTGTTTTTCCTGTATCTGGGACACATTATGCTGGTGCGCGCGTTCGACGACCCGGAACGCGGCTATCGCGCCGGGGCGATCCTGGCACTGATCGGAGCAGTGGACTTGCCGATCATCAAGTATAGTGTCGATTGGTGGAACACGCTGCATCAACCGGCCAGCATTACGCTCACCGGCGCGCCGACCATCGCCGGCAGCCTGCTATGGCCGCTGGCGTTGACCACGCTCGGGATGACGCTGGGGTTTTGGGCCGTGGTGACGGCGCGGCTGCGCGCCGCGGTGATGGAGCGGCGCATCCGGTCGCTGCTGGGCGCGCAGGCGGCCGCGGCATGAACCACCTGCCCTACATTCTGGCGAGTTACTCTGCCTTTGCGGTGGTCGCCGCTTGGCTGGCGGTAGGGGCCGCGCGACGGCTGCAGCGGGCGGCGGCGCGGCTGCTGACGGTCGATCCGCGCGCAGGGAAGCAGTCCCGAGAAGCAGCCACGGAGGCGGCATGACTCGCAAGCATAGGCGCCTGGTGGTGGTGCTGACCTGCATGGCGGGCGTCGGCGGCGCCGTGGCGCTGACGCTCAGCGCGTTCCGCGACAGCGTGGTGTTCTTCATGACCCCGGCCGATCTGGCGGAGAAGAATCCGCCGCCGGGACAGACGATCCGGCTGGGCGGCATGGTGGAGAGAGGCTCGGTGCACCACGCGACCGTGGACGGCACGCCGGAAGCGAATTTCCGCGTCACCGACGGCCGGGCGTCCGTCGAGGTTTCCTATACGGGGATTCTGCCCGATCTGTTTCGCGAGGGTCAGGGCGTGGTGACATTGGGCGCGCTGCTGCCGGACCATTCATTCCGGGCGCAGGAGGTTCTCGCCAAGCATGATGAAACCTACATGCCGAAGGACGTGGCGGACGCGCTGAAGAAGCGGGGCTATTGGAAGGCACAGCAAACTAAGGCGGCGGGATCGTGATACAGACGCGGGAAAGCCGGGTGGGGCGTGCCGCCGCCGCCAGACCCCGCGTCACTCTTATGCGGGGGATACACGCGGCATGATACCGGAACTTGGCAATTTTGCGCTGGCGCTGGCGGTTTGCCTGGCTTTGGCGCAGGCGATCATGGGCGTCTGGGGCGCGTCCAGGCGCGATGCGCGCATGATGGCGGCAACGCCGGGCCTCGCCATCGGGCAATTCCTGGCGCTGGCGGCCGCCTCCGGCGCTCTGGTGTGGGCCGCGGTGCACGACGATTTCTCCGTCATCAACATTGCGCAAAACAGTTCCACCCTCAAACCGTTGCTGTACAAGATCACCGGCACCTGGGGCAATCATGAAGGCTCGATCCTGCTCTGGGGGCTCATTCTTGGTGTGTGCGGCACGGCCGTTTCGCTGGCGGGCGGAAATCTCCCCACCGCCTTGCGCGCCCGTGTGCTCGGTGTGCTGGGCGGCACATCCTGCGGGTTTCTGCTGTTCGCGCTGACCACATCCAACCCGTTCCTGCGCACCTGGCCGCCGACCGACGAAGGCCAGGGCATGAACCCGTTGCTGCAGGACCCCGGGCTCGCCTTCCATCCGCCCATTTTGTACACCGGCTATGTCGGCTTCGCGGTGCCGTTTGCATTCGCCGTCGCGGCCCTGCTCGAAGGCCGCATCGATGCCGCCTGGGGGCGCTGGGTGCGGCCCTGGGCGCTGGTGTCGTGGAGCTTCCTCACCTGCGGCATCGCACTCGGCTCCTGGTGGGCTTATTACGAGCTCGGCTGGGGCGGCTACTGGTTCTGGGACCCGGTGGAAAACGCATCGCTCATGCCGTGGCTGACCGGCACCGCGCTGGTGCATTCGGCGATCGTTGTCGAGAAACGCGAGAGCCTTAAAATATGGACCGTGCTGCTCGCCATCGGCACGTTCTCGTTCTCGCTCTCCGGCACGTTCCTGGTGCGGTCCGGCATTCTGAATTCGGTGCATTCCTTCGCCAATGACCCGGCCCGAGGCATTTTCATTCTGGCCCTGCTGGCCCTGCTGATCGGCGGATCGTTGACCTTGTTTGCGTTGCGGGCGCCGAAATTGGCGGCCGGCGGCGTATTCGCGCCGATATCGCGCGAAGGCGCGCTGATCCTGAACAATATCTTCCTCTGCACAATCTGCGCGGTGGTGGTGGTCGGCACCATGTATCCGCCGTTCGCCGACCTGCTGCTGGGCCAGAAGATCAGCGTCGGCGCACCGTTCTTCAATGCGACCGTTTTGCCGCTGGCGCTGCCGCTGTTCGCCGCCATGGCGGTGGGTCCGTTGCTGCCGTGGAAACGCGCGCGGCTGTGGCCGGTGGTGCAACATGCCTGGTGGGCCGGGCTGGCGGCGCTGGTGGTGAGCGGCTTCTGCCTGATCGGCATGAAAATCATTCCGGCTCTGGCGTTCGGGCTTTCCACCTGGATCATCCTGGGCAGTTTCGCCGAAGTGGTGGAACGCACGCTGCTGTTCCGCGCGCCGGTGGCCAGTTCCGTCCGCCGCGCGCGCGGCCTGCCGGCGGCGGTGCTTGGCGCGGCGCTCGCCCATGCCGGCGTCGGGGTAACGATCGCCGGGCTGGCGGGCTCGTCATTGTCCACGCAGACAATCGTATCGGCGAAATCGGGCGAGACGGTGCATGCCGGCGGCTACGACGTGACGTTGCTGCAACTCCAGAACGAAAACGGGCCGAACTATACCTCGCGCGTGGCAACGTTGCTGGTGGCGCGCAACGGCGTGCCGAAGATGCTGCTGTACCCGTCGCGCCGCCACTTCACCATTCAGAATCAGACAACCTACGACGTTGCAATTCACACCAATTTCCTCTGGGACATCTACGCCGTGCTGGGCGATGAGCGCGATGGCCAGGCGGTGTTGCGCTTCCACGTGAACGTGCTGGCGCCGTGGATTTGGCTCGGCGCCGCGGTGATGGCGCTGGGCGGCGCCATTTCGCTGGCGGACCGGCGTTTGCGCGTCGGCGCGCCGGCGCGGGCAAGGCTGGCGGTGACTGCATGAACTTCGCGCGGCGGCAATTGCTGGCGCTGATACCGCTCGGCCTGGCGGGCGTGGTTGGCGTTGCGTTCTGGAAAATGCTCGACCGGATGACGGTGGGCAAATTCGATCCGCACGACATCGGCAATCCGTTGCTGGGCAAGAAGATCCCGGAATTTTCCTTGCCGGGGCTGGACGGCGCGCCGGGATTCGATGCGGCGTCGTTGCGCGCCGCGGCGGCGAAGCAGCCGGTGCTGGTGAATTTCTACGCGAGTTGGTGCATTCCGTGCGCGCAGGAGGCCGATGTGCTGGGGTCGCTTTCGGCCGAGGGCATTCCGCTGTGGGGCATTGTTTACGAGGACAAGCAAGCGGCGACGCGGAAATATCTCAATCAGTATGGCAATCCGTATCAGCGCCTGGCCGATGATGCGAGCGGCAGCGTGGCGATCGATTGGGGCGTATACGGCGTGCCGGAGACGTTCGTCGTCGATCGCAACGGAATTGTGCGCTGGCACAAGGCGGGGCCGTTGACCGAGGATTCGGTGCGGGACGAGTTAAAGCCGGCCCTCAAGGCGGTGGCGTAGTGCGGGCCTTGAGTCATGGGGCCTGGGGCGTTGTCCCCGTCACGCGAATGCGTGCTGCGCACGACCGGGTCCAGCGGCAGAGCCCCTGGCCTTTACTCGCCTTTTTTCTTTTGTTTTCGGTGCCCGCCCTCGCAGTTTCCGACCCCTCCGAAATGCTCCCCGACCCGCGCCAGGAAGCGCGCGCCGAGGCGATCGGCAGCCAGTTGCGTTGCCTCGTGTGTCAAAACGAATCCATCGAGGAAAGCCAGGCGCCGCTGGCGCACGATCTGCGCCAGAAAGTCCGTGAGCAGGTGGTTGCCGGCAGAACGAACCAGCAGGTCATCGACTGGATGGTGGCGCGCTACGGCAATTTCGTTCGCCTGCGGCCGCCATTGATGGCGAGCACGATATTGCTCTATGCAACTCCGTTCCTGGGGCTGCTGTTCGGCGGCCTGGCGGCCTGGTGGGGGCGTAGGCGCGCCGTATTGACCGTGGGGCCGGCGCCGCTGTCGGCCGCCGAACAGGCAAAGCTGCGGGAGCTGACAGGAAAAATATGATCTGGCTGTGGGTGGCGGCCCTGGCCGTGGTGACGGTGGCACCATCGGTGGCCTATACGTTGCGCGCCGGCCACCAGCGCGGCCGGCAGGAGGCGGCACTTTCGTTACATCGTGCGCAGCTCAGGGAACTCGATCGCGACCTGGAGGATGGCAGGCTCGTCATCGAGGAGCACGAGGCAGCCAAGCTGGAGGTGCAACGGCGGCTGCTGGCCGATGCGGCGCTGGCGGAACCGGCCCCGCCGCGGTCGAGCTTCGTTGCGGTAACCTTGGCCGGCGTGCTGGTGCCGGTGGCGGCGCTTGGCTTATATCTCAGCGTCGGTCATCCGGATTTCCCGCCCCCCGACAGCGCGTTACCGGCGGCACCGCAACAAATGACCCCGGCACAGCGCGCCGATGTTGAACGCGACGAGCAGGAAGTGGGGCAATTGCAGGCCCGCTTGCGGCTGATGGAGCCGCACGCGCCGAAGACCCTGGAAGGTTATGAAATTCTCGGCCGCGCCGAATTGTCGCTCGGCCATTTGCCGGAAGCGGCCGACGCCTGGCAGCACGTATTGGCCGATCGTTTCGACCCCACCCTGGCGGCGCAAACCGCCGAGGTGGAAACGGAAATTGCCGGTTCGGTAACACCCGAGGCGCTGGCCTTGTTCAAGCGCGCCCTCGCCGCGGCACCGCCGGACGCCGCGTGGCGCCCCATGGCGCAGAAGCGCATTGCGGAGGCGGGCGGGTGACGGAGCAGAATGCCGAGGCAGCGCCGGACGTTGCGCCGGTGGCGAAGAAGCCCCCTGCGCCGCCGTTGCCTAAAGAGGTTGGGGGGCCGAAGGGTCCCGAGCCGACGCGCTACGGTGATTGGGAATATAAAGGGCGCTGCACGGACTTTTAGGAGCGCCGAGTTGCTTCGGCGCGATGGGACGCCCACACTAGCGGCATGGGTGAAACGCTGCTCGACGTCAAAGGCATGAGCTGTCCGTTGCCGGTGCTGCGCGCCAACAGGGTGCTGCGCGGGCTGCCGCCGGGCGAGAAATTGCGCGTGTTGGCGACCGATCGCGCGGCCGTGGCCGATTTCCGCGCCTATTGCAAGGAAACCGGGCACGATCTGCTGTCTTTCGCCGAGGAAGCCGGGGTTTTCAGCTTTACCATTCGCCGGCGTCCCGCGGCGGAGCCGTGAAAAACGGGAGGCGGAAACATGAAAAGGGTCGCGCTGTTCACGCACAAGGCCTGCCTGGGGCATGACCCCGGGATGGGACATCCCGAGTGCCCGGAGCGGTTGCGGGCCGTGATGACGGCGCTCGACCATCCGGATTTCGTCGGGCTGCTGCGCGAACAGGCACCGGAGGCAAGTTTCGAGCAGCTCACGCTGGTGCATCAAGCGGACTATGTGCGGGCGATTTTCGCGCTATCGCCGCCGCCCGGCGAGGCGGTGCCGCTCGATGCGGACACGTATGTATGTGACGGCAGCGTGGCGGCAGCGCGCCGGGCGGCGGGCGGTGTCATTGCGGGGGTGGATGCCGTGATGGAAGGGTGGGCGGACGCGGCGTTCGCCGCCGTGCGGCCGCCCGGGCATCATGCGGAAGCGAGCCAGGCCATGGGGTTTTGCCTGTTCGATAGCGTCGCGGTGGCGGCACAGCATGCGAGGCAGCGCTGGGGCATCGAGCGGGTGGCGGTGGTCGATTTCGATGTTCATCACGGCAACGGAACGCAACATATGTTCGCCAACGATCCGGATCTGTTCTACGTCAGCAGCCACCAGTTCCCGTGCTATCCCGGCACCGGCAAGAGCTCCGAGCGCGGTGTCGCCGGCAATATTCTGAATTTGCCGTTGGCGCCGGGCTCGGGGCCGGCCCAGTTTCACGAGGCGTGGGCGTCGATCGGCCTGCCGGCGCTGGATGCGTTCCGGCCGGAGCTGTTGCTGGTGTCCGCCGGCTTCGACGCGCACAAAGCCGATCCGCTTGCACAACTGCGGCTCGAGACGCGGGATTTCGGCTGGATAACGGATCGGCTGTCGGCGGTGGCGGAGCGGTGTTGCGGCGGCAAGATCGTTTCGGCTCTCGAGGGAGGTTACGATCTCGATGCGCTCGCGGCGTCGGCGGCCATGCATGTGCGGCGGTTGATGGAGGTATGAAAAGCAAACGTTTTTTGGCGCTTTTTTTCAAAAGTGCATGCCTTCCTGTTTCCCCACCATGACGGCTTTAGGCGTAACGCCCCGCGCCGGCGGCGTCGAAGTCGCAATGTATTCGAACGCGGCCGCAGACATCGAGTTCTGCACGTTCGACGAGCATGACGCCGAAACCGGCCGCACCAAGCTGCCCGGCCGCACCGGCGACATCTTCCACGGCTTTGTCCCCGACATTGCGCCCGGCACACGCTATGGTGTTCGCGCGCATGGTCCGTTCGCGCCGGCGGAAGGGCATCGTTTCAATCCCAACATGCTGCTGCTCGATCCGTATGCGACACGGATAGACCGGCCCTTCGCCCTGCATCCAAGCCTGTTCGATACCGGCGATGCGCCGTCGCAAACCGACAGCGCGCCCTTCATGCCCAAGGCCATCGTGTCGGCGCCGCCGGATCCAGCCCCGGCGCCGCCGCCCATCGCCTGGCACGATCTGGTGATTTACGAATTGCACGTGCGCGGCTTTTCCATGCTGAACGACGCCATTCCGCAGGCGCAGCGCGGCACCTTCGCGGGGCTGGCGCATCCGGCGAGCATCGATTACCTCAAGCGCCTCGGGGTCAGCGCGGTGGAACTATTGCCTTGCGCCGCATGGATCGACGAGCGCCATTTGCCGCCGCTCGGGCTCGGCAATTACTGGGGCTATAATCCGGTGGCATTCTGCGCCCCCGATCCAAGGCTGGCGCCCGGCGGATTGCCCGAAATTCGCGCGACGGTCAGCGCCCTGCGCCAGGCCGGCATCGCCACCATTATCGACGTGGTGTTCAACCACACCGGCGAGAGCGACGAATTCGGCCCCACCGTATCGCTACGTGGCCTGGACAACGCCTATTACTATCGCCTCGACGCGAACAACAAGCGGCTCTACGCCAACGATACGGCTTGCGGCAACGTTGTCGCCGCGGATCGTCCCGGCGTGGTTCGGCTGATCCTCGATGCGCTACGCCTGTGGGCGGGCGCCACCGGGGCCGACGGTTTCAGATTTGATCTCGCAACAACGCTCGGCCGCCTCGCCACCGGCTTCGACGGCGCCGCGCCGCTCCTGACGGCGATGGCGCAGGACCCGCTGTTACGCGACCGCATCCTCATCGCCGAGCCATGGGATGTCGGCCCCGGCGGCTACCGGCTGGGAGAATTCGGCGCACCCTGGGCGGAATGGAACGATCGTTTTCGCGACACCGTGCGGCGTTTCTGGCGCGGCGACCGCGCCATGCTGGGCGACATGGCGACGCGCCTGGCAGGCTCCGCGGACATCTTCGGCCGCTCGCACCGGCCGCCGTCCCGCGGCATCAACTTCATGACCGCCCACGATGGTTTTACGTTGCGCGACCTGCTGGCCTACCAACATAAGCGTAACGACGCCAACGGCGAGCACAACCGCGACGGCACCGACACAAACTATTCGTGGAACAACGGCGTCGAAGGCGCCACCGAAGATGCCGCCGTCACCACCGCCCGAAAGCATGACGCGCGAGCGCTGCTCGCCACGCTGCTGCTCGCGCGCGGCACGCCGATGATCACCATGGGTGACGAATGTGGCCGCACCCAGCAAGGCAACAACAATGCCTACGCGCAGGACAACGCGCTGTCATGGTTCGATTGGAGCCAGATCGACACGGACCTGCTAGCCTTCGCCCAACGCGCCGTCGCGCTGCGGCGCAGCACCGCGGCGCTGCACGAGGACCGCATGCTGACCGGCGCCGCACGCGACGATACCGGCCTGCCGGACGTTGCCTGGCACCGCGCCGACGGCGCGACCATGACCCCGTCCGATTGGGAAAATGCAGACGCCGCAACGCTGATCGCGGTATTCCATACACCGCCAACCCGCGCCATGCTGGTGCTCCACGCCGGCCGGGACGAACGAGCGATCGCTGTTCCGGCGCCGCTGCCGGGCCACCGATGGGCGCTCGCGCTCGACAGCGCGCAGCCGGAACGATCAGGCCCGCCTCCGCAATCGCTCCCGGTCGGCCCCCGCAGCGTCGTGATGCTCCTCGAAACATCCGACACCTGGAAAATCGTTCCGGGCACCGACCTGCCATCGTTACGGCGCCTCGCCGGCGCGGCCGGCGTCGCGCTGGATTGGTGGGATGTGGCGGGCAACCGCCATCCCGCCTCGGCCGAAACGTTGCAGGCGGTGCTCGCCGCCCGGGATCTGCCGGCCGCCACCGCGGCGCAGGCACGCGAAAGCCTCGCCCGCCTCGCCGCACGCCGCGACATGCGCCCCTTGCCGGCGTCGCTGGTTGCGCAAGCCGGCACACCTGCAATGCTTCAGCTCGGCCCCGGCACCGGCGGCCGCGATCGTTGGCTGCTCATCGAGCCCGCAGCCGCCGCGCCCGTCACCCGCCTGAAAATCGCCGCGGCCGACGGTATTGCCGCGACGCTCGAAACGATCGACGGAACCCGCTTCACCGGCCGCCGCATCCACCTGCCGCCGCTGCCGGCCGGCCGTTACCGCATCACCCTCGACGGCGTCACCGCCGCGACGCATCTCACCGCGGCCCCGCCAACCTGCTACATGCCGGTCGCGCGCGCCAACGGCGGACGCCGTTTCGGTGTCACCGCCCACCTCTACACGCTGCGCCGCGACACCGATCAGGGCGTCGGCGACTTCACCGCCCTCGGCGACCTCGCCGCCGTCGCCGGCGCCGAGGGCGCGTCCGTCATCGGCCTCAATCCGCTGCACGCCCTGTTCCGCGCGCAGCCCGATCGCGCCAGCCCCTATCACCCGGCCGACCGGCGCTTCCTGAACCCCATCTACATCGACGTCACCAGGTTGGGCGCCTTGACCGAGGCCGCAGCGGTGCGCGCCGCGCTGGCGGCGGAGGACGCAATCCTCACCCAACTGCGGGCGCAAAGCGCGGTCGACTATCCGGCCGTCTGGGCGGTCAAGCTGCGTGTGCTGCGTGCCGCCTTCGCCGGCCTCGCCGCGGACCCCGCCACCCGCGCCGCGCTGGACACCTACATCGCCGAAGGCGGCGCCGCCCTGCGTGATTTCACCGCGTGGGAGTCGCTGGCCCAACTGCACGGCACGGACTGGCAAAACTGGCCGGACCCGTTGCGCACGCCCCACGCGCCCGAGGTTTCGGCCTTCGCGGCGGCGCACGATACGGACGTGCGGTTCAGCGCCTTCCTGCAATTCCTGGCCGAACGCGGCCTGGCCGACGCAGCCGCAGCCGCGCGCGACAGCTACGTGGACATCGGCCTCTACCGTGATCTCGCGATCGGCTGCGCGCCGGATGGCGCCGAGGCGTGGTCGGAGCAGGCTTTGCTCCTGCGCGGCCTCTCCGTCGGCGCCCCGCCCGACACGCTGGGGCCGCTCGGCCAGGTCTGGCACGTGCCGCCGCCCGACCCGATCGCCATCGAGGAGGACGGTTACGGCGCGTTCGGCCGCCTGCTGGCGGCCAACATGCGCCACGCCGGCGCGCTCCGCATCGACCACGTCATGGGCCTGACCCGCCTGTTCGTAATACCGGCCGGCGGCGACGCGCGCGATGGCACCTATCTGTCCTACAAGCTGAACGACCTCACCGGCCAGGTGGCGCTGGAAAGCACGCGCGCCGAATGTCTGGTGGTGGGCGAGGATCTGGGCACCGTGCCGCCCGAAATCGGCGTCGCGCTGGCGGCGCGGTCGGTGCTGTCCTACCGCGTGTTGTGGTTCGAGCGCGATAGCGCCGGGTTCACGCCCCCCGCCGCCTGGCCGCGGCTGGCCGCCGCGTGTGTGTCCACCCACGACCTGCCGACATTGGCCGGTTGGTGGTCCGGCGCCGATATCGCCGAGCTGGTGTCGCTCGGATTGCTGGGCAACGACGCGGCGGCCTGCGCCCAGGCCGCACGGCAGGACGCCAAGGCGGAATTGCTCGGGCTGCTACGCGACACTGGCCTCATAGCGGAAGAAACCCCAAAAACCCCGCCCCTCGCCGCCATCCACGCCCTGATTGCCCGCACCCCCTCACTGCTGGCGCTGGTGCAGGCCGATGATCTGGCCGGCGAGCGCATCGGTGTGAATTTGCCCGGCACCGACCGGGAGCGTCCGAACTGGCGGCGACGGCTGGCGTGCACTGCCGACGCGTTCTGCGCCAACCCCGCGCTTGCGGCCATGCGCGCCGAGCGTCCGCGGCCACCGCCATAACAAAAGTCCTTTGTTGCTTTTTTTCAAACAAGAAATGCTTCGTCTGCGGTTATCCTGAGCCATGGGATGTGCTATGTTCCTGCATGCAATTGAGCCCCTGTGGCGGAGAGTGACGGTGAGCAAAAGCGTTGTCGCGCCCAGGATTTCAGGGCGATTGATGCATGCCACATGCGTACTCGCGTGGTGCCTGGCGTGGGCCGGCACGGCGGCCGCGCAGACCGCCGCCCCCGACACGACGACGCCCACGACGACGACGCCCACGACAACCGCCACGACGCCGGCCATTCCATCGGTGCCGGCCGGCAACGGCGCGCCGCATTACAACCTCGGTCTGCCGATGTTCGCCGCCGGCGCCAATGACCCGTACAATCTGTCGTCGTCCACAACCGTGACGGCCAGTCTGCCGGCCGCCGGCAGCCCGGCGCCGGCCGCATTGCCCGATAATTACACGTTCGACTCATTCCGGCAGAACATCCACGGCTATGTGTCGGCGGGGGTGGCAACCCGCAACGGTCACGAATTTTCGGGCGGCGTGGAAGTGCCGGTGGTGCCGGGCAAGATGGATCTGGCGGTCGGCACCAACACCGGACAGATCGGCGGTTTCGCGCCGCTGGTGCCGGGCGGCAAGCCGGGGACCATAACCTACAATTCCTACTACGCCGCGGTGCACCTGCACCCGGCGGACAATGTCGATGCCTATATCGGCGTCACGGGCGGTCATCTGGGATTACCCGCGGTCCAAGTTCCCTAGCCCGTTCCAGGACGTGCCGGGTTATTCCAGTCGGCAAGCGCACCTATATCCCGGCATCGGCCAGCGCGGCCGAGGGGAGACAAAAAATGGGCCGTAGCACATCGCTGATCTTTCTGGTTGCCATGGCGAGCCTGGCGGTTCCCGCCCGGGCCGCGACCGAGCATTTTCATGCCGACATGAAGGGCAGTTCGGAGGTGCCGCCGACCGGGTCCGCCGGCACCGGCCGCGCCGACGCCACGCTCGACACCACGAGCAAGACGCTCGATTACACCGTCACCTGGTCGGGCCTCACCGGCCCGGCGATCATGGCGCATTTCCACGGGCCCGCGGCGCCGGGGAAGAACGCCGGTGTGCTGGTGCCGCTCGGCATGAACATGGCCGAAGGCCTTACGCCCCCTCTGACGAAAAAGGTGCCGCTCACCGACCCCCAGATCCAGTCTCTGGAGGCCGGCCAATGGTATGCGAACGTGCACACCCCAGCCCACAAAGCCGGCGAAATCCGCGGCCAATTCGTCCATGACTAGAGCGGCTTCAGCCTGACTGGAAAATCGCCAGCGTCCGTCGGGCCGCTCTAGCTAGTTGTTTGCAGAGCATTTGTATCAGCCCGGAGCTATCCGCCCACATCCGGCGATTCCAGTCAGGCTGATAATGCTATAGCCAAA
>Ga0116229_10002550_pt1 | contig 29546 bp, 20 predicted proteins | sample S1TSphgellanicum_3_FD_87313 | JGI IMG/M metagenome (GOLD analysis project Ga0116229, IMG submission 87313) | Host-associated microbial communities from peat moss isolated from Minnesota, USA - S1T2_Fc - Sphagnum magellanicum MG | ecosystem: Host-associated > Plants > Peat moss > Unclassified...
GCGGGGCGGCAACCGGCGCCACCAGGCGGCCGACGGCGGCCGCGGGCACGGCATGGATCCCCACGGCGACGGTCTCCGCAGTCGCCAACGCGACCAAGGCCGCAACCAGGCCGAAGAGCAGGTAGGGTCGCCGGTTGGAGGGTACCATGCTCGGCGCTGTACCCGGGCACGCTGCGGTCGAACCCCAGCGCGAGCTCAGGTTTGCTTGTATGATCCTGGAGTAAGGAAGTAGCCGGCCTCTATTGTCCATCGCCAAATTCGCCGTCCACCGCCGCGTCGCGGTCTCCATGCTCGCCCTGGCGATCGTGGTGCTCGGCGTTTTTGCCGTCCCCAGGCTACCGATCGCCCTGCTGCCGACCTTCACGCAGCCGGTGGTCACCGTCTCGATCACCTACCCGAACGTCGGGCCCGAGCAGATGGAAACGCTCATCACGCGCCCGATCGAGAACGCCGTCAGCCGCGTGAACGGCATCCAGCAGATCAACTCGACCTCCTCCGAAGGCAACACCACCGTCACCGCGCAGTTCTTCTTCGGCACCAACATCGACACGGCGGCGGTCGACGTCCAGGAGCAGGTCTCGCGAATCTACGGCAGCCTACCGAACGATCCGAACCTGCAGCAGCCCGTCATCACCAAGTTCGACTCGAATTCGCTCCCGGTCGTGCGCGTCTTCATCACCGATCCGAATATGTCGCTGCGCGATCTCGGCGACATCTTCACCAACCAGCTCGCCGACGAGTTCTCGGCCATCGACGGCGTCGCGGCGGTCACGATCAGCAACGACCAGCAACGTGCGATCATGGTCGCCCCCGATGCGAACGCCCTCGCGATCAACGGCATCACGCTGACGCAGATCATGCAGCGAATCGCCGCGGAAAACATCAACCTTCCCGCCGGCGTGGTCCAGGTCGGCAAGAGCGAGTACCTCGTGCGCGCGAGCGCGCTCCTGCAATCGGCGGCGCAGACGGGCGACCTGATCGTCACGACCAAGAACGGCGCGCCGATTCGCCTCAAGCAAGTGGCGAAGGTGACCGACTCGATTCTCGAGCAGCGCACCTTCCAGCGATTGAACCAGGTGCCGGCGGTCGGGATGATCATCAACGCGCAGCCCGACGCGAACATCGTCTCCACCGCGAACGGCGTCTATCAGAAGATCGCGCAAGTGCAAGCCCGCTATCCGGGGATGAAGATCGAGGTCGTCTTCGATCAGCGCGGGTTCATCGAAGACGCCATCGACGCGCTCGAACACACCGCGCTCCTGGGCGCGCTCCTTGCGGTGCTGGTGATCTTCCTCTTCCTGCATTCGTGGCGCTCGACCATCATCGTCGCGGTCTCGTTGCCGGTTTCGGTGCTCGGCACGCTCTTCGCCGCCTACGTGCTCGGCTATTCGCTCAACATCATGACGCTCGGCGGCTTGGCGCTGGCCGTCGGGCTGATCGTCGACGACGCCATCGTCGTCATCGAAAACATCTACCGGCACATGGCGCGGGGCCAAACGCCGATCGTCGCCGCCGAGACCGCGACTGCGGAGATTCTCTCCGCGGTGATCGCGTCGTCGGTTACGGTCATCACGGTGTTCGTGCCGCTCGTGCTGATTCCGGGATTGCAAGGCCTGCTCTTTACGCCCTTCGCCGTGATGGTGATGGTCGGCGTCGGGCTATCGCTCGTCGTCGCGGTCACGCAAGTGCCGATGCTCTCGTCGATCCTGTTGCGGGGCGCGAGCGCGTCGACGAACGGCGCGGCGACTTCCGGCAACGGCGCGGCTCGTCGCGGGAACCTGTACCAACGGTTCTCCACCGGCTTCGACGCGCGCTACGAGCGCCTCGCCGGCTGGTACTCGCGCGTGCTGGCGCGCGCCGTCGACCGGCCGGTCATCGTCGCCGGCGGCGCGCTTGCGATCTTGGCGGTCACGGCGGTGATGCTGGCGCTGGGCTCCGTGCAAACCGAACTCTTCCCCGCTTCGAACTCTCGCTTCGCGCGTTTCAACCTGCAGATGCCGACCGGCACTGCCGTGTCGATCATGAACGCCGTGTCGGTGGATATCGAACGGCGCATGCAAAAAGACCCCCGCGTTGCGAACCTTGGCGTCGCCGTCGGGCTGAATGGCCCCGTAGGTGGAACCACGGTGACGAACCAGGCAAATCTCTCGGTCACGCTCAAGCCGGGTATAGCCGGCGTCGCCGCGCAGCGATTCGTCAACGAATGGACCGCGGCGCTGACCGGATCGGGCGGCGGCAAAGGCCGCGGCAGCCACGCGATGACGCCGGAACAGCTTGCGACGCTACGCGAGCGCTTCGGCAACCCCATCCCGGGCCTGCAGGTGTTCGGCCGCACCGTCGACATCGTGCAAACGACCATCGCGCGCGGGCAGGACGCGCTGCAGATCCAGATCTTCGGGCCCGACATTCAGACGCTCTACAACATCGCGGAGTTCACCGCGATTCCCAAACTGCAGTCCGGCATCCCCGGCTTGCAACCGCCGCAGCCCGGGATCACGAACGCCCAGCCGGAGATCGACGTCGACGTCAACCGGACGCTCGCAGCCCAGCTCGGCGTCGACACCAACACGATCTCGCAGGACATCGCGATCGGAACCGCCGGCGAGATCGCGTCGTACATGCAAATCAACGGAACGCAGTATCCGATCGAAGTGCAGCTCCCGCCCGACCAGCGTCGAACGTTGCAGAGCATTCAATCGCTGCTGATCCCGGTCTCCACCGTCCCGACTGGTTTGGTCGTGAACTCGTCCGGCGCAGGAAGCTCCACGGCGGGGCTCTCGTCCGTCAGCGGCAACGTGCAGGTGAACTCGGGCTACAGCCCCGTCGGCAACTACACGCTGCAAACCATGCCGCTCGCCGAACTCGCGAAGATCTCGTTCGGGAACGGGCCTTCGGAAATCACGCGGCAGAACAAGCAGCGCGAGATCGACATCAACGCCGGCTTGAACGTTCCGCTCGGCGAGGCCGTTACGGCATCGACCGCGATCATGAACTCGATCGCACTGCCGCCGGGCTACTACTGGGCCTTCGGACCGCAGGTGCTGCAGCAAGGGCAAACGTTCTCGAGCCTCGGCCTCATCGTAGGGCTGGCGGTGCTGCTGATCTACATGCTGCTCGCCTCGCAGTTCGAGTCGGTGCTGCATCCGCTGGTCATCATGGTCTCGGTGCCGCTGGCCGCAGCCGGCGTCGTCTTCGCGATCGTCGTGCGCAATCTAGGGGGCGAACTCATCAGCTCCATCACCGGAGTCCAATACAACACGATGGCGTTCGGCTTGACCGCCTTCATCGGCGTGCTGATGCTCGTGGGCATCGTGGTAAAGAACGCCATCCTCGTCGTCGAGTTCACCAACCAGCTGCGCGAACGCGGCATGACGCCGCGCGACGCGGTGCTGCATGCGGCGCCGATGCGCTTGCGGCCGATCCTGATGACGACGCTCGCCACGATCGGCGGCATGACGCCGATCGCGCTCGGGATCGAAGCCGGCAGCGAAACGCAAGCGCCGCTCGGTACGGTCGTCATCGGCGGGCTGCTCGTTTCGACCACGCTCTCGCTGATCGTCGTGCCGACGCTCTACCTGTGGGTCGCCCGCCACATCGAACCGCGCATGGGCGGCTTCCACCGCGGCACCGACCATCAAACGGGCGCGACCGGCGAGTCCGAGGAAGTGCCCGTCGGAGCAATCGAGTAGAGCCGGTAGCGAGACCTACGGGCTCAGCGCAAAGACGGTTCCTCCGCCGGCGGGGCCGCCGGACGATGCGAGACCGTAGAGCGTGCCGTTGAGGTCGACCACACCCCCTGAAGGACCAGCCCCGTCGACACTGCCCGAGAACGCGTGCAAGAGCGTGAACGTTCCGGTGGTCGTCAGACGATAGACGAGGCCGTAGGGGTAGGAGCGGAGTGCACCGTTATTGCCACCGCCCGTGGTGCCGTAGAGCGCGCCGTTCACGTCAATGAGGTTCGACACGGAGTTTGCAATGTCGCCGTTCTGACCTTCGGTGAACCGGTACAAAACGGTCTCGGTTCCAGCCAGGCTTAGGCTAAAGACGCCTCCATTCGTTGGGTATGCGCCCCCGGCCGTCGTCGTGCCGTACAACGTATCGTTCACCTCGAGCAAGGCCGCTGAAGGCGAGTAGCCGGTGCTCACGGGTCTTCCAAAGCTGTACAGTACGCGCGCCCGACCGGTCGAAATGTCGTACGAGAACGCGGTGCCGTGATAGTAGCGTTCGCTGCCGCCGTTGCTCGTCGTGCCGTATAGCGAGCCGCGCACGTCGGTCAGACTTGAGGGCGATGCGCCGTCGGTGCCGAGCTCAAAGCTGTGCAGCACGCGCTCGGTCCCGGTCGTCGTCAAACTAAAGATCGTACCGTAATAAGAGGCACCTCCGCCTTGCGTCGTTCCGTAGAGCACGCCGTTCGCAGCGATCATACTCGTCGACGGGCGGGCGCCGTCGCCGGTGCCTCCAAAGCTATGCAGCACGCGCTCCTTGCCGCTCGAGAGATCGTAAGAAAAGACCGTTCCCTCCCGGTTGTGCTCCATGTCGACGTTCGCACCGCCCGAACTCGTCGTGCCGTAGAGCGTGCCGTTGAGATACGTCAAGCCCGCCAACGGCATAGCGCCGTCGTCGGCACCGCCCTTAAAACTATGCAGCACCTTCTCCACGCCCCTCGTGCTGACGCTGAAGATCGTCCCAGCGTTGTAGCTGCCGCCGGCTCTCGTCGTGCCGTACAGCGTGCCGTTCACCGCAATCAAGCTTCCGGAAGGGCTAACGCCGTCGTTGTTTTGGGATCCGAAGCCGTAGAGCACGCGATAGCCCGTTGCCGTATGCCGTGACGACGATCTCGCGTCCGGCGCAACGGAAGGCACCGCCGGCGGGCCGATCGTGCGCGCACATGCCGCTACACCAAGGGTGCACGCCAGGACCGCACCGTAGTGCAAACGCTTCATTCAATCACTCCGAGTCACTCGTTTCTTCACGCTAGAGTTCCAAAGCAAAGACCGTCCCGGAGCCGTTGAAGCCTTCGTTCGTCGTCACTCCGTAGAGGGTATTCTTTGAGTAGACCAAGCCCGGTTGCGGTTGCAGATCCGTACCGCAATCGCCGCCGGGAAAGAGATTGTAGAGCACGCGTTCCGCGCCGGCCGTACTGAGGCTGAAGACCGTTCCACAACCGCTCGTACCACCTAACGCCGTCGTCCCGTACAACGTGCCGTTCACGTCGACCAAACTCGCGAGGGAGCTCGCACCGTCCCTCCGCGTTTGCGATTCGAACTCGTGCAGCACGCGCTCCGTACCGTTCGTGCTTACGCTGAAGACCGTTCCGCAGCCCGATGGGGCGCATCCCGTGCCCCCCGCGGACGTGGTGCCGTAGAGCGTGCCACCGACGTCGATCAAAGCGGCCTGCGGCGCACGACCGTCCGTACCGGTTCCGAAGCGATGGAGCACGCGCTCCTTCCCCGTCGTACTTACGCTAAAGACCGTTCCACAGCCGTATTGGATGCCGCCGCATCCGCTGCCGCCGCCCGCGGAGGTGGTGCCGTAGAGCGTACCGTTGACGTCGATCAAGCCAGCTTGAGGGCTGCGGCCGTCCGCACCGTTGCCAAAACTGTGCAGCACGCGTTCCTCGCCCGTCGTGCTCACGCTAAACACCGTTCCACCGCCGTACGCGCCGCCTGCCGACGTCGTGCCGTACAGCGTGCCATTCACGTCGACCACGCCGGCGTGTGGGTAGCTGCCGTCCGCACCGCCGTCAAAGCGGTGCAAGACCCGTTCGGCGCCTTGCGCAGTCAGGCTGAAGACCGTTCCGCAGCCGATGCCCGTGTCGGGGCATCCCAAGCCACCGCCTTGCGACGTGGTGCCGTAGAACGTGCCGTTCACGTCGATCAGACTCGCTTGCGGAAAGCGCCCGTCCCGACCGCCTTTAAAGCTGTAGAGCAGTCGCTCCGCGCCCGACGCGCCGATGCTGAAGACGGTTCCACATCCCGAGCTACCGCTGCTCCCGCTTTCGCACCCGGCGCCTCCCTGCGACGTGGTGCCGTAAAGAATTCCCGCGGCGTCGATCGGGCTTGCGGCCGGATGCGTGCCGTCATCAGAAGCGTTCATCCCAAAAGAGTAGAGGATACGAAACGTCACCGCGCGTGCGCGTCCGTCCACGGATCCTTGCCCGTCGATAGTGGCCGGCACGCCGACAGGTACGCTGGATTGCGAGCATCCCGCAAACGCAAGGGCGCAGAGCGCAATCGCTCTGCTCGCATTCCCAACGCTCGTCACGGAGCGCTCCTTCGGAAGAGCCCGGAGCTGGACGGCGGCGAGAAATAGTGGAGGACCTGCTCGTTCCCGGTACGGCCGATCTCATACACGATGCCGCACCCTAACGGTTGATGGCTGCCGTTGTCGCCGCATTGGTCGAGACCACCTTCGCTCGTCGTACCGTAGAGGACGCCGTTTATGTAGATCGGAGCCGCGGCCGGGAATGCCCCGTCCGACCCATCGAACGAGTGAAGGATCGTGAAGCCGGCACCGGACGGACTGAGCTTGAAGACGGTGCCGCACGGTGGGCTCGAGCTGCTAATGACGTAACAGGTATGGTTGCCGCCGCCGCCCGCGCCGTAGAGCGTATTGTGTGAGAGAATCAGACCTGCGGCGCTCGCACCGCCGTAGATCGTCCGCTCTTTCCCGGAGAGGCTTACGGAGAAAATAGAGCCGGCGAAAGAGCCGATCGGGTTGACCGAGCCGACGAGTCCACCATTTACCGAAACCAAGAACGGCGCGGGGTATCGGCCGTCAGCGCCGCCCCGAAAGCTGTACAGCACTCGCTCGCGACCGGTCGCGCTCATTTGGAAAACGGTCCCGTCATCGTCGGCCCCGCCCTCCTCCGTGGTGCCGTACAACGTTCCATTCACGTCGATCAACGCTCCAGCCGGGTATTGACCGTCCAGGCCGTTGAAGCGATGTATCACACGCTCGGCGCCCGAAAGCGTCATCGCGAAGACGACGCCGTTATTTGCGCTGCTCCCACCGGACGAGGCCGTGCCGTACAGCGTGCCGTTAACGTAGCGCAACGCAGCTCGCGGGTAAGCTCCGTCCGCTCCGCCTCGGAAGCTGTAGAGGATGGTTTCCCGGCCCGAGGTGTTCAGCGCGAAGACGGTCCCTTTGTTATACGTCCCACCTCCGGCCGTCGTTCCATACAGCGTTCCATTGACGTCGATAAGACTCGAGGGACCCGAACCGTCCGATGGGCCGCCTTTGAAGCTGTGGAGCAGCGATTCTTCGCCGGACGGCGTCACTCTAAATACCGATCCGTAGCCGTTTCCACTGCTGCCGATACCATAGATGCCACCGGATTGCGTCGTGCCGAAGAAGCTGCCGTTCACCTCGATCAGGGTGGACGTCGGATTCCAGCCGTCCAGGGCGGATCGCAACGGGCGCAGTGAAGAACTGCGCCCGGCCATACCTGCAATGGGTACGGCCGGGGATAGCGTCTGCTGCGCGCAGCCGATCGCGACGCTCAGACAGAGCGCTAACAAACACCATCGGGGCGCCCACAACCCGGATCGTCGCATCTCGTTCCCTTCCCTATGGCGAAAATGCGAGTATTCTAGAACGTGGGGCGTAATCCAACGAAAGCGTCCGCCAACCTGCGGCGGCGAACGTCTTGGGGCGCCTTCTAATGCGCCTCTCATCCGCTCGCTCCGCGTTTCCGGACCTCAGTCGTCGTCGATCATCTTGCGCCACCGCGAGTTCGACGGTGGCCGGTGCTGCCGTTCCAGCAGGTCGCAATGCGAGAACGACGGCGCGGTGATCGAGACGAACGGACGCGGCACGCTGAAGTCGAAGAACTGGTCGAGATTGTTCAGATACGGCGAGGTGTCGGTTGCGCCCAGCGAGCCGAGATTGAAGCTCTGCTCCGTAAATTTCAGCAGCGTCGCAAACTCCACGTTGGTATGAGCGACGATGCTGCGGCGCGCGTACGGCGAGACGACCAAGAGCGGCACCCGGAAACCAGGACCCTCCTGATCGCGCACGACGTAGGGCGGCACGTGATCGTAGAAGCCGCCCCAATCGTCCCAGAACACGAAGATGACGGTCGAGTTCCAGAACTTGCTGTTGCCGACCGCGTTGATAATGCTCGCGACCCAGCCCGGCCCGCACGAGCCGAGCGGCACGCCGGGATGGTCCGACGAGAGCGGGCCCGGCAGAATCCACGTCACGTTGGAGAGCTGGCCGTTCGCGCCGGCGACGTCGGTGAGGAAGGTCGATCCGGGCACGCGAAAGTTCGCCGTATTCACCTTCGTTGGGAAGAACGACTCCGACGTCGTATGGCACTTCGCCATGTTCACCGTGGAGGGCCACGCCGCGGAATACCGCGTCGAGCCGTTGACGTCGAGCCCATTGATGTTCGAACAGAGCGAGTGGGCGTAGAGTCGCCACGTCAGGCCCTTGGCCCCGACGAGATCGGCGAGCGACGGATAGTGCACGGTCGGCAGCGCCGTGCCGGGACCGAAGCAGGGAGAGATGTTCGAGGGTGATTCGACACCCGTCGTTGGATTGAGGACGTTCATCGTCGTGACCGGCGGCGAGTCGCAGCCCCACGGCGTGTAGACGCAGAAGGCGTAGAGCGCGCCGCAATTGAGATTGCTCGGGTAGTTCGGCGCGTCGACCGTGTTGTTCGATTGACCCGAGAAGATGTATTGGTGCGCCGTGTACGACTCGCTATTGTGCCCCATGAAGAAGTGATCGCCGAGCGCGTACTTCTTGGCGATGTCCCAGTACGGCGCCGTATCCGAGTACTTCACGTACGAATAGAGGTACTTCATCGACGCCGGCGGCGTATAGTTGGGCGCGGGCGAAGCGGCGACGTTGAATCCATTCATTTGGCACGGGGACGGGCCGCCGACGGTAAACGGAGGGCCGGACGATGGATGGCACGCCGCGAGCCACGCACCGTGGAAGTTGTTCGGATCGTCGCCGCCGCCGAGCGAGACCGGTTGCAGCGGCACCGAGCCGGTCAACGTCTGGCCGTTCGCAACGGTATCTGCGTTCGGGAAGGGGCTCGGCCCGCCGAAGATGTTGTCGACCGTCCGGTTCTCTTGCACGATGAAGATGATGTGCTGGATTTTCTCGCCGGGCGTCGTCGCCGGCACCGGCCGCGATGCGGCTTGCGGAGCGTCGGGCAGCGCGGCGGGCGCAGACGCCGGCCCTTTCGCGCACGCGGCGAGCGCGACTACGGCAATGAGGCCGATCCACAATCGACGCATCGTTAGACCCCTCCCAAGGCACCGGCTCACTTCGACGCGAGCGCCGCGCTACCCTGAGGGCGCGGGCTAGGAGCGCAGGGTCTTGCTGAAAAACAGCGCCGCCATCGTCAGCCCGATGGTGATGACGATCGCGCGCGAGACCGGTTGGGGAACCCGGCGAAAGAAGCGAGCGCCGAAGTACCCGCCGGCGAGCGCAATCGCGGCCATCGGCAGCGCGAACCGCCAGTCGACGATGCGCGCGATGACGAACGGAATCACCGCCACGCCGTTGATCGTGACGGAGAGCGCGTTCTTGATCCCGTTTTGCGCGTTGAACGAAGGCAAGCCGGAGAACGCCAGCACCGCGAGCATCAGGATGCCCATGCCCGCGCCGAAATAGCCGCCGTACACCGCGACGCCGAACTGCACGGCGAGCTGCCACGACGCGTGCTTGGGCGCGCCTCCGGTGCGGCGCACCAGCCAGGGACTCACGGCAAACACCGCCGTCGCAAAGAGCAACAGCCACGGGATCAGCCGCTCGAAGAGCGTCGACGGCGTGAGCAGCAGCGCGCAGGCGCCGATCAGCGAGCCCACGACGCTGACCGCCATCACCGGCAGCAGCAGCGCTCGATGCTCGGCGATCTCCTCTCGGTAGCCGCGCGCGCTGCCCAGCGTGCCGACCCACATCGCACAGTTGTTGGTCGCGTTGGCCGAGATCGGCGGCACCCCCGCAAAGACCAGCGCGGGAAACGACAGAAAGCTGCCGCCGCCGGCGACGCTGTTCATCGCCCCGGCGGCGAACGCAGCGACCGCGGGAACGGCGATCTGGGCGGGCGTCAACCCGCTACGAGCCGCCCGCCGGGGTGACGCGTTCGCGCTTGGTAACGCGGTAGACCCTGCGCACTTTGCGCAGCGCGCCGAGCTTCGTGAGCAGCTTGTGCAGGTGATCCAAGTCGCGGATCTGCACGGTGAGGCTGGTGACGGCCATGCCGTCCTTGCGAACGCGCGCCGTGACCGAACTCACCTGCGTCTTCAACTCGGCAAAGACGCCCATGATGTCTTGCAGCAGTTGCGCGCGATCTTCGGCTTCGACCTCGATATCGACCGCATGCGTCGCGTCGGCGGCGTTGCTCCACTGCGCCTGCAAGATGCGCTCGGGCGTCGCGTTCATGTAGGCGACGTTGGGGCAATCGGCGCGGTGGATGCTCACGCCGCGCCCGATCGTCACGTACCCGATGATCGGATCGCCGGGCACCGGCGAGCAGCATTTGGAGAGCCGCACCAGCACGTCGTCGACGCCGGCGATCAGCACGCCCGACGACTTGCGCGGCGTCTTGCGGGCGGGCGCCTTGCGCGCCTTGGTGAGATCGACGACGTTGTCGCCCTTGAGTTCGTCGCGGATGCGGTTGGCGACCGCCTGCGCGGAGGCGTCGCCGAAGCCGATGGCCGCGAACAGATCGGTCGGCGTCGCGTAGCTCAAGCGGCCGGCGATGCGCTCGATCAACTCGCCGCGCGCCGTGTCGACGCGCAATCCGGCGCGCGCCAACTCTTGCTCGAGCGCCTCTTGGCCGAACAGCACGTTCTCTTCGCGCCGCTCCTTGCGGAACCACTGTTTGATCTTGTGCTTCGCGCTCGACGTCTTGACGACCGAGAGCCAGTCCAGCGAGGGCCGCGCGCTGGATTTGTTGACCAAGATCTCGCAGATGTCGCCGTTCTGCAGTTGATAGTCCAGCGGAACGATGCGTCCGCTGACCTTCGCGCCGACGCAGTGATTGCCGACGTCGGTATGCACCGAGTAGGCGAAGTCCAGCGGCGTCCCGCCGGCCGGCATCGAGTAGACGTCGCCGCGCGGCGAAAAGACGAAGACCTGCGAGTCGAACAGATCGAGCTTGAGGTTCTCCATGAACACGCGCGAGTCGCGCATGTCCTTCTGCCACTCGAGCAGCGCGCGCAGCCACGAGAGCTTGTTCTCGAACTGGTCGGCCTTGCCGCCTTCTTTATAGCGCCAGTGCGCGGCGATGCCGTACTCGCCGGTGCGGTGCATCTCCCACGTGCGAATCTGAATTTCGAGCGGCTCGCCGGCCGGCCCGACGACCGTGGTATGCAGCGACTGGTACATGTTGGGCTTGGGCATCGCGATGTAGTCTTTGAACCGGCCCGGCAGCGGCGTCCAGCGCGAATGGACGGCGCCGAGCGCCGCGTAGCAGTCCTTGACCGTATCGACGATGATCCGGATGGCGGTCAGATCGTAGATCGTCGAGAAATCGCGGCCCTTCTTGATCTTGGCGTAGATCGAGTAGAAGTGCTTCGGGCGGCCTTGAATCTCGGCGTTGACGCCCATCTCCTGAAATTCTTCGCGCAGGCTCTCGATGGCCGTGCTGACTTCGTTTTCGCGTTCGCGGCGCGTCTTCGCAACGCGCTCCACGATTTCGCGGAACGCCTCGGGGTCGAGGTAACGCAGGCACTCGTCCTCGATCTCACATTTGATCTTCCAGATGCCGAGGCGATGCGCGATCGGCGCGTAGATGTCGATCGTTTCGCGCGCGATCGCCAGCTGTTTGGCCGGCGGCAGGCTGCCCAGCGTGCGCATGTTGTGCAGCCGGTCGGCCAGCTTGATGATGATGACGCGGATGTCCCGGGCCATCGCCATGAACATCTTGCGCAGGTTTTCGACCTGGGCGTCTTCCTTGGACTGGTACGGGATGCGCGTCAGCTTGGTCACGCCCTCGACCAGGCGCGCGATCTCCTCGCCGAACTGCGCCGCGACCTCTTCGCTGGTGATGACCGTGTCTTCGACGACGTCGTGCAGCAGCGCGGCGGCGATGGTCTGGCGGTCCATTTCCAGGTCGGCCAAGATCCCCGCGACCGCCAGCGGGTGCTCGATGTAGGACTCGCCCGATGCGCGGCGCTGGCCCTCGTGGGCTTGATCGGCCGTCTCGTAGGCGCGCTGGAGCCATGCCCCCTCCATCGTGGGGTCGTAGGCCTGGACGCGAGCGATGAGGTCGGCGATGGTCATAGCGGTGTCCCGCTATTCTACGCTACCGCGCTTAGCGCGCCAAGCGCTTATCGTAAAAGCGGCGAATGGGATGGCGAGGGAGCAGGCCCGGTGAGGTCCTCGGTGGTCAGGGTATCCCGGAAAAACATCGTGGCGATCTTGCCCTCCCCGGTCACCACCAGGAACTCGTAGACCTTGCCGTTGCTGCAGATCATCTGATAGATGAAGCCGCGCGCGTCTGAGGGGAAGTCGGGGCCGGCGAACGGGCCGATCCAGACGGTATCGGTCAGGGCGCCCAGCGGCGCCAAATGCTTGGACGTGTCGGCCACCTTGGCGTCCGTCAGCGCCGGAAGGAGCCGGGCGTCGTAGAGCTTCAGGTCGAGCGAGCCGATCTGCCAGGCCAGGAACTGCTGCCGCGCGATCTTGGTCATCGCGGGGTCGGCCGGCGGCGGCGGCGATGGGCTGGGCGTCGGCGTGGGCGGCGCCGGTCGCGCGCCGGCCGGAACGGCGACCAGCAGCGAGGCGGCCACCAAGGCGATCGCGCCGAGGCTAATACGTAACAAAGCTGACGACCTCCGCACCCGGCAGCGCGTCGCGCCCGGATAGCGCCGAGAGTTCGACCATAAAGGCGTACGCGACGACGGTCGCGCCCAGGCGCGCGATCAAGCGCCCGGTTGCTGCGGCGGTGCCTCCGGTCGCGAGCAAGTCGTCGACGACCAAAACGCGATCGCCCGCCGAGAGTGCGTCGGCGTGCATTTCGAGGGTGTTGGAGCCGTACTCGAGTTGATAGGATTCGGCGATCTTCTCGTACGGCAGCTTCCCGGGCTTGCGCACCGGGATGTAGCCGGCGCCGATCGCATACGCGAGCGGCGCTCCGAAAATGTAGCCGCGCGATTCGATGCCTACCACGTAGTCGATGCCGACGTTCGAAAAACGGACGACGAAGAGGTCGATCGCCGCCTTGAAGCCTTGCTTATCTTTCAGTAACGGGGTAATGTCACGGAAAAGGATCCCGGGAATCGGAAAATCCGGGATCTCTCTAATGAGGGCTTCGATATTCACGAGGAACGGGGATTCGCGGAACGTCCCACCGCGCCTCTACGCGCCGCGCGAATCGAGCTCCATACGAAAGGATCGAACATGAAGCAGCGAGTCCTAGCGGCGGTCGCGATGGCGGCGCTGTGTGCCGGCATCACGCTGGGCGCCGGTGCGCCGGCGATCGCCAACGGCGCGGGAAGCACGACCACCATCATCGTCATCGGCGCGGTAGCGGCGGGCAGTATTCCGCTCATCGTCAACTACAATCACAAAGTCCGCGAGAAGCGTGCGGAGCAGCAAGAGATCGCGCGGCGTCAAGATGCGTACCGCGACTGGTTCTATCACAAGTACGGCTACTATCCGACCGAGGATCAGTTCAAGCAGTGGTACGTGCAGACGTACGGAACGAGTCCGAATGCGGTGCCCGCACAGCCGGGCGCGGCGGGAGCTCAACCGGCGGCCGCACCGGCGCAATCCGGTTCGGGGCAGTCGCCGTAACATTCATCCTCGCGCGGCAAGCGGCATCTTCGGCACCACCAACCGTCGACGGTTGGTGGTCGCCGTCGCTCTCTCGATAGGCCTTCACGAAATCATCGCGGGGTTCGCCCGCAATCCGGCCGCTCCAGCCGCGCCGCCGGCAGAGACCGTGCACCGCGTAACGATCGCGCGCATCGAAACGCGCCCCACGCCCACGCCCAAGCCGAAACCCGTGCGCACGCCGGCGCCGCTCTCGCCGGTTGCGCCCGTTCATCCGAGAGCCGCGTCCGCGGCGCCGCGCGCCGCGCTCCGCCGCGAGGGCGCGGCGCGGCCGGTTCCGCGCGAGGCGCAGGCCGCGTCCGACGTCGCCGCGCTCCCCGCGGCGCAAGACGCCGAGGGTGCCGGCACCGGGCAGGGAGCCGGCAGCCCCGGCGACGGCGGAACGGGGAGCGCGAACGCGGGCGCGGCGGACGGCGGCAACGAGCCCTGCGGCGCCGTCGACTTCGTGGGACACGGGGTGCGCTACGATGCCGCCGCCGGCGGATTCTTCGTCGCGATCAAACTCGTCGTGCATTTCCCCGACGGCCACGCCGAGTCGCTCCCGCTCGACTATCCGTTCTACTATGCAAGCGCTGCGGAGAACCCGTTCTCCGAGCAGAACCGCAATAACCCGGCGGTGCCGGTCGTGCTGCAGACGCCGCCCCCGGCGCTCGCGGCGGGCGAGCCCGCACTGCTGCAGTACGTCGTGAAGCACACGGCCGCCGAAGGGTTCACGCTGTTGGAGCAGTGCCCCGGAACGTCCACGACCCCGTAATCCGGCGCGGGGGTGCGGCACCGTAGGTCGAAACAGGGAGCATGAGGCGGCTCCCCGTGCAGGTTGAAAAGACCGCGCGCACCGACGCGCTCCATCGGGCACGGCTAGTCCGCAGCATTGCGGAAGAGTTTTGCAGCGACGCGCCGATCGGTGAGGTCTGGGCGCGCTGCACGTCATTACTGGCCTCGCTGTCGACCGCACGCCAGCTCAAGATCGTCCTCAACGGCGACGAGGAGGACGAACTCGCGGCCGCCGTTGCCGAGCGGGGCTCGATCGTCATTCACGAACTCGCCGACGGACTCGAGATCGGCGTTCCCATCCGCTTCGGCCGCACGTTCTTCGGCGCGATCTGCCTGCGCGACATCGCCGCGCACGACGACGAGCGCATGACCTTGCTCGAATCGTGCGCGCTGCACGCGGGCGCGCGGCTCTATCGCGACGAGACGATGGAGGATCAAGAGCGCTACGCGCTGCTCGCCTACACCGACAGCCTGACCGATATCGCGAACCGCCGCAAGTTCGACGAAGCCTTCACGCGCGAATGGTCGCGTGCCGTGCGCGAGCACGCGCCCATCTCCGTCCTGATGCTGGACGTCGACTACTTCAAGGGCTTCAACGATCGCTACGGCCACCCCACCGGAGATCTCTGCCTGCAGCGCATCGCGCACGCGCTGCAAGACGCGGTGAAGCGGCCGACCGACTTGGTGGCGCGCTACGGCGGCGAAGAATTCGTCGCGCTGCTACCGCAAACGGCAGTGGCCGGCTCGATCACGACCGCAGAGTCGATGCGCTCCGCCGTCGAGGCGCTCCACATCGCCCACGAAGGCTCGTCCCTCAAGCGCGTCTCGCTCTCGATCGGCATCGCCTCGATCATTCCATCGGGCACCGACACGCTCGAGTCGCTGATGCGCTCGGCCGACGAGCAGCTGTACCGCGCGAAGTTGGCCGGACGCAACCGCGTCGCCGCCGTCGGCTACGAATCGGAATCGGCCGAGAGCGTGCAGCCCGCGCAGGATTCGCCGCGCGGCAATCTTCCGGTGCAGCTCACGCCGCTGATCGGCCGCGCCGCCGAGATCGGCGAACTGCGCCGCCTGCTGGACACGCACCGCTTGGTGACGATCGCGGGCGTCGGCGGCGTCGGCAAGACCCGCATTGCGATCTCGGTCGCCGCCGAAATCGCCGACCGGTTCGACGACGGCGTGTGGTACGCCGACCTCGCCGCGCTCTCCGACCCGCGCCTGCTCGCGCAAACCGTCGGCGCGCCGTTTGCCGCCAAGATCCCGATGGGCGACGCGCCGTTCGAATCGCTCGCCGGCATCTTGGAGGAAAAGATCGCGCTGCTCGTGCTGGATACGTGCGAGCACCTGATCGAAGCGGTCTCGCGATTGGCCAACACGCTGCTCGCGCGCTGCCCGCGCTTGACGATCTTGGCGACGAGCCGCACGCCGCTGGACGTCGCCGGCGAGTCGATCTACCGGCTGCCGTCGCTCTCGCTGCCCCCGCACGGAACGATGCCGAGCGCGGCCGACGCCACCAACTACGACGCGATCGCCCTCTTCGTCGACCGCGCGCTCGCGAGCGCGCCCGATTTCCGCCTGCTGGAAGAGAACGTCGAAAGCGTCGTCGAGTCGTGCCGGCGGGTCGACGGCATCGCGCTCGCAATCGAGATCGCCGCCGCGCGCATGAACGTCCTCACGCCGGCCAGCCTCGCGTGGCGTTTGAACGAGCGCTTTCACATGCTGCGGCGCGGCAGCCGAACGGCCTTCACCCGGCACCAGACGATGCGCGCGCTGATCGACTGGAGCCACGACATGCTCGACGAGCGCGAGCGCGTGCTGTTCGAACGGGTCTCCGTCTTTGCCAACGGCTGGAGCGCGATCGAAGCGGCCGCCATCTGCACGGGCGGGGCGGTCGTCGAAGACGACGTCTTCGACCTGCTCTCGGCGCTGGCCGATAAGTCGCTCGTGGTGATCGATCAGGACTCGTACGGCGAGCGCTTCCACCTGCTCGAACCGCTACGCGATTACGCCGCCGAAAAGCTGGCCGAGCGCGGCGAGCGCAACGCGTTGCGCCGCGCGCACGCGGCGTACTTCCTGAACCTGTTGATCGAGGGCGGCGACCGGCCGCTCATGCCGCGCCACAAGGCTTGGATCGCGAAGATCGACGAGCGATTGCCGGACGTTCGCGCCGCGCTCACGTGGGCCGTCGACGAAGGCAACGATCTCGCCGAAGGCGCGCGCGCAACGATTGCGTTCTCCGAGTACACCGAGCGCCGCAACCTGCCGGGTGAGTCGCTCGATCGTCTGCGGTCGCTCGCCGAAGCCGCAGCCGGCAGCACGAAGGTGACGGCGCAGGTGATGCTGGACGCGCGCATCGCCGAAGCGAGCGCCATCATCGACTCCGGGCTCTGGGACGAAGGTTTGAAGGATATCGTCAGCCGCGCGCGCGCCCTCGACGACGCGCGCGCGATCGCCGGCGCGATCTCGGTGGCGTGCCACGGCGCCGCAATTTCCGGCGACCACATCGACGAAGCGCTGGTCGACGAAGCGATCGCTCGAGCGCGCACGGTGGGCGACGGCTATCTGCTCGGCCGCATCCTGGGATTGGGCGCGTACCTGCGCGACCGCGATCCGGAGCGCATTCGCGACTGCTACGAGGAGGCGATTCGAGCGCTGGGGCCGTACGGCGACGCGCTCTGCACGGCGGCGCTCTACAACAACTGGAGCGAGTTCGAGTTCGAGCGCGGCGACTACGCGCGAGCGCTCGAAATCTCGGAGAAAGAGCGCGCCATCACCACCGGCGAGCCCGGTCTCGAACGCATGACCGTGATGGCCGACGTGAATCGGGCGATGTACGCGCTCGCCTCGCACGACTTGGATCTCGCCTCGACCTACGCCCGCGAAGCGCTGATTGCGACGCGCGGCCTGCGCAACCCGACCTACATCATGCTGTCGATCTGCGCGATGCTGCACCTCGCCGGCGTCGCCTACCGCCGCGGCAATCCGCAGCGGGCGGCGCAGCTGCTCGGCTTCGTCGAAGAGACCTCGCTCGCGCACGGCATCAAGCTGCAGGTCAACGAGCGGCTGGAATACGACACCTTGTGCTCCGAGTTGCGCGGAGCGCTCGGCATCGAGGGCTTCTCCGGCTATGCGATGGAAGGCGCGGCTTGGAGTGCCGCTCGCGCGCACGAAGAGGCGCTCTCCACCGCTTCGAACATCGCGGTATGACGGCGGCGCTCGAGCGCGCGCACCTGGTTCGCGGCGTTGCAGAAGTGCTTTCGAGCGACGCACCGGTGGCCGCGCTGTGGCCGCTGTGCTGCCCGCTGCTGGCGGCGCTCGCCGGCTCCGAACGCGTCACCATCGCGCTGCGCGAGCCTGCCGGAGACCGGATCGCCTACGCGTACGCAAGCGATGGGGACGGGGGAGCGTACGGGGGGCCGGCGCGCTCCGGAACGCTCGCCGGCGACGTGCTTGCGGGCGGCGAGACCATCGTTCGCGGCGACGGCGAGAAGCTGGCCATCGGTATTCCCATCCACTTCGGGCGGACGCTCTTCGGCGCGATGTGTTTCGATATGGTCGCGTCGTACGTCGCGGACGACGTGACGCTGCTCGAGTCGTGCGCGCTCTATGCGGGCGCGCGGCTCTATCACGAGAGTTCGGTGCAGAGCAGCGAACGCTACGCGCGACTGGCTTTCACCGACGGGCTCACCGGCATCGCCAATCGCCGGCTCTTCGACGAGACGTTCGCTCGCGAGTGGGCCCGCGGAGTGCGCGAACGGACCTCGATCGCGATCCTGATGCTCGACCTGGACTTCTTCAAGGCGTACAACGACGGATACGGGCATCAGGCCGGCGACGACTGCCTGGCGCGCGTCGCGGCGGCGCTGAGCGCGTGCATCAAGCGTCCGGGCGACGCCATCGCACGGTACGGGGGCGAAGAGTTCGTCGCGTTGCTGCCCGATACGTCGCTCGAAGGCGCGATCTCGATTGCGGAGGAGTTGCGCGCGGCGGTCGCCGCGCTAGCGATCGCGCACCAAGGCTCCTCGCTCGGGCACGTTTCGGTGAGTGTCGGCGCGGCGGCGGCCATCCCCGAGCGAGCGGACGGGGCGCCCGCGCTGCTGCACGCCGCCGACGACCGGCTCTATCGCGCCAAACTCGGCGGCCGCAATCGCGTCTACGCGGAAGGCTACGAATCCGCAAGCGCGCTCGCGCGGCCGCGCCGCATGGCCGCCCGCAACAACCTTCCGGTCGCGCTCACGCGGCTCGTCGGGCGGCGCCACGAGATCGAGCAAGTGCGCGCGCTGCTGGCCGATCACCGGTTCGTGTCGATCGTCGGCACGGGCGGCACGGGAAAGACGCGCGCCGCCATCGCGGCCGCATCGGAGATCGCCGACCGCTTCGCCGACGGCGTGTGGTTCGCCGATCTCTCGCCGATCACCGACCCGGCGCTGGTGCCTTCCAGCATCGTCGCGCACTTCGCCGCCAACGTGCCCATGGAGGATCTCTCCCCGGAGGCGCTCGCCGAGATTGCCGGCGACAAGCAGGCGCTGCTGGTCATCGATAACTGCGAGCACGTCATCGCCAGCGTCGCGCACTTCATCGCCCTGTTGCTGCGCAGTTGCCCCCAGCTCGCCGTGCTGGCGACGAGCCGCGAACCGCTCGGGATCGCCGGCGAAGCGGTCTATCGTCTCCCGCTGATGGCCCTGCCCCCGCCAAGCGCCGCGCCGACGGCGGCGGAAGCGATGGCCTACGACGCCGTCGCGCTCTTCGTCGAGCGCGCGACCGAAGCGAACCGCACGTTCGTCCTGACCGACGCGAACGTCGCCGAAGCGGTCAACATCTGCCGCGACGTCGACGGCATTGCGCTGGCCATCGAGCTCGCGGCGTCGCGCATCGGCGCGATCGGCATCGGCGCGCTCGCGCAGCGGCTTCGCGAGGTGCGGCTGCTCGGCGGCGGCGAGCGCGGCACGGTGCCGCGCCAACAGACGATGCACGCGATGATCGGCTGGAGCTACCGGCTCCTGTCGCAGCCGGAACGCGCGCTCTTCGGACGGCTGGCGATCTTCCAAGGCAGCTTCACGTTCGATTCCGTCACCGCCGTCGGCACCGGTGGGCCGGTAGCGCGCGACGAGGTGTTCGAACTACTCTCGGGTCTGATCCGCAAATCGATGGTTTGCGAAGATCCGTCGACGCCCGAACGCTACCGTCTGCTCGAGTCGATGCGCGCCTTCGCCCGCGAACGTCTCGTCGAAGAGGGCGAGTTGCAACGGATGGCGCGCCTGCACGCCGAATACTTCGACTCGCTCGCGCGCGCGGCGGACGCGCGCTTCCGCACGACGCCGTCGCGCGATTGGATCGCCTCGATCGAACCCGACGTCGACAACTTCCGCGCCGCGCTCGATTGGGCGCTCGAAGAGCGCGGCGACGTCTTGCTCGGCGCGTCGATTGCGGCCGCAACGCTCGCGTTCTTCAACGAGATGCTGCCGGGCGAAGCGGTCCGCAGGATGCGCAAAGCGCTCGAGTCGCTGCCGCCTGGCGTCGCGCCGGAGACCGAGGCGCGCTTGAATACCGGACTGGTCACGAGCACGCGCAACCTGCCGGCGCCCGTGCTGCGCGCCGCGGGCGAACGCGCCGTGCTGCTCTATCGCGACCTCGACGACCGCCGCGGCTTGTCCGAGGCGCTTCGCGGCCTGGCGCAGACCATCGGTTGGTACTTCCGCGAAGATCGGGAGATCGCCGAAACGCTCGCACGCGAATCCGTCGCCATCGCTCGCGAGCTCGACGACCCGATCCAACTCGCTTTCTCGCTGCGCACGCTCGCGCTCGCGATCGACATCGCCGATTTTCCGCAGAAGCGTGCCGTGCTTGCCGAGAGCCTGAGCCTCATCCGCGATCGCGGGAACGACCGGCAGATCGGCAGCACGCTCACGTGGATGAGCGATCTCGAGTTCTCGGCCGGCGATTGGCCGCGCGCGCTCGAATACGGGCGCGAAGCCGCGGCCTACGCCGAGCGGTCGGGTTCCAATCAGCTCAGCGCCGTCACCTACTCGAACCTCGGCATGTACGCGATGGCGCTCGGCGATCTCGAACTCGCGCGCAGCGCCGTGGCGCGAACGATGGCGATCAGCCGCCGGACGCGCCACCACGAGTACGTGACGTACGCCGGGCAGACGGCGGCCACCATCGCGGCCGGCGCCGGTCGCTACGAGGACGCGGCACGGCTGATCGGATGGTCGGACCGGCGCATCGGCGTGCTGCATCCGGGTCGGCAAGCCGACCAAAGCGAGGATATTCTCTACGGCCGGTTGATGAACGAGTTGCGCGCGCGCTGCACGCCCGAAGAACTGGAGCGCTGGATGGACCACGGCGCCGAGATGACCGAAGACGAGATCGTCGCGCTCGCGCTCATCGTTTAGGCGTCGGCGTCGGCGTCGGTTTTGCCGACGGCGACGGGCTCGGGGACGAGGACGGCGATGAAGACGGTGACGACGACGGCGCGGACGTCGCGTTCGACATCGGCGTCGGGACGGGCGCCGGAGACGGCGTCGCCAGGACGGTCACGACGATCGGCGAGGGCACCGCACTGGTGGCGACCACGACGTTGTCGATCTCCGTTTGTCCCACGGCCTTCGCCGTAATCGCGAAGATGGTTCCGGCCGGCGGAGGATAGCTCGGCGTCGCGGTGTCGATCGGCGCTACGGTCGGCGCAACCGACGCAACGGACGGGTTCGCAGCCGTCATCTGCACCGTTCCGCCACCCGATCCATACCAAAAGGCAAAAACGGACTGTCCGATCTGGGTGAGGACCCAGTTGTTGAAGCTCCCGGACGGAGGAGCGGGCGCGGGACACGCGTGCGGATAGACGCTCTGCGTCGGCAACGATTCGGTCAAACTGGCGCCCTGGTTTCCCGGGTCGCGAAAGAAGACCACCGAAAGCGGTTTGGGCGAACTCGAACCGGTGGGCACCGGGAACGGCCCCGCGTAGCGCGCGTTGGCGCCCGTCGCAAAGACGACGTTGCCGCACAGCACGACGTAGTACGACCCCTCGGCCGGCCCGTACTCCCAGACCCCATAGGAAACCTGATGCGGCGCGATCACGTTCCCGACGGTCAAGGTTGCGGGCGTCCCCACCCCGCCCGACGGCCCGGGCGGAGTACTTGGAAACGGTGACGCATCGAGCGCGAGTGTCGAGAGGTTGACGTCGACGTTGGCGATCTCCGGCAGCAACGACACCGTCCCGGACGCGCCGTTGGACGGGCCGCACGGATTCAGTTGCGCGGCGGCGCCGCCGGCAACGCCGGCAGCGTTCGTGAGTTCGAAATGGAGCGTCGTCGAGCCCGCATGCCCGATCGATTCACCGGCCTTGATCTTGCGCGTCTTAAACGGTTTGCCCTTACCCTGCTTATCCAACAGCGGCGAGTAGAGCGTTTGAGAACCGTCTTGCGCGGTGATGACGGCGCTCTGCAACTCCCCTTTCATGGCGGTGTATCTGACGACGCCGCTTTGCGCGGCGCGCACGGGGTGGCCGATCGTCGCTGCCAGGTCGACGCCGCGCGACGCCGAGCGTACGCCGCGCGACGCTTCGAGTTGCCCGAACGCCGTCGTGACGACCAGCGCGTCGAGCGGTGCCACCAAACCGGACGGTACCGCGCATGGCGCGTGGACGAGGGGCGACGCCGTCGGCGTGGCGCCATGCAACGCGTCGCCCTGTGGCTGCGACCAAGGGAGCGAACTCTCGCCTCGCTGCGCCGTGCATGCGGCCGCAGCCGCAACCAGGACGAGGGCCAAAAACGCGAGTCTCGCTTGGGGCATCACCCATTGTTATCGGCGCGTCGTACCGCGAGCGGTAGGGCCGCCGAGGCCGGTCCGGCGAATGCGCCGAATCGCTTCGCCAGGCCACTCGTGTTTAGGAGGACGACGTGAAACGCTATGCCCCGCTCGTTACCGCGATCGTTGCGCTCGCTACCTTGATGGGCACCACCGCCGTCGCGGACGACGCGCAATCGCAGTTGCAAGCCGCCTACGACGGGCAGTGCAAAGCGGGGCTCGCTCGGGACGCGACCGCGTTCGGCAAGTTTTTCGCTCCGACGTACGTCGATACCGACATCGATGGGAGCCAACAGGATCTCACGCAGACCATCGCCGGCGTCGTGACGCCGCAGGTGGGCGTGACCTTTTCGACGTGCAGCTTTACGATTCGCAAGGTCACGACCGACGGCGCGAAAGCGACGGCGCTCGTGACACAGCATGTGACCGGCACGTTCGCGCAAGGCGGAGGCGAGGCGCAGCCCTTCACGCAGGTGCAAGACTCGACCGATGCGTGGAATATCGCGGGCGCACCCGTGGAGCTGTCGTCGACCGAAACGGGCCACCGCCTGACGATCGCCGGCAAGGTCGTCGAAGAGAAGGGCACGATGTCGCAACCCTAATGCGACTCGACCGCCGGGATTTTCTCGCGTTCGGCGCCACCGCGGCGCTGGCCGCCGCCACTGCCGAGCCCCGCGCGCTGGCGTCGTGCGGCACGCCCGAGTTCATCGACGTCCCGCTCGACGTCGTCCCGCCGCCGAAGAACATCGATTTTACGGTACGCCTCGCCGGCGGACGCGCGCTCGTGCTGCGCGCGCACTACTGGTACCACGCGCCGGCGATACGCGCCGGCACACGCCTCCCGGCGATCGTCGATTTCAACCCGTACCGGCGGCGCGACGGCATGCTCTACGTCGACGGCATGATGTATCCGTGGTTCGCGTACAACGAATACCTTTGCTTCCGCGTCGACCTGCAGGGCAGCGGCGATTCCGACGGCACGATCACCGACGAGTACACGCAGGACGAGCTCGACTCGTGCGTGCAGGTCATCGAGCAGATCGCCAAGCTGCCGTTCTGCGACGGCGGCGTCGGCATGATGGGCAAGTCGTGGAGCGCGATCAACTCGCTGATCGTCGCCGCGCGCGACGATTGCCCGAGCGCGCTCAAAGCGGTGGTGTTCTGCTGCGGCACCGACGACCGCTTCAACGACGACGTGCACTATATGGGCGGCGCGCAGATGTACGATCAGCCGAGTTGGGCGGCCTCGATGTGGGGCTGGCTGCCGATGCCGCCCGATCCGGCGATCGTCGGCGACCGGTGGAAGGCGATGTGGCGCGAACGCGTGCGCGGCCTCGGCTTTTGGTTCGACGCGTGGGCGACGCATCAAACGCGCGACGAGTACTGGCGAAGGACCAGCGTGCGCGACCGTTACGACAAGGTCAAGGTGCCGGTCTTTGCCATCTCGGGCTGGCAAGACGGTTACAAGAACCCGGCGGAGCGCGCGGTGCGCACACTCGGCGGGCTCGGCAAACCGGTCGCGGGCATCATCGGGCCGTGGGGGCACAAGTATCCGTTCGACGGCTATCCGGGGCCGCGCGTCGACTGGCTGCGCTACGTCGTACCACATTGGTGGGACGTCTATCTCAAAGGCAAGACGCCGGAAGCATCGAGCGCGTGGCCGCAACTCGCGCTGTGGCTGGGCGATTCGCGCGAACCGGAGCGCGTGCCGGATTACGTCGAGCGCGGCACGTGGGTCGCCGAAGACCATGCGTGGCAAACGCGAACGCAGCCGCACGCATTCTATCTCGGCGACGGCAACGCGCTCGCGACGCAACCCGATGCTCGCGAGCGGCGCTACGCCATCTCGTCCGATCGCCTTACCGGAACGGATATGCTGGAATCGACCTCGTGGGGCGAGTGCGATAACGACGACCTGCCCCGCGATCAGCGCGAGACCGACCGGCGCTCGCTCTTCTTCGATAGCGCTCCACTCGAAACCGATCTGCCCTGCTTCGGCTATCCGGAGGTCACGCTCGACGTAGAGTGCGACCGCAATCCCGCAGCGATCGCCGTGCGGCTCTGCGAGGTGAGCCCGCACACCGGCAAATCGCACCTCGTGACCTATCGCTTCTGGAACCTGGGCTACCTCGATGGCGAGTTGGGAGACCCGCAGCCGGTACCGCACGGGCGCTTCACCGTCACACTACCCCTCAACGTGATGGGACATACGTTCAAGCGCGGTTGGAAGGTGCGCCTCTCGATCTCGCCCGCCTACGTGCCGACCATGTGGCGCGCGAGCGACGCCTGCGAACTCGTGGTGCACGCCGGCGGTGGCGCGGGCAAGCTCGTGCTGCCCGGCCGCCCGGCACGCGCGGAGGATGCTCGCATCGAACGACTGATCGGCACGCCGGTCACGGCGCACGTGAACCCCGAGCAGTACGCGCCGATCCTGAAAACCCTTCGCGACGGCGCGAACCGGCGCACCGCGCGCGCCACGGAGATCGACGGCAAGCCCGGCATCGCCGTGCACAAGCTGATGGACGAGGGCAGCTACGTCTACGGCGGCATCCTCGATCGCCTGCTGGTCGATTCGGTCGCCACCGAGGACTTCACGACGATCGCCGGCGATCCGCTCTCCTCGAAGATGGTTGCGCGCTACGACTCGCAACTGGCCCGCGGAGACTGGCGCGTACGCGCCGTCACCACGAGCACCGTGTGGAGCGAACGGCTGCCGGACGGAGGGAGTGCGTTCCGCTACGAAGCCACCGTCGACACCTACATCGGCGACGAGCCGTTCGAGCAGACGCGCGTCGAAGGAACGATTCCGCGCCGCTGGGTGTGAGCGGCTATTTCGCCGGGCACAAGTCGAAGAGCGACGCCTCGACGGCGGTGTCCGGTGACGCGGTGACGGGGTAGACGTACATGGCTAAGTACGCCGCATCGCTCGACCTCGAGATGACGGTTTCGACGGTCTCCTCGTCGTTGCTCTTCGAGGATTTGCCGCGCATCTTCGAATACACCGCAGGCTGATTGGAGCAGATGGTCAGCGAGCGACGCTGGATCACCGTCTCGTCGGTGATCGTCAGCGGAGAGCCGGAGCCCGCGTTAGCGCTAAACTCCGCAGCATCGAGCTTCGCGGTCGCCGGCAGCTTCAGCAGCATCAGCACTTGCTTGTCCTCGGAGCCGCCGGGGCTGGTCCACAGTTGAAAGCGACCCATCACACCGGGCGTGCTCGCCCACCCGTCGGGCGGCTTAAACGTCAGCCCTTCGGCCGGACTCTTCGTGAAACCGCATCCCGCGAGCGCGACGGCAACGGCGGTGGCGGCGAGCGCCCTTGAAAGCAGCATTGCCGCCGGTACTTCCGCGGAAAATGCGTTCGTTACTGCAGGCGACCGTGCCGCCGCTGCACGAGCAGCGCCGGACGGCGCCTGCGTCGATCTCGGCGCCGAGGCGGCTAGGAACGCCGGGAATTGGGAATCACCAGGCATACTCACTCGACTGCCTGGGAGGACGTTTAGGAATGAGAGCCACCTGGAAACCCCACGACAAAGCCGGGAAGCTGACGGAGCGCGGGGATCTGCCCTCGAGCGTGTTTGCCTATCCGAAAGAGCGCAAGGAGCCGATGACCAACGCCTCCCACGTTCGCAACGCGGTCGCGCGCTTCGACCAAGTGCGCGAGGTCTCCGACGACGAGCGCGCGCTCGCGTTCGCCAACATCAAGAAGGCGGCAAAGTACTACGGCGTCGAGATTTCGGAATCGGCTTGGACGGATTTGGGGAGCGAGCCCAGCACCGGTCGCACCACGGCGCAGCGCAAATCGTCCGCCAAGAAGGCCGCTGCCACCCGCTCGGCTCGAGGAACCGGCCACAAGAAAACCGCCGCGCGCAAACGCGGGGCGAAGCGCGCCGCAACGACGCGCGCGAAGAAAAAGGCGGCTTAGCGCACGCACTCAACGGTAGCAGAAGGAGGTACGCGGCGACGGACTATCGGCATGTTGCGCCGGCGCTCGTAACTCGAACGAAGGTCTAGGATTCGAAACGAAGCCCGGCTAAGGACGCGCCGATGGCGAGCGCCGAGAGTACACGAACGTGACGCGGAACAAGGTATCGCCGAGGCGCTTCATCGTCCTCATGCCGACGCGCGGCACGGTAACGGCCGAGACCCTGACCGCCTTCGTCAACAACGCCGAAGGGCACGACATCGTCCTGCGAACGGTGAATCGCCAGCCCGTCGATCGCGCGAGAAACCGTCTCGCCGAGCTTGCGTTGGAAGCTGCCGGCGATCCGTCGCTGTTCGACGCGGGCGCCGATCCATTCGTCTTCTGGATCGACAGCGACGCCTTCTTCCTCGATGGGACGCTCACGATGATGCTGCGCCGCCTCGAGGCCGATCCGTCGATCGACCTGCTCGCGCCCCTCTGCGGCGCGCGCTGCGATGGTTCGTCGCCCGGCGCGCTCTTGCGCATCGACGATCCGTCGTCCGTATTCGAGCCCGGCGTCGACGTCGAGCGAGGTTCCCTCGTCGCGGTGCAGATGGCGTCGACGCATTTCTTGCTGCATCGCACGTCGCTGTTGCGGCGGCTTGGGCCAGAGCCCTTCGGCCCAGCCGACGACGCGACGGCGACCGACGATTTCTACTTTTGCGCGCGCATCCTGGGCATCGGGGGCAGGATCGTCGTCGATACGGGCATCCCGGTCTTCCACGTCGACGAACGCGACGGCCGCTGCTTCTTACCAAACTTCGACAGCGTCGTACTCTCGGGCAACTCCGTCGCTCCCCCGGTTCACAAGCAGCCGCCGCTACCGATGGAGCGGCGCGACTACGGCCCCCGCGTCTCGGCGCTCATTGCTCGAAACGATGCAGGTAAGCCGCCGAAATGATTCTTCGGCCAGCGGCCGCTATCCATTGACATTGGTAGGGCTCGTCGCAATAGGCTCCCGACACTACACGTCAGGAGGCTCTATGCTGCAGACCATTTCCGCTACGCCGTCACGCCGGACGCTCGAGTTCGGCATCTACCGCGACGGCGACAACAATCTCGACGCGATTCAGGGCGCGGTGCTAGGCCAGGCGCTGCGCACCAGCCAGACGGATTCGCGCATCGAATTCACCGTGGAAGACACGACCCGGCAACACTCCCACAGCCTGCACACCAACGACTACACGATCGCGGACGGCCAAGTCGGCGACGCCCACGTCGGCAAAGGCATCGACATGAGCGACGAAGGCAACCTCGCACAGTTCGTCGCACGCACTCTGGACAACGCCGAAGCTAGCGGCGCCAAACAGACGTGGATCGACCTGGTCGATCACGGGGGCGGCGACGGCGGCGGGCTGCAGACGCACGACGGATCGTGCATGTCGATGCCCGACCTTGCCAAGGCCATCTCCGACGGCGCCGCGCTGCACGCGAAGGAGCATCCCGAAGATGCCGGTCGCAACGTCGACGGCGTCGTTGCGAATCAATGCTTGATGGACACGATGGGATTCGCCGACGCGCTCTCGCACGCCGGTGTCAAGTGGCTTGCGGCGTCCCCGGAAACCATGCTCGCACCGGGGGCGCCATCCAACGTCGCGCATGCGATCGCCGCGCATCAAGACGATCCGGCGGCGATGGCGAAGGCCGTCGTCTCCGACGTGATGCGCACCAAGTACGATGCCGGCGACTTCGGCGGTTTCGGGCCGGCGGCGGCGTTCGACGTGCTCGACCTGGATCCGGCCAAGATCGCAAACGCCGAGGGAGCGATCAAGCGTTTCAACGACGACGCCGCCATGCAAGCGCGCGACCCGCAGGTGCGCGCGGCCTTGCGCGCCGACATCGGTTCCGTGAAGGGCATGGTGCGCTTCCCGCAGGCCACCAGCGATATGCCGTGGCACGCCGACCGCCCGGCCATCGCGGTCTACGATACCGTCGCGAGCGACGCGCGCTTGAGCGGCGCGCTGCGCGACGAAGCAACGGCGGCGAGTGCGGCCGTGCGCGGCCTGGTGCTGGCACATCGCGAGAGCGGCCGCTTCGACGCCTTCGGCGGCGCCTCGTACGCGGACGCCGCCGGTCCGACGCTGCACTTTCCGCTGAAGGCCTCGCAAGTCGATCCGTGGGCGCCGCAAATGAAAGAGACCGACAACGCCTTCTACCGCGACAGCGATCAAGGAAGGCTGGTGGGAGCGCTGGCCTAAGGTGCAGCCGGCCTTGAGCTCGATACATCCGTCCGCTCAAGGCCGGCCAAACGAAGTCTTCAAAACGCCCAGTGACGCAGATCGAGCGTTACGTTCATGAGCCGGTCGCCGCGGCGAATCTCGAGAACGACTTTCGATCCATCGATCCCCCGATTGATGGCCCAAAGCATTGGTGCCGAAATACGAGCCGCCGCCTGACCGTCGGCCGAGACGAGTACGTCGCCACGAACGATCCCGGACCTTGCCGCCGGCGACCCCTTGCGTACGTTGGTCACGACAAAGGATCCGTCGCCGCATTTTTCCGCAGCGAGCCCAGTAAGGCTTCTCTGCGAGAGCGGACCGCGCGAAGCGGCGCGCAGATAGAGGCGGCGCGTCGAATAGTCGAACGTCGGGACGAATCGAGCGAGGATGTCGTAGCCGATATTTCCGGCTTCGGTCTGCGAGGCGAACGAACCGCGCGATAGCGGCGGAGCGAAATAGGCGTCGACGTCGTGAAACGTACGATCGCCTATTCGAAACGAATCCACGCGTTGCGCTACAAATGCGACAGAGCCCCCGGTGCCGGTGCCGATCGCCGTCGCCCCGGAGCCATACTTCTTCCGAAGCCCGTTGGCCACCAAGAAGCGATTGAAGAGGATCGTGCCCCCGGAGTTGCCGGTATCCGCCTGGAACAGCCCGCCGATACGATCGACGGCAGCCCGCACGATCGGCGAATCGTCGTCGAAGCGGACGGGGTCGGCGCTCGACGAAAATCGCAGCGTGATCTCGGGATGCACGAGCATGAAATTGGTCAGGCGCGGCCCCAGCCACGTCGTCGCGAAGCTGGGTGCACAGTGGACCGCGAGCGTCCTCGTGCGGGCCGGCCGCAGTTCCGCACAAGCGTCCTCGATGCGATCGAGCGCGGGCGTCATCGCGTCCATCAGCCGCTGGCCCGCGTCGGTCAGCGTTACGCGCCGCGCCGCGCGCGTGAACAGCGCGCAATCGAGCCACGATTCCAGCGAGCGGAC
>Ga0116229_10002554_pt1 | contig 29526 bp, 22 predicted proteins | sample S1TSphgellanicum_3_FD_87313 | JGI IMG/M metagenome (GOLD analysis project Ga0116229, IMG submission 87313) | Host-associated microbial communities from peat moss isolated from Minnesota, USA - S1T2_Fc - Sphagnum magellanicum MG | ecosystem: Host-associated > Plants > Peat moss > Unclassified...
GAGAAAATAGACCCCACGGGGTTCAGCCACCCGCTTCGTCTCAGTATCCAGGTCCCCAAATCACGTCCTCAAATCTGCAACATTGCAAAATATGCCATATCTAGGCAGGTCCCAAACCATATCTTGAAATTTGTCACGTCTCAAAATCCCGCCATATCCCACGCTCTAAAGAGCAAACCAGGTGATGACATCTCAACAGATGCCCTTTTCACATGTGAAAATTGTGCGATGTTGTTTTTTTTACCACACATGGGTCTTGCTATATTAAATTAAATTAAAATTGTGGTTTATTTTAATTGGGAGGATAATATTTGGGTAAAATACATACTTTTTTCAATAAGCTTTTACTTTAGTATGAAATATCTATTGAAGATCAATTTGTGTTGTCTCAGCATTGATAAGATCTTATTCATTGAATGCGTGTTGAAAAAATGTAAATTATGTCAAAACAATCCCAATGCTAACTCAATACATATTATTATAATGCCCTCAACATATTGTATCAATGACCATATTAGCATTGAATCTTCAACATATAGTCATCAATTTGATGACTTATTAATGTATGTTATACCAATGTTGGTCATATTTTTTTCATTGATTTAATATTGATAAGATGTCAAATGTTTTAGTATTGTATCAATGCCATTTCAAGACATGTTGTTACAATGTCACCTTAACATCATATCAATGATTGTATCAACATTGAATGTTGAACATACTGTTAAGGTGTTGTAAAAGCACTCATACAAAGAGGGGGCAAGTTTGTGATGCACTTTGGCCATCATCTATATCTCATCATTTATCAGTGTTGATTGTGTTTATGTTTGAAGGCCTAGTTTGTGCAATGTGATACTACTAAAATTGCAAGCTTTTTTTAATGTTGTCTACAATGTTTACATAATATTTCATCATTCAATTGAAAGTTCAACTACATCCATTTTTGTGTTATACACAAAATGATTCACTTTCTAGGAAAGGGTGTGAAATTGTGGATGATATCTTTTGAGGTCATCAAATATTTAACACCCACATTTTGTAATCTCTTATTGATTAAACAAAATTCTATCACTTGGGCAGTGGCATCCACTAGTGCACCATCTACTAGAAACCCATTATGATTTAGTTGTAGTTCAACCCCACTATGATTCCATTATAGTCAACCCATTATGAGTTTTTATGTCCCTTGAATGCAAACCAACATCATGACAAAATCTTTTTATTGTTTATGGTAATGTGACAGAATCACAAAATATAATTTTCGTATAGTGGTTTGCACATATCTTGGGTTGATTATTATATGTACTTATAGATGTACATTATTGAAATTAGTAATTCTTTCAACCCGTAGGATTTCACATAAATCAAATTTGCCATTCATGAAATTATTATTTCCAAATAGATAGCAAATTTCATGAATGGCAAATTGTTGTATGAATTGTTTGTAATATCAGAATATGATGAAATGAATAGTGATTTTGTTTCTTGAGTTTTTTTTTACAATTTATTTTGAAGTGCAAATTCTAGTTATATGAAATAGTCATGAATCTAGTGTTTTATGAATGGCAATGCTAAGTATGTTGAAAATCAAGGCATAAATACTAAATGTATGTATGTGAAATGCAAATCTATTGTTACAGTAGTATGAAATATTTTACAAGAATTAAATTTCACGTCTACCAACATCATGAAGTGACAAATGTTGTGAGATTAACTTTGCTTGATTAAAAATCAAAGTGAGGTTAACCTTCAAATCAAAGTGAGGTTTATTTTACACCTTCATGCCATGTACCATACTTGAATGTATCAATTTGTATTAGGTTATGTGTTAATTTATGTATTTATGTATCATTTTATCAATTTATACATTTTGTTTATAATGGGCATTTCAAGAAGCCCTATGAGAAGCTATAAATCTTTTTCAAGTAATAACAAGTGTGGTATAACAAAAAGACTCTATTTCCATGGTTTTGTTATCAAACTTATGTGTTTCAATGTATCACCTTAATGTTTAGATGTATAATATTTGGTTATATAACATAATGTATCACAATTACACAATGTATTGAATTGACAAGTTGTATTGATTTTTTCATGTTTCCCAAAGATGTCAAATATTGAATCAATAAATATTTCCATTAAGATCAATGGGAAGGTTATTGATGTCACCTTTGAAGGTTGGATTGAAATCCATGAATTGATATAAGAGTGCAATATGTGTTGGTTCATGGGTATATATCTTGAACAAGTCTTGGAGTGCACCATTTGATCCTTTGGAATATCAAGAGTAGAACATCATGAAGTTCATAAAAGAACTTGAAGTTAAGGAAACAAGTTGTGGCAATTTGTCACAATATAAACCATTGGTTGTCATGCATATAAACCCAAGTTCCCCGAATAATGATTACATTTTGTTGGATGCAAATGTAGGTGTATAGAATTCACAAGGCCTTCACAATGTAAGTGAGGTGGCCTTCAGATGGCAAGAGGATTGGGTGTATCATGAGGAAGTAGTAGGTGGGTTGCTTTCTGTGCACAAGGGGAGCTCAAATGGGGACATAAGATACTATAAACAAATTTTTGGAATTTTTGTGATTGAAGACCTTTATTAAACCCCATTTTGATGCTCATGGTTGGGTGGTAACATGCATATTATGTAATGTATTTATAATTTTTGTGAATTACTAATCCATTCTATTGTAATTCTATGAAATAGTGCATTCCCTTTCAATCAAAATGTGCAATTATGAATTAATTTATAATTATATATGTACCAATGTGTCAATGTATTAGTGTGTGAATGTATTATTGTTTTAATATATTTATGTGTTAGGATATATATTTGAGTGTATCATTGTGTCAAGCTTGTTAATGTGTCATCATTAACTCATAATTTGTACATTGATGTGTTAGCCATTAGGGTAACCTGCTTTATGATTGAACGCCACCTATGACCTAACATTTTATTCATATTTTTTTCATCTCTTCTTCATTTTGAGTGATTTAAAATGTTATGGGAGCACTAACTTGAGCTCTTCAATTTGTCTTTGAACAACAAAAGCAAAGGAGTAATTATAGAAGAATAAGAAGAGAAATAAGCTTTTCCAAATTATAAAATGTGTTTTTCTTCTCTTTCCTTCTCTTCTACCCCTCTTACTTTCAATGTTCATAACTTTGTCATTTCTTGTTCAATTTAAGTGATTTAAAGTGTTATAAGAGCACACCTTTATGATCTACAAATGATCTTTGAACCATAAAGGCAATATAGTGACTTTCAAAGACGTTTTTGGGTGTTTGATAATAGTCTTCCAAGTGTTTGATGGTTTTTTGTTTCCTCCATTTGACCCCCCCTACTTTGGAGGGTCACATTTGATTTATTTCTTCATCTTTTTCAATGATTCAACTTTCTATGAGTGCACAAATAGTAGGGTTACCATTCTTTTTTCAACATGAAATTCAAAAAAACACTTTCCAGAAATTTGCAGACCTTTGATACACTAAGTGTTCAGTGACTAGCCTGGCTACCTTAATGTGTTAATACGAATTCACATGCCCAATTGAGGGACACTAAGATGATCATGCATCATTTTGGAATGTGTCGTCAATAGGATATTAAATTAAAAATAATTGAATTGAATGTTGATGTTGAAGGCAAGATTCCATTATATTGAATTTTCTTGAAAGTTGTAAGGTGTATCATATAATACCTAATCAAATCATTAGGTAAAGTTTGAAGCAAGATTCAACATATTAACCTTTGTTGAATGCAAATTATTTGTTCAAAAGGATTCAAGCTTTAAATGTTTTTTGTTAGCTTGAATTTTTTTGAGAATATCCATCAAGCCCATCACCCTTAGAATAACATCCATTTTTAGTAGACAAAACAATGTACCATTCAATCATTGAATACTACTTTAGTAAATATTGGTTGCAGATTCCTTGAATATTACATGAATATTTCAAAATTTAATACATTGAAAATTTAGAAGCACTATCTATTCATGGTTGTTGCAAATCATTGTCAAAATGGATGATGCGTTTTTTGCAAAAAAATCAACATTATTCATCATATTAATTTTTTTGCTAACTATGAAATCAAACACTGAGTTATGGGGATGAATGCATCCTTGACAAGGTGAGGGCTTTGTTGCATCAAAAGATCCCCAAAGGAGATTTTCATGATCAAAGGACATTGTTTGTTTGTAATACATTCAATGTATTATTCACACCACATGTTAGTAATGTTAAATTAATGTTTTTTAGTAAATTATTAATGATTTTATCTTACCCATAAACTTGGAAATGTGGCAACTTCTTGTAGCCATATTTTGAATTTTTTTCCACCCATCTTATGTCTAGACGTGTTGAATTTTTTTAATCTATAAAAAATACATGGTAAATAATAATTAGTTATAATTTTAAAATGGCCATGTTTCAATTTCTTATATTTAACCATTTCTTTTTCAAGTGTAAAATATTAATAATATATTCAATGTATTGCTCACACTATGTGTTAGTAATGTAGTGGTGCATTTTGATTAGATTAATTAAAAGAAATTTACCCATAAATTTGAAGACGTGGCAATTTCTTGTCCATTTATTGCACACATTTTCACACTGGGGCAGGATGCCCCTGCCTCCTTAAAGGTACTAAGGCAGGCACCTGGTAGGCACCTTGTAGGCACCTACCATGATCATTTTATGCTTGGGGAAATGCTTTTGGGCCAGCATTTTTGCACTGTTTGCCGAGGCTGGTAAATGGCACAACAAAACCTAATGTTTGCTACACAAGAGTGTAATAAATATGATCTGACTGGTGGTCCCTGTTTTTGATTGGTCAATCATAAAAATTGGTTCAGGTGGTTTGCTATTAGTATTCTCCCACCTATTTGCCAGCTCAATTTTAGTTCACTGGGTGGGGTTGAAAAAATGTAAATAACTAAACTTGAATGTGAGAAATATTTTTGCAGGGTAGAATATCTAGTTGATGAACACATACTGAGAATTTGAGACCAAGCAAAGAACTACATTTCTCCAAAGTGTCTCTCTTAGAGGCAGGGCGAATAGATCATGCTCATGAGTCATGACCCCTCCCCAAACTGCACAACTGATGAAATCATGCAAAAGTCATGTTCATGATTGACTCCACGACCTGCACCACCTTAATTTATGAAAAAAAAGAAAAAGAAAAAGAAAGTCTGGTCTGTCATATAGTACTTTTATTGTTGTTGTTGATTTCATCTACATACACCTGACACACACAACAAAATAGAAGAAATAGGAAAAAGAAAAAAAGAGAAAAAAGCTCTCAAGTCCTTGTGTGTAGTGACCATCTATTAATTAATACTACTAGTGTGAACCCCGTGCATAATGCACAGGTGTGTTATTTCAACAATGTTTGGTAAATGTTTTTGGTTGTTTAAAAAAACTGACAAACTAAGTGAATTGATATATATGATTGCATGTGCAGTTGACCACGTATTGCAATTTGTGACATAGTTTTGCCAAATATACATGTTTTGAACCAATTTACTGAATTTTGTCTCATGCAAAGGATTCTCTTGAAAAAAATTGTACCAAAATCATCAGATTTTGAGAAAAACAATTTCTGTAATTGCCATATTTACACAGTAAGTTCCAGTAGGTCGCCAACATAAATAGCAGGATTCTCAAAAGGATTCTACTATGCTATGTTCTCTGACCTGTAGCCAAATTTGGCTAATTCCTCTTGTGGAGGATCACCAGTGTGGCTACATCACAAAATATTGAAAGGAAAACCTGTTCCATAGGTAATGAAGGGTGATTTTTTTTCCCCCCAAATTTTTGGCTTTGAATGGAAGTTGGCAAATTTTCCAACTCTTTTGTAATTTTTTCGAATTGACACTGAAAAAAATAAAATCCAGATCTTTTTGTCACCACAGCACAAAAATTTGCCAAAATGAAAAACGATACTTGGGCTTATTTTTGGTACATATTACCAAAAGATTTTCATTTATTTATTTGCTTAAATAAATTGGGTTTGTATTTGTAAGTGTATGTGAAGTGATGTTTTTTCAAATTTGTGATATTTGCATCATTGGCTAGCATATCACAAGAAGGATTTGGCATTAAATATAGAACCTGTCTAAATATTAGAAAGAACAAGTTACAAAAATGCTACCAAACTAAAATCAGAGTCCAACTTATGTGACAAAAAAATTTCAATTTTTTAATTTTCGAAATATGGGCATTTGTTTTCAGCAAAAAAATATTTCGACTGAATATTTATTTCGCTTTTTTATTTTTTTATTTTTCGCATTTTTGGCGAAACAAAAAGAAACCCTCTGAGTTTGTGTTTTTGTGGGGGTGAGTTTTGTTGGCCTTGCCTACCAATCAACCAAGGCAAGGGATATTGTGTTTAGATTCATTATAGAGTATAGTAGCTTAATGGATTGTGGCCCCTAGGTAATAATAAATAATAGGTCTATTTTTATTTGAAGATTTTTGAAAGATAATGTTTTGGCTTGTGTTGAACTTGAGATTAGTTACAAAGTTATAGTCTCTTGAAGCATTTTGGTTTCGTTTAGAGGATTTTTTGAAGATTATATTTTTGCACAGTGAAATATTTGAGTTTCCGTAATTCTTCTTTTTTGCATTAAGATACTTTTTTCATGTAAATAGCAAGGCCACAGTGTGACACAGGGTCCCCTTGATTTTTTGTTTTTTGTGCGGTGCTTTTGTTTTTTTGTGAGGAGAGAACTGAAGAGTATTGCGTTTGGTGTTGGTGGAGCTGGGAAGAAGCAAAATGGAGCTCAAGCGGAGGCAAACAGCGGACGCCGCGAATTCGGCTACTTGGAGGAGGGATGTAAGTGGAGTGCTGGTGTTTATCTCCGTGTTTCTGCTTGGCTCGCTCATAGTTATTTTGATTTGGAATTTCGAGGAGTTGCAAGGTGTGCTACGGTTGTTGCCTGCCCGGGAAAGTTTCAAGGATGCTGGTGATGCTACTAGTGTGGGGAAGCCAACGATAGAGGAAGAAGTTGCAGCGGGAGCAGGCATTGTTGGAGCAGAGGCATTGAAGGACAAGAAGAAGAAGCAGAAGCCAGAAAATGATGGAATCGTAGGAGGAGGAGGAGGAGGAGAAGCGAATTTGGTGGAGGTGGAGCCAGTGGTCGTGGAGCTCACTATATTGACGAAAGCTGCAGATATCGGAGCAGGTACAGCAAACCTTGTAGTCTATATGCGTTTTAAGATACTAGTTTCTGGAGACAGATCTATCGGGCTTTTGCTTGTCTGTAAAAACGCCTAAGGACAGGACGAGAAGAAGGAGTACTAGTCAGCATCGGGATCTTGATCGAGAGCATTACTAGGGTTTCGAAATGTACTTCTGAGAGATATCGCAGAAAGGAGTGTGAGGATGTGAAACGCGGAAAGGAGACAATCCGTCGAGATCTTGATCGATAGGATTTGAGGAACTGGTTTGTTGGAAATGCGAGTTTCAGCACAGAGGATGGGGATGAGGACGGACGAGGCGAATACTTGGAACGTCGATCTAAGGAAAATGAGATTTGTCTGCTGTTGTAATCTATGAGCATGGGGGATACATAGGGCGGGGGCATGTGAAAGGAGAACATAGGAATGTGAGACTTTTGTTTCTTTGCAATCTTGAATTATTACATTGTCAGTTTGCATAAAGAAAAAACCTGTGCTCACTGCCCCCTCCCTTCCCTCTGCAGTGTGCTTGGATGGCACTCCACCTGGTTACCATCTACACAAAGGGAGTGGCGCAAATGCCAACAATTGGATTGTGTTTCTGGAGGTCTGGCCTTTTGGATGTACCAACTACCATTTTGTGCTTCAATGAACACGAACAGCATTGAGTAGATGATAGATATGCCCTCTATTTGTTAGGAGGTAAAGCTTCTTGATATCTTTAATATGTTTTTTTGTACAGGAAGGAGCATGGTGCCACAGTGAAGAGAGTTGCAAACAACGGTCGAAGACTAATCTGGGCTCTTCCAAGTTCATGAAACCTCAAAAGTTTGATGGAATTCTCAGCAATTCAGAGCAGGTGAATCCAGGTCTGAGGGTCTACCTATGCTGTCACTTGGGCCACCTGGATGTTCCATTTTTTCAGCTTACAAATGAGTGTCTTGTCTCTTGGACTTTCTCCAAGTTACTCATTCAGAATGAACAGAATGCAATTGTTTTGTGTTGGTGATCTAGATTTTTTCAACTGGAACCGTGTTTTTGTGAGATACTGTGATGGTGCTTCATTTAGCGGCAATTCAAGCTTGCCAGCAGATGAAAAGGTTGTAGCACTCTTTACCACATTTGATTCCTCTGGTTGTATTTGCAGGATTGAAGAATTATTTATTTTGGCCCATGATCAAGGCTGCTTTCTTTCTCTTTCCTGACAAGATTTAGAACCTCATTGGCAAAGAGTTCAATTGTGGCTTGTAGTCTATTTCCCATTGCTTTGTGGTTCAATAGAACTTTGTCTTGGTACTCTCAAGTTTCAAGTGGAGTTGCTAATTTGGAAAGAGAATGATAGGCACAACTGCTGGAAAAAATGAGGCTATCAAGGGGGGTAGGTTTATTGATAGCTGACTTCATTGATACCCATCATTGCATTTAGGGTAATTGGCTGCAATTGGAAGGTCCTTATTACAGAGGAGAGAGTATCTGGGAAGCTATTATAGCTGAACTCTTGAGCAATGGCATGGGAAAGGCTGATAAGGTATGCAATTGACCCATGGAAATTTTCTTTTTGTGGTTGGAGAATTATTGAATAGGGTTCTTATATGCTTTTGACTTTGTTTAAAATTTAGTTGGTTGATTTCCAGTACATGTAAAACTGACATGGTTTTAATGTGCTGTTTGCAGGCCCTACTTGGTGGGTGTTCGGCAGGGGGCTTATCCTCCATATTGCATTGTGACAAGTTCAAGGCTGCTTTGCCTGGAGCCAAAGTGGTGAAGTGCATGAGTGATGCAGGCTTCTTTGTTGACATGTCTTTCTCTCTCTCCCTCCCTCCCTCTCTCTCTCTCTTTCTCTCTGATGGTTGACCACTAATTGTTGTACAAATGTAGAATACAGTCTCTTATGCTATATCTTTGGAATGCCATTTGCGCATAAAATGATGGGGATAAAAACAAAGGTAACACAAGAACTATGAAGACAAGTGAGGAATCTACTAATGATGGTAGATTTTGGGTATCTATTGCTAATGAATATTCTGAAGTTCTTTGTGTAGATGTACAATTAGAGTGTCTCTAGCAATCTATAAGCCTATGTGAAATTTGAAAATTCCAGATCTAGTGCATTGAAGGAAGTTTTGGTATTGTGAGAAGTCCATGCAGATTACAGTAAACATATTGGAGTTTGATCTTTGATACAAGGTCATTGTACTGTACTGTATACAATATAGTATTGTATAGTAGAGGTTTTCTGTAGATTAGCAGTCAAGGTTGGGAGTATCAGAGAAATAATGATCTCTTATAGCTTCATTCTTGTTTTCATCACCTTTGTTTTGGTTTGGCACCTCTTTCTTCTCATTTTCTGTACTTTAGTTTCATTTTCTTGTGTATTTGTTTCCATCATGTTTGTTTTTGTCCACTTGATTTATGTGTGATTCCATTCCATCATGAATGTTCATTACCTATTATTACCAACTGCAATTATTGTAGTTTTTAGATCTTGAGTATAAATATCTTGTATTGGACCACAGCATGGGTGTGTGGTAGCAATTATGCCAGCCCTGGTCTTGCTACTGGGTATTGTAAAATAGTCTCACTTCACAGTAGATGATTTTTGAGTAATGGTGCATGTAACCTTCTATTATGCTATCAGCAACCTTCCTCATGGTGTTTTAGGGCCCTAACCCCGGCATCATGCTTACAAAATAGGTGAGGATACAGGACATAATACAGCATCATTCAGTTCTTTCATTGTCCGCAGGCCAACATACAAAGGAGAAAATAAATTTGGTGATTACTTTAGGGATATTGTGAACTTGCAGGTAGACGGCCGCAGCCTTCTGATTTCTATCTTTTACATATTTGTTTGATCAAGATCAGGAGGAATCTTGTCCATTAAGAGAGAGACCTGTAGCTTCACTCAGTATGGGAAAGAGTGAAGATTGCCAATTTGAGGCAGCTAATTGGCTTGTTAGTCATCTGTTTATGCATGTTCCAAGTCTTCCAGGAACTAACAGAGTTAGCTGGATTTATCTGGCAGAGGGTTGATGACACATTGTTGAAGGAGTGTACCAAGGAGCGTGATTCAGCTGATGTATGGACTCCTAACCTGGTTTTTGTTGCACTGAAAGACTCAAAGAGCATCTTTTTGGCTTGATGTGTTATGCTGGCAGCTCTTCCTCCCTTATTGTACTAATGCAATTTTGTGTCAAAAGGCATGGCAGTGCTTCTTTCCTCAGTATTTGCTGCCTCATATCAAAACACCCCTTTTCATTGTCAATGGTGGCTATGATTGGTGGCAGGTAAACCCTCTTATGTCCCTTCTAAGTCATGGCTTGGCAACCTCTGCCAGTAGGTCAGATCTCATTTGCTTTCCGAGCTGGCATTTGATGCAACATGCAGTATCAACACTCACAGCTTGGCTTTTTGTTTTGGCAACTGCTTGCTGTGTCACCCAAGACACCAATTTTTAGCTGTGTAGACCATGCATAGATTAGATAGTGGGGAGGATTAACTGACATGCAAACATAGATCTCATTTGACTTCGATATTGCTGGCAGTCCCAGTTTGTGAGGGAAAGACCACAGTCCTTGAGTAGTTGAGACCTTTTGTACATGCTTGTTTCATGTGACTGAGTCTTGCTGATGCTTCTGCATATCTGACAGAAACTCATGACACAGGTTTTTGAATAATTGTTTACCTGCTGTTAGGAGCTGATGAAGTCATTGGGGAGACATGCATAGCAAACTGTAATGGTCTGATACTTTGTGATTTGACACTCACAAGGTTATGATGCACTAATTCTTGTTGAGCTAGAGTCAATTTTGCTGGAACTGGCATAATGGTTACCTCAAAGTGTCATTGTACAGCTTTCTCTGCAATCTCATTGATATGCTTGTTCATATGACACCATGTTTGCAGATGGACAATATTGTTACAGTGGACACTTCGGGTGAGTGGAATGCTTGTAAAAATGATGCTGGCAGCTGTACAAAGGAACAATTGTCCACTATACAAGGTAGAATTTGGCTATCAACTGATGTATGCTCTGTGGCTATCTGACAGTTCTATCATGGCAAACACTTTACCAGTCATCTTCCATAAGCTGAGTCACTGCAAGTAGATTTGAGTTTCTGCCTTGCAAACCCTTAGCCAGTTTTAAAAAGGTGATTGTATTGCCCAATGGGCAGTCAAATGCTATATGGAGAGACTCAACAGCTCTCCACAAGTTCTCACGCAGGAATTCATCTGGCAGATTACAGAACAAAGTTGCTGGAGGCCCTCAAGCCTGTTGAGGACAGCCAGAAGGACGGCATGTTTATTGATGGATGCTTCCACCATTGTCAAGCATCTCATGCTGTATTCTGGAATGGGCCACAGGCACCTCGTATAAACAACAAGGTATTTTGATTACCAGCCCTGTTGAGTGGACTATGGGCCTTATCTTGGTAAAAATGACAAGACTGGATAGATATGGCTCTGAATTTGTGGATGGGATTGCAGACGGCCTCGGAAGCTTTAGGAGATTGGTATTTTGAACGCCTAACAGCAACAGATGCAGCCATTGACTGTCGATATCCTTGCAACCCTGCATGTGGCTTCTTCAATCGCAGTCCAGGAAAACCTAGCTTCCGCAAATGGAGCAGGACATAGGAGTAAACCCAGTCTTTTTAAAGTTCATAGAGTCCATCTGATCAAGGAAAGGTTTTGCAATTAATTCCTTCTACTGTGCTCATTGTTCAGTCACAGGCTGCCAATAACAAGTGGAAACAAGTGATAGAATAGAAATAAGAAATATTGCTTTCTCTAGTGCTAAAATTTTACTTCCATTTCTTTTCCTTGGTCCTTGCAGAAGCAGTAATTGTATCATATGGATATGCTGTACTGATTGAGCTCCAAAGCTCATGTGGCTCAAAACTGTGTCATAAAGCTAAGGTGCTCCTGAAACTGGTGTTTTGATGAGTGACAGGGAGCTCCCATCAGTTTTCAAATGTATCTAGATGCAGATTTGTTGAGCTGTTGTCATTCTCCACTTGTGACTGTTGAATGGTTGTCTATTTATCCATTTGCATGAAATTCTTGCTCACTAGCTTTTTTGAAAGGGCAAGGAGTTTTTCTACAGTCATGTGGCTCTTGATGAGCCATATGAAGGGGACAAAGTAGTTGGAGAAATGGTCGTTAAGGCATTTGATGATGCTATTCTGGCCTCAAGGGTACTGTGGGAACATTTAGCACAAAGAGGGTCCGACTTTCAGTTGTTAAATACTTACAACAGTTGATCCTGGAGACAGGATGTATTCTAGAATCTGTCAAATGTCCACAGCAGATTCAGGCCTGGAAATTGTGCACTGTGAAGGACTTGCTGAACTACTACCTGTTTACAAATTGAAGTAAGCTACAAAAGATATTGATTACAGGTGTGTTCATAAACTCCACACCTTTCATTGCTTGAAATTCCCTCAACAGCCATATTATCACTGGTTCCACAGTTCATTGACATTCTTTCCTGCAGAAAAAGGCTTAAGGTTGGGTTTTTAGATTGGTGCAAGCTGTGGCTTACAAGTATATCATAAAATGATAGCAAGTCAATCTTCCAATTTTGAGCATGTAGCATTGCTGCAAGGGCAATAATTGTTATTTGCCTGGAACTTATAATGACATTAGTTTTGGTTCACAAGTTTATTGGCTCTGCTTAGAGGAAAGAGACTTCACATTCATATAAGATTTGGGGATAAAATTTGGCTTGAACTGGGAGATCTAGCTACATATACATCTGTACAAAATCTCTAGGCTGTTTTTTCATCAAATTCCAATTTGCATTCAAATTCTGTTACCAAATAACACACTTTTTATCATCTCTAAACACTTTGTTTGAATCTGCCATTAAAAAAGGAATCATGATTCTAACACACGAATCAATCATGATTCTAACACATCTGAATTCATCTAAATCTGAATGTTTATGCTTGTTTCATGTGTTAGAAAGCATGCCCAATGACTATAAAATGTTGGTTTTTGTAAAAATTGTAACAGACAAATTCTTGACCCCAAAAACTGCTTGCAAAATTCCCTTGTAGCAGGTGGAAAATTGCCTGCAAAACTCCCTCGTAAGACACTTGAAAAAGCTGCTACAAGCTGCAGAAAAACGTTGCCAGACTCCCAAGTTACAAAACTGCCTCCCTTTTAGAAGGTAGAAAGTTGCAAAAACTCCAAATTGTAGAAAATTCCAAACTCGTCCCTTCTTCAAGTGCACGAAGTTTAAAACTCCTCCCTTGCAGTACAAACTCCAAGGAAAAACTGCGTGCAAAAAAATCCCTTATAGAAAGAAAGGTTTCACAATCTAAGACATCGATCTACTCCTCCTGCTTCACATCCAGGATTCATGATGATCCGGAACTAGATCTAGCTCTACCCCTGGTATCAATGCAGCTGAGGGTTTGACGCATGCAGTCTGATCTACTGGAGTCGGATTGCAACAGTGAAGAGACCCTGCAGTGAGAGCTGCTGCTGCTGCTGCATGATGCCGGAAGTCGAAGAATTAGCTGAAGTTCCAGGTGACAGCATTTGGGATCCAGCTGCTGCTGCATGATTCTGCTAATATTGCAGTGTGTCTGCAGCTCATCTGTTTGGAGAAGAGGGAGCTGACTTTGTACGTTGTGATGGCGACTGACTTCGACTGGAGCGGGTGATAGTCGAGGTGGACAATCCCTTGAGCGGCGCGAGTGCAGCTGCAGAGTACAGTGTTGCAGCAGCTGTAGTAGCGGGTGCAGGTTTGCTAGCAGCTGCAATATAGTTTGAAGGATCTGGAGCTTGCGCGCTCTGAGAGATGATTGACGAAATGGCGGCGGCGATAGCTTCAGTGAAGCGTGGGTGCAACGTGATTGCGGTAGTGGCTGCACTTAGCGAGTCAGAGAATGCTTGCGAGTCCGAACTGTTGCAGGACGTTGAGGTTTGCTGCTGCACAATACTCCCATGAGCTGCGCCTGTGTTGACCTGTGCATGAGTTGCCTGCGAGAAGGTGCTGGGAGTGAAGTGCTGCTGGAAGTTGCCAGCGGCTGCAGCTGCAGGATGGCAGCTCGTGAGGTCGAGGGTGACGGTGGGTAAAGACGCAGAAGCCGAGATGCAGGTGGGCTGCATTGAAGAATTAGTGGTTGCAGGGACGACGTTATAGGAGTTCCAGCCCTGCTGCAGGCCGGCGGCGGCGGGGCCAACTTCACTGGAGGGCTGATGATACAAGGCGGCAGATGATCCGCCGAGGGCCATGCGAGTGGCGAACTCGGTGCTGGACGTGGACCCGGCGAGAAACATGCCTGCAGCAGCGGAGGTGGATGAAGCCATCAAGGCTGCAGCTGGTGGCAGGGGATGGTTATGGGTTCCTTCGTATGTCGTCACCAAGATCGACATGTCCTCGGCACATCTTTGCACCTGTTTACGCACAGGGCAGCCGGATGCAACGGTGCAACGATAGTATGCACGAGGGCAAGGATTGCCTTTCGCCATCTTCTGACCGTATTTTCTCCACTGGCAACCATCGTTGATCTACACATGATCCATATATCAGAAAACAACGTGAGACTCAGCCTGCTGCATGGCTCTGCAAATGCAGTGAATTAACAAGGGGTTTTGGTACAACTCCCTGTGTGCAATGTGGGAAAGCTTTCAGTTATCCCTGCTAGAAATCCCTATTAGAGCCAATGTCAAAGGGAATGCTTTCTAAGCATGGAAACACTATCGAACCATTAATTAATTCTGGATTTTATAAATTTGCTGGTTAGGATCAAGTTTTCTATTGAATTTGAGACAAAACATTAGAAATACTTAGTGCGACTACAAGCAATTTCTCATCGCCCTGCCCTGCATCTATTTATTGGATTATCTCGTGAGACAAGATAGTATTAATTATATCTATTGTTACATCATATGATGACCTGAAATAAAAGTTTCTCCACAAGTTTCTAATCGTCAACGTTGTCATTTCTTAATTCTGGATTTTTCAAAAGTTCAGAATTAACTAAATACATGGATCCAACTTCCTCCTTTGACATTTGTTCATAGTACCCTCTCAATGGCATACTTGTTCACTTTCCCGGTCAGGCTGGCTTCCAGGGAATGTTGCAAAACTCGCTGTGTTGCACAATTCCTGTCACTTGTGTTTTTAATCTATTTCTTGGAGGTAAATTTAAACAATTTTCGCACAAGGGATTCATCTAAGAGCTCCTTGCACTGATATCATGAGATTAACCTCCTGTATGACTCTGCAGATGCAGTGAAGCTCAACAAAGAATACAGCAGGTTCAAAGAGATGCAGTGAAGCTCAACAGTACTGCTGCAACTGTATGTGCTGCAGCAAGCAAGCGGTTGTCATTCTTAGAGCTGCGGTGAGCTAGGGTTTTGCTAGGGTTTGAAACTTACAGTAGGAGCATCGGATCGGGCCCTAACGGACACGCGCGCCTTCCTCATTCCACTCTGATCTGTTTCCAGCATCAGAGCTGGTGCTGCAGTACTCGCGGTTTTTAGCATCTTGTGAGGCTGCCAATCCGCAGTTGTTTCCGTGATGATATGAGCTTGGCGAGAATACTCTTCCTCTGTATGCACGTCCTGGGGAGACGAGGGATGAGACCGAGCAGCTGCAGCTTGCAGTTCGCTGTGCGTGCTAGCTTGAATCCGTTTGGTCTCAATTACTGAATCTTCTTCGACACGATCTTTGTGTGCCAAGAAACTGTGCAGCGGCGGCTTCTGGTAATCGTCTTGTGAAGCTGCTGACGAGCTCATGGCGTGCAGGTTACTGCTGTAGTAGGCACTGGTGACGGGATTGCTTTCGGCTTGTACTGCAGTGGCAGCTTCGACTGCAGCAGCAGCTGCTGGTGGTGCCGACATACCCAGCTGCCGCTCATGAGACGTTTGTGTGGAAGCTACAGCTGGGTGATTTGATTGTGCACCGGCCGGAGCTGACCCAGCGCGTTGACGTTGTTTCTGCATCGAGGAAAGCAGATACAGGTGTAGGTTCTGGTACTCGGATGTGACATGAGCAAGCATTGTCCGCAACTGCTTGTTCTCTTCACTCAAGCGACCCAACTCTGCTTGCGCTGCCACAAACTGCAACAAGCAGATCACAATATTCTCCCAACTAGTCAATCACCGCGCTGTTACACCTAGATCTTCATCCGAAGATGATCAGAGATGACAAAGAACAAATAACTTGCCAGGAACTCTTCATGCATGCACAAGCTGTACAGTGGTTAGCTAGGTACCTCATCACGCATCTGGAGGGTGGTAGTCAATGAGAGGAATGGCGACGAAGGGGGCGATGATCCTGCATCTTCTACTGTGCAGGAGCGATCATGACTTCCAGGGGCGTTCTTGCTTCTTCCCGCGGCGTGCACCAAACTGTGATGGGTCTGCACGAGTCCATGATACCGAGAGTTTTGACTTCAGTGCTAAGTTCACATCACGAGGCCTAAAAATAAAGAAAGGCTCAAAGCAGGAGCGTGCAGCGGCTGCCGGCGGCACCGAGTATCAACTATTGTGAAAAAACTTTCTCTGCAGCAAGCTTGTGCAGGAGCTTCCGAGATTCACGAGACTGAATATAACGACAGCAAACTACTGGTGCATGGTGAGAATCGAGATGAACTGACCAAGTAGGTTTCATCCCCAGTTATATCTGAGGGGAAGATTTTTCTGGGTGAACTTACCAAGTGCTTTTTTTGCTTGAAGGTGCTTCCACAATTGGGTACTTCACATCTGAAACTTCGCTCCCTGCATTCACCAAAAACTCCGTTGCGTATCTGTACAGATTCTTCCATCTCCACATCCTCTTTAGCACCCCGGGCTGCATGTGCCGAAACTTCTTGTGCTGCACCAGAGAAGGTCGAAATTCCCCCAGCAGGACGCGGCCCCTGTGTATCATTTGCTGCATTCTTACTCATCATGGGTGACTGGACAGCAGCCTGTGCACGCACTCCAGGACTGCTCATGGCTTCTTCATCCATCTTCATCTTCGTATAGTGAAATGGCCGTAGTCCGGAATATTGCTGATACGTCTGATCCGGCGAGCCTGCATCCCGTATAACCGCATGCAGATTCCCAGAGCTAGGATTCTCATAGTGATCGACCAGTTGCTCCTCGTCGTTCTGATCCTGCTCCTCCTCCTCCAGCTTCAAAGACAAATCGATCTTGGTGACCCTGTCCACGCGCCCTGCTGCACTACTACCAAAACCCATCTTCACAATACCCGTGACAGCTTCACCCATGATTTCAAGATCTCTACGTATGGAGTGCCCTGTCTAGGTCGCGACCAAATTTGGGAGGAACTAGTTATGTATCCAAGATTGATTCCAGGTACCCTGCACGTAAATCACTAAAGTTGAAGTACGATTCCGGATGAACAACGTCGTCCTGGTTGCGAATTCTTCCGAAGATCAGAACTAGACAGTAATATTGATCAAGATATATATCTAGATGCTCAAGCATTAATAAATGATCCTCCACTAGTATTGCAGTTAGCGTCCCAACAAAAGAGTGCTCAAATTCAGTACTTCTCCAGCACAAATCTTAATGATCAATATTCACGCTGTCTAGCTTGCACCCACAAACAGTCCCAAATACATCTAACGGATTTCGCGTGTGTTCAAACTCCTAAAAGACTAAAGTCTGCTGCTCCTTCATCAGCAGTCTAAGTTTAAGGGTTTCGTCTTCAAAAAGAAACACAGATGCACAATCCTCTGTATTATCTGCAGCACCACTACTAACTATCTAGCTACGTGGATTTTTTTTTTCCGAGATGATGAAATTATTTAAGGGATTTACACAAGTGGGTGTACCGTTTATTGGATGATAGCAATCGATACCGTAACAAGGGTTCCGATCCGGATCTAAGTTCGCAAATCAACTCCGGCCAACAACTATATCACTGGTACCACAACGTCCACAAAGAAATTTTCTTTTTTCTTTTTCTCTTTTCCACAACAGCGATTACAAAGTACACACCCCCCCTTCCCCCCCCTCCCCCACGCGCCCACACACACAAATTACTCGTCTACCTTATGCGGTTTCCGGGATTGTGCCTGACTCATGAGTCACGACAGGCAAAACCAAAAGGATGTATGAGAGTACTTAATGTGATTGATGATGATGCACGAGTACCCACCTTAACGAGCTGTGTCCGGGACTCCGGTCGACTTTTTTTTCAACGCTTTTGGACGTCAACGCCGGCACGTTAAACCCGGGCCGGCTATTGCAGCTGGGTTGCAACCGTCGAAAAATTTGTGCTTCACTTTTTTATTTTTTTTTGGTTTCTCTCGTTTCGCCACGCCTTTCTGGTGTCACCATTCGTTGACTCCTGCTGCCAAAGGGGACTAGAGCCTAGTTCGGCTAACAGGGCACTAGACTGATTTTTTTTTTCTACCAGCTACTCAGGCTGCCAGCGACTAGACTAGATTCTTTCCGGGACTTTAGGCTTCCAGGGACAGGACTGGTACCGGCTACTGGGCACAACAAGGGTGGTCCCAGCGGACTCTTATTACTCGGGATTAGACTGATTCCGCGACTCTTATAGACGGTGGAGTCATTTTACATTTTCACAATAACTAACGTCAGTTCAACATAATGTCATTTAAAAACTACTTTTCCAGAAATAAAATTTATAAATAAAAATTTATAAATTCAGCCTTGTTGAGAATTTGCTACATTCTCAAGATTTAAAACCGCTTTCACATCTTGAGAATTATTTATAAAAAAATTATTTCCATTTGAAAATGTAACTAAATTTATGTTTTTTCCATTGAAAAATAAGTCGAGATATTTATGGATTGTGCCATTCCCATATTTATAAATCAACAATCTAAATGTATAGTAGTGATTATTCAATTTATAATTAGGTGTGAAAAATACAGCCTTTTAGGGTAGGGCAACGGTCAAGGTTTTTTTCATTCAATGTTGTGATGTTGTCAGAGTGGCAAACATCCACAAGTGGAAAGCACCAAATTTGGCTACAGCCAAAAGAAGACCAGGACTCCAGTAGACAATTTTTTAGAGTCGTGCCAGGTTTTGGTGATCTCCAAGAACACATTGGCTAAACATGGCGACTTCCGTGTTTTTCTGCTCACAATGTGGCGAACTAAAAGGCGTCGAAAAAGAATCTTGTGGCAGGGGAGAAAAGAATTGAAATAGTGTCACCGCAGATGCGAAATTTCGCACAACAATTTGGCTGAGCAGGATACCGAGAAAATACCTCCAGAGGTCTTACGTGGGATTCCCGGTTCCAGGGGACGACTTGACGAGAGTGGTAAAAAGCGACTCTTTCTCGTATTTCAAACGTTCCCTTGACTCTTCTCAGATTCTTCTTTGTCACAACACGCGGTTTACTTTGTTTCCAACGGCGGCTGTTGGCCCCACTTAAGTGAAAGTCCACGTTTCAAGCAGTTTTTCTCACGTTTCTGTCGTTTTAATGACCCTAGCGTGACCAAGGAAGGAGATCCCCAACACGTCCCCAAAGCGCTCAAAGTGAACCAGGAACCACCAGAACACCGTGCATGCAGGAATGGATCTTAATTCAAGCAGAAAATAGTAACTACCAGTGTTGGGTTTCCCACAAAAATTGTCGTCTTGTTGACAAAAAAGATTGGGATTTTTTTTACCTGATATTAATTTGATTAATTTGTCTATTTTGGGGTTTTTTTTCCAATTTTAAAATGTTATAAAATTTATTAAAAACTCTGGTGTTGGGAGGTTCTTTGATTTCTTTATAACCGAGTCTAGTCTTTGCTTTTCTTAATTTAAAAAAAGATATCAAAGAATCTCTGAGTTTTGGTTTTTTGAAAAATTTGGAATCAAAGAACTGAGTTTGATCTTGGTTCTTTGAAAATTTTCAGAACCAAAGATGTCATGCATTATGACAATGGCACTTACAACCATTGTTATCCACAAATCTTAGACAAACGAATAGAAACCTTCTTACAAGGCACATCACATGAACCAACAAAATATTTCTCACCTCCAACAAACAAGAATCTAAGGATAACCATGCTTGCAAAAGAAAAATGAACTTGCATAAACCCACTTGCAAAACAAACATACAACACAAGAGATGTGCGATCTCAAATCCAAAAAACTAGATTGAGACACCCCTCCCAAAGACTTATATCCCTTTGTAAGTAAGACATAACCACCTAGACATATTAAAACTTCTAATAACTATCATGTGTTATGATATGGATGTTTACAAACATGAAATTGTCCATAATTACACATACAACAACAAAAACCTTCTTATAATAGATCATGTAAATTGTCCCCTTCTTTGCGGTTAAGGTCCCCCTAAGTTAAATAGGAATGTTAAAAATTCTTTTTGTAAATTTTCCAAAAATGAACATTTTGGTTTCAAAGTGAGAACATTAAGAGGCCAAGTGTAAATTTGAGCCCCATCATTAATTGCCTGACTGCAATTTCAAAACATTGTGTCAAGGTTTTTTTTTCATTTTGTCTAGGTAAGGTCATTGGCTACAATGGGCATTTGATATTATGTCAAAGTGGTTTTTTTGTCGCTTTGGGGGTGGATCCAATTAATTACACAAAGAATATTTATTTTTAGATGTGACTATGGGAGGCATGTTCACAACCTTGGGAGAATTTGAAAGGTGTTATAAGTTCGTGTGGTTACATTTTCTTTGGATGTTGAGTTTAAGGGGCTATTAGATTTTCCATATCATAAAATGGGGGCAATGTATGTTTCAACATACTAGGTTTTTTGGTCATTGAATAGTGTGAACAATATCTTATTGACCTCTTGTCAACTTGGTATGTGTTCTAGCTATCGAATAATGTGAATCAAAGCTTATTAAGCTATTATCAACTTGGGCTAAGCAAACAAAACTTACAAATGTTGTGCATATTCCTACAACTTTTCAAGCCAACAAAAGCCTTGATTAAACTTAACATAGAATCTCTTAGGTGCTAAGAAAACCAACTAAGCTTATCAATAGAGTTTGTGATTCATTTTGTTACAATAGTGGAAATTTAACTATTTGCAAAAAATTACAATGAAACATGAAATCTAAAATTTTCATGGAAATAAAATTTCATCTTTAGTAAATAGGTGGCAAATAAATCAACCAAAACAATACAACAAGACCATCATAAACTATGATGAATGTGTTGGAGCTCATTGCTTAAACAATTGTAGTTTTGGCCTTAGCTTGCCATTAAAAATATGATCTAATCTAGCATTGCATAAGGCATCCCTTTTTTACAATGAAAATAATATTCCTTTAATAAGAGTCTTATATTTGTGAAAAACAATGGTATTATCATGGCAACAACAATTGTAAGCAAATTTTACACTCAACAAAAAACAAGAGGATTGTATAAATAGTCCATGTTTGCATATTTCAACAAACTTCACTTTACAAATAGAACAACTTGCAAGTACTCATTGCAATTGAGTAAAATAGTTTTGAATAGGTGAGAAAGATTGCTACATTGAGCTATAGCCGGGTAGATGCACAATCAAGTGGCTCACTTTTGTGACATTTTAGTTTTTTTTTCATGAGTACCATTTATTCAAATGTATATGGTGATTAATATATCCTTAGATTTACTAATTGGGACTTGGATCTAGATTAAAAACTTCATTAGGAAAAGAATTGTGTGGTTATTTATTGATAAAAAACTCATTTGCTAGTAGTAATGGACTTTTGAAGTTAAAAGATAAGGACTAGTCATCTAATTGGAACATCACAAAATGAAAAAAAAAATATTAATTCACATTCCAAATTTGTTATTGGGACTCAATATATGATGAAATAAAAAATGAGAAACTTATATCATGAATCTTTTCTTTTGAAAACCTTAACCATGTAATAGTTAGAAATTTTTGAATGGTTCAAATTTAATCATATTTTCATAAGTCCATATGAGATGCAAATTTTTTTCATTTTTTCATTTTTTTTTCCCAAAAGCATATTTTTTGAAAGCTTTAGATGGGTCATTATTCATATGGATTTTGTGAGTTTTCATTTTAGGACTTTCATGTTAAAAAATAACATCAACTACATTAATTATAAATTTTCACATAGATTTGGGGAGGTTTGTAAGTGATTTAGCATGTATTATTCAAATATTAGAATAATAACATTTTTTAAAGCAACAACCATGTCCATTTAAATCATGTTAAAGAATCTTGTTTAGATTCATAAAGACTATAATTTTTGCCATTTTTGAACCATTAACTGTACATTCACCCAACCACATATACACATGGATTAAAAAAACGATACTTGTGACCCAATACAATTAAATTTTATGGCATTTACAAAATTCAATATTGAAACAATAACTTGGTATTTGAATGTCAAAGCTAAATATTATCTAACAAGAGGTTTATATATAGTATACAAGTTTGCCAACAGGAATGAGTTAATCAATTTGTTGCTATTATGATTATCTAGGCAAACCCATCTTTAAGTGATACCATTAGTAATTTCACACCCCAATTTTTTGGATCCATTCAACTTTACCACAACATACGATTTAATTCCAAAGACTTTTCACTTCAAATCTTATATCAAAACTTTAACCAAGTCACGTCAAATTTGAAACTTGAGTTGGATTTATAAAAAGTTAAGTTTCAATATTCCAAATAAATGGTCAAGGAAAAAATTTCGAAAAAATAACATTTCAAATTCCTTTGTTTAAGAACATAAAAGGAAGGTGTTTTTTCACTTTTAAATATCTTTTTAGTTTCTAGGAGTGTTTAAGGTTGTCGTATTTTTATTTGATTACTAAATAGTGAATTGAAACAATCATAATTTTTTGAACAATTTTGAAAGGTCAAGACTAGGAGATCTTGAAGGGCCATTGTAATGATGTCTACAAATTTATTGTAATTCTCATTTTTTTTTGTTTCAACCAACAATTGGGGCCATACCTTAATGATTATAGTTGATAAATCCAATTTTTTTTTTTGATAATGGTGCAACTTGACACTTAACGATAAGGGGTTAGGAATTTTGGGAACAAATGTTAGGAACATTTCAAGAATACGAATTTCTTATTTGTGTAGCTTATGTAGGTGTTTAAATTTTTTCCATATTGTGTACATAAGTGGGGAATTTAATGTACATTTACACTAATAACAAGCTCTTGTGAAAATCAGCTAGTGTTAACCCCATTGCTTGGTAAGATCTTGGAGAATATGTTGTTTGAAGGCTTTATGTTTGATGTTGATGGAAGTTCAAACAAAAGAAACACATAAGACGAAAACCTTTTAATGTTAGACATGAGGATGAGTATTACCATGACCCCTTTGAATTCCTGGATGATGATCCATCAGAAGACCTTATGTTTTCAAGATTATTGTTCAATGCTAGCATTTGGGAATGACTACAATTTAATGATGGGAATATAAACATTAGTGTGTCACACAATGTTGCTTTGCAATTGGTGGAACTCCCCACTTTAAATGCATCCATCAAACATCAAATTGAAGCCCCTCGTGCATCCACCATGATTGTGCATGCCCCAAAGGTCAATGATGAGGTCACACACCTACAATTGATAGGTTGCATTAATCATGTATATATTCCCACACAACATGGACACACCATTAACAGTAATGGATTCAACAATGGGCTTAGGGATCACCATTACACATTTGGTAGCCAAAGACATGTTAATATATAGAAACACCAAATTCATAGGTTGACCCTTCGGGCACTCCTTTGGATCCTTTAGCCAAAATCATGGTAGTAATGACATCATACCTACAAGTGGGCCTAATTACCACCATTTACATAGTTGAACCCCAATCAATCCTTCAATTCAACGACCTTCATAATATTTGGTAAATCCATTTGCATTTTGTGTAAGTGGGTGTAGGGTATAAGGCCTCATGCATGCCCTTTAAATATGGGATTTGTCCAACTATCACTCATCATATCAATTTCCAAATACATATTAAGTGACATACCCAACTACCAAATCCATTACATGTCTACACCCCATGTTTGAAGTTGATTGGGTGTGTTATACTAATTATATTCCCAATGTTTTGGCATGGTAGCTTGAAGGCTAAATTGTGCCTAGGTGTAGTCACACTAACAAGAGCCACATCAAATGTCGTGTTTGTTTTGTTTTTCACATTTAGAAATGGCAATTTAATTTGGTGTTGAAATTATAATATTTTTTTAATATATTAAGGTTTATGATATATCATTAGAACATGTGAATTAATTTGAAAAATATCCAATGAATAAAAAGCTCTAAAAAACATTCATTACTTGCATTGTAATATTTACTTTTTAACACTAAAAGAACTTATATATAGACTTCAAAACTTTTGAAAATTACATATATATTAAAATATTTTATATAAACCTTGATATAATAATATAAATTTTAAAAAAAAAATTGCAGATTTTTTGAATATTTTTTAATGAATATTTTAATGAATATTTTTCAAAAGTAGTCCCAAAAGTACTCAAGTGTGGTTCATGTTATCCCGTTTCCACCTACATATAGATGCCAATGGAACAAGGCATTACATTGTGGAAATCTTCTCCTTGTCACCATTAACATTATTTAATCATCATTATGTTTCATTTGAATGCGCATTAATTGCACCTCCATCTACATAGTTGGAAATGCACCTAAAATGCATGCTAGTTACATGTTATTTAAAGCTAGTTGGGCCACCTTGGCAAACATTTCAACATCTTTTTAATATTGTTCCTTCATATCAATCAACGTTTGATGGTATTGTTTGATGTCCTCCATAGAATTCAAGCATTTTTTTTCCACCTCACTTGCTTTTGTTTTTACTTCCATTAATGTTTCTTGTTTGTAGGCAACTTTGTGTTTTAGAACTTCAATCATTCTTTGCAACATGCCTAATTATTCACACAAAACACTATGCTCCAACTCCACCTCATGCAATGCAACTTGCAGTGTCCCCAATTCCCCTTATAATGCTTCAAAGGCAAATTTTGTTATTTTGACCTTTAGGTTCATCCCCCTTAAAATTTAAAGGTGGCCTTAATGTGCTTGCCCCTTTTGCATGCCCTATTTGGCATATTATCACATCAAATGGATCATATGTGTGCTTTCATTTGTTCAGTTTGGCAACTTGTAAATTGGGCAGTATTATTCAAGATTGCAATGGGTTTCATGTTGAGCCATTGGACATTTCTTGTCAATGTGGCATCATCGCATATAGTTGAAACATAATGTGTATGTTCATGAATGGCGTATATTCTACCACCCATCATTTCTAACATAGTCAAGTTTTGAAAGGTTTCAAGTTTGCATCATCACATTTTCCCTTTTGCTCCTTTACTACTTTCATGTGGTCTTCACCATTTGCTATATTACCTTGTTAACAACCACCTATGTTAATATAATGGATGTTGGGATCTTTTAGACCTACACGAAATGTAATGGGGTTGGGATCTTTAGAATCCACCTAAGGTTATTACGGTTGAATAGTAATAATAAGGGTTGGGATCTTCCAAAGGTTCAACAATGAAATCTAGCACATATTTGTTATCACAAATGGTGTCATGAACTTCACCACCTTCCAAAAAGGTCCATTTTTTTCCAAGTATGTGGCACCAATTGTTGTAAACAAACAAAGTCTTCACACATTAGAGAAGAAAGTACTAACAATAAACCAAATGTGCATTTTATAGTGTACCCACACACATTAAATGACATAGTCGTGCACCCAAACTAGTTTTTGTTGCTTTTAGTCACATAGAAAGGGTGAATTTTGGCCCTAGCCTTAAATAACCGACCAAGATCACATGGTGACTGTAAGGATTTAGTCACCATTCGATAGTCAAAAAGTCAAAGGCATAGTAGGTCATTGAATGGCCATCCATTCACCCAATCAAAACTAATGGTGATTGATATATTTCAGTTGTCATCCAAAACCCTAAACTTGCTTCAAGGCCAAAATCAATTTTGGTTTCCATTAGTCGTTGAAATGTCATCGATTCATTGTGGCCATTCAATGGCAATCAAAATTGATTTTGATTGCTATTTTTTGTATATAAGGGGTTTGAAAATAAAATTGAGAAATTTTTTTTTTGACCTATTCAACTCAAATTGTCTTTTGACAATTAGTGTGATACATTTGGAAGAAAGTATTTTCTTTTTACAACAATTTGGGTTATCCTCGTGTTTTAGGCACAACCATATCAAATAATCAAGATGAAGACATGAAAGGAAACATGGTTGAATTGAACATCATATTTGATGACAATCACAATTGAAATGACATCATCATTACATGGGATTGTGAGGGAACACATGTCATGTATTTCTCAAGCTAGAAAAAGGGAAAATATCATGTGGATAGTGTTTAATTACCAAAGGACTTGTTGTACAAGAAATTCTCATTGACCTTATATGTCAACAATGAAGAAGTTGTGGAAGGGGAATGATGTTCATAGCTTGGGATTACAAATTTCTATTGTGTCCATTTCAAGGAGTATATACTTTGGATGTCATCAATATATCACAAGATTTTTTGTATGAGAATATCCCTAGGGAATTTCAAGTTTATGACACACATGACTATTTTAACACAATATGACGATAAATAGGAACAATGTCCATGATACAAGTGCATGATTCAATCAATAATGTAAAAATCCACATTGTTACATAAACATTTGTGGTATTCCCCCACAAATCCATTAATTAGGTTATGTAACCTAAACCAAATGGCCTAGGTATCATAGGTTGCAAAAGTGAGGATTTGAACCTTTCACCTTCATTTTGGGGTTCAAGTCTTCATCCATTGCACTATCACATTTTTTTATATTAATTGTATTTAACACAAAGTTATAAAGCTTAAAATTTCTTGTAATGAGGCTACCTAGGTTGACTTGGCAAAAAACCTAAAGTTAGGAATGTAAGCAAGCCTACTTAGGTTAACCTATTTGTAGGGTAACCTATTTTAAGTATATTTAAACATACTAGATGTAATAAATTTCTTATGTCTAGTTAAGTGACTTACAAGGTAGCCTGTATTGAAATAGATTTTTACTAAGTAGCCTACATACATAGGTTAATTTAATAAGTATGTTAACCTAAACTAGTGTGTTAAGTAGTTATAAAGTCAAAGAGTTATATGTCACCTTTTTCAAAATGACTATGAATATTGTAGTCATAATTACATATTAATAATACATTGTTTAGTACACATACACATGCTTATGAATTCATGACTTCAAATTTCATGGCACACAAAAAATTATGGCATGCCATGACAAATATTGGTGCCATAAACTCAAAATGCACAAAAACTTATGATATCACAAAAAATCATGGATTGCCATGAAAATTTGTGATGCCTTGTTGTCAAATGGCATGCCACATCATCATCACATGGAAAACAAAGTCATTATTGATTACAAAGGAAAATAATATTTTCAACTAGCTAATAAATGAGATTAATTCATCAAATCAATGACATGATTCATGATGTGAAGTTACATTACTATAAAATGTGGATGCAATTCATTATTCCTTGTTCATTAGACTAGTGAATTCATTAAAATCTAGTAAAATCACTTAACATATAGGGTCACCTTTCGTTGTAATGTTAGTTTCACAAGTCATGAGGTGTAATGACTATTAGTCAACTTCATTGCTATGTGGCATGCCACATCCACATGACATGACCATAAGTTGTTATTATTCACCAAAAGTTGCAAAAATGAATGGAATCTATTTATTACCTAATTTTGGATGATTAAAAATCCATTAAAATGCATTTTTGAAAAATTTGATATTTATGTAAAAACCATTAATTTGTGATATTGACTATAGTCGTAAAACCATAATGCCACCACAATGTCCTTTACAACTATGTTGTCATTGACATGAACTTGTAATTACAATTGTAATCAAAATAAAAAACAATAGTTGTTTTATTAACCCATTGTAAAACCCAAGATGTGTTGTTGTGTGACCAGCTAATGGCAATTGAATGTGCATATGACCATCCAATGGTGCTTGAATGTGCATTCAACCATCTAACGATGATTGAATACACATGTGATCATTTAATGGTGATTGAAAATTGTCATAGTTGCCCAAAAATGACTAAATTGAATTACAATTATATGGTGTTAAAAAAAAACACCTTGGTTTCATTTCCTTATTATTTATTTTCCCCTTTTGATATTTTGTTTTTGGTTACATATTTATAACCATTGTTTAATATTTTGAATGTCTTAAAAAGGTTGAAACCTTGAACATAGGGGTGGGGGGGGGTGGTGGGTTGTTCACCTTTTTGCCAAAAATTGGAGAACCTTAATCCTTGACCTTTCAAAACTCTAGTTGCTCATCAAAATTAGTGCTTGGAAGGTTTTAAGGTTTTTTGGGTGTCCCAAATTGGAGTGATGTCATCCAATCAATTTTCAAGGGGATAATCTAACCTTCAATTGTTAAACTTTTTATTTCAGACATTATGTGATTCGCATGGAAGGCCTCCTAGGGTGAAAGCATGGTTAGGTGGTTCAAAAGTGGTGTTTGAAAGTCCATAATCTAACACTAGCAATGTTTTTTGTAGTTCTAACAATTATCAAGCCATAGAATCCTATAATTATCCCCTATGTTTTAAATCACAAATATTAATGAACCAACCTATGAATATCCCTAAACATGTGATTGATAAGAAAATCCTTTGGGCTAGATGTTATTTAGGTCTATTTTCATCCATGATCATGAATAACCTTATATGTCCCATTAACCAAATAATCACCAAGTTAATTGCACCCCTAGAAATATATTATGGTGCAATATAATAAAAAAATATATTTAAGTATGTATTGAAGTTATATTTACAATATATTAGAAATGTAATATAGATATATTTGCACACATATTGTGCATATGTACATGTATATTGTTCGTATATTCAATCTAAAAATTGATATTATTATAGTAAACAAAAGTTATAACAAGTGTGATAATAATAATAATAATAGTACAAAAAACAATTAGTGTAAGTGTCACATGGCCTAGGTGGTTTAGGCTTAAACGCCATGTAAATTATGTTAGTTAGTACTTAAGCTAGGTGAATTAATAAAATAGTAAATTAGATTAATAGGGTGCAATCACAATCAAATGAGCCAACAATGACAAAGGACTCAAGGATTATAGTCTTTTTTGTGGTCATTTTCATTTTATCATATAAAGGACTTTTGGGATGAAATCTTTTGCAATCTTATATATTAAATCTACAGGTGTGTCTGTCTGTCTGTCTGTCCGGGCAGTTTACAGGCACTTCCCATATTTTTATTTTTTTTTGATGGGTTTTGTTTTCTGTGACAGTTATTACCCAACTGA
>Ga0116229_10002555_pt1 | contig 29517 bp, 26 predicted proteins | sample S1TSphgellanicum_3_FD_87313 | JGI IMG/M metagenome (GOLD analysis project Ga0116229, IMG submission 87313) | Host-associated microbial communities from peat moss isolated from Minnesota, USA - S1T2_Fc - Sphagnum magellanicum MG | ecosystem: Host-associated > Plants > Peat moss > Unclassified...
CATTGCCGGATGGTCGCCGGGCGTTGGCTCATGCTGACACCCATCCCCGCCTTCTTTTCATACACGCCCATGTGCCTTAATCGGGGCATCGTGCCAAGCGCCACGCTGCGGACGGGTTGAAGAGGGAATTGCGAATTTGGACCGTGTGCCCGCTCCCCCTGCCGCCATCCGCATCGGCGAGCGCCGCCGCCGGCGCGCCGTGGTGCGGGCGCGGGCGCCGTTGCGGCTGGGGCTGGCAGGCGGTGGCACCGATCTGCTGAGCTATTCCAGCCAGCATGGCGGCGCGGTGCTGAATGTGACCATCGACCGCTACGCCTTCGCCTCCATCCGGGCGCGCGACGATGGGCAAGTGTATTTCGAGGCCTGCGACCTGGACCGTGAGGAGACCCATCAGGCGGCCGCCACCCTGCCGGCCAGCCAGTTGCTGCTGCATCGCGGCGTGTATGAGCGGATGGTGCGCGATTTCAACGGCAACCAGCCTTTGGCGATCAGCGTGACCACGGCGGTGGATGCGCCGATGGGCAGCGGGCTGGGATCCTCCTCCGCGCTGGTGGTGGCGCTGATCGAGGCCTACCGCACCTATCTCGATCTGCCGCTGGCGCGCTACGACGTGGCGCATCTGGCCTATGATATCGAGCGTGTCGATCTGGGCCTGGCCGGCGGGCGGCAGGACCAGTATTCGGCAGCGTTTGGCGGAATCAATTTTCTGGAGTTTTTGCGCGACGGCGAGGTGATCGTGAATCCCCTGCGGTTTTCCGAGGGCGTTGTGAACGAGCTGGAAAGCTCGCTGGTGGTGGCGTTTTCCGGCCAGTCGCGCGCATCGGATTCGATTATCCGGCAGCAGACCGATGGGCTGACCGCGCATTCCGCCGAGGTGATGGAGGCGATGCACCAGCTTCGGCAGGATGCGATTGATATGAAGCGCGCCATCCTGATGGGCGATATTCCGGCAGTGGCGGACCTTCTCGAGCGGAGCTGGATTGCCAAGAAGCGCACCGCCCCTGGCGTGTCTAACCCGGTGATCGAGAAGCTGGAAGTGCTGGCGCGGGCGGCGGGCGCGATCGGCGCGAAAGTCTCGGGTGCCGGCGGTGGCGGCTTCATGATGTTCGTGGTGCCGACGGAGCGGCGCTACCGGCTGATCAGCGCGCTGAACGAGCAGGGGGCGATGACCTATCCGGTGAAATTCACCGAGCGCGGCGCCGAATCCTGGACGCTTTCTGGGCGGAAATAGGCGGCATCCTACCATATTCTTTCCGGCTTTGGCTGAACGAAAGCGACCATGCGCGATTTGATCTTCATCAGCCATCGTATTCCCTGGCCGCTGAACAAAGGTGAGAAGATACGGGGCTGGAATCTTATTCAGCACCTGAAACCGCATTACCGGATTCATCTCGGCTGCGTGGTGGATGATCCGGCCGACATGGCGCATGTGGAGCGGATGCGCACGGTGTGCGCCAGCGTCGGTGCCTTTCCGATCGACAAGCGGGTGCAGAAAATCAAGGCGCTGCTGAAATTGCGGCCTGGGCGGCCGCTGATGCCGGATTTCTATTATTCGCCGGCCTTGCAGGCCTGGGTGGATGAGACGATGGCGCGGACCAGGATGGATGTGGTCTATATCTACTCGGTGGCGATGGCGCCCTATGTGCTCGATCTCGATCATCCCTGCAAGATACTGGATGCGCAGGATATCGATTCGGAGAAATGGGCCGAATACGGCGAGAAGGCGGCGTTTCCCATGCGGCTGGTGTGGCAGCGCGAGGCGCGCACGCTGCTGGCCTATGAACGGCATGCGGCGTCGGCCTGCACGTGGACGTTCTTCGTCTCCCAGCCCGAGGTTGATCGCTTCGCTGAGCTGGCGCCGGAGGTGGCGGGCAAATCGGTGGCCGTTGAATGTGGCGTCGATCTGGAGCGGTTTTCGCCGGATGCCGTCTATGACTGGCCTTTTGGCGAGGCCGGGCGGTGTTTGGTGTTTACCGGCAATATGGATTATTGGCCGAATGCCGATGCGGCGATCTGGTTTGCCCGCGAGGTGATGCCGCTGCTGCTTGCCGCCGATCCGGAATTGCGCTTCTGGGCGGTCGGCGCCAATCCGGGGGCCGATGTGCTGGCGCTGGCTGGGCTTCCGGGCGTTCACGTGACTGGGCGGGTGGACGATGTGCGGCCCTATGTTGCCAATGCCGCGGTGATCGTTTGCCCGTTGCGCATTGCGCGCGGGATCCAGAACAAGGTCTTGGAGGGGATGGCGAGCGGCAAGGCGGTGGTGGCCTCGCCGGCGGCGTTCGAAGGGGTGCGGGCGGTGGCAGGGCGCGATCTGCTGGTGGCTGACGGGGCCGAGGCGTTTGCGGCGACGATCACCGGCGTGCTGTCGGGCGCGTATCCCGGCTTGGGCGAGGCGGCAAGGGCGGCAATGGTGGCGGGCTATGCCTGGAGCGCGGTTCTTTCCGGGTTGGATGAGTATCTGGCGAATGGTGCGGCGACAGGGTGACGCGGTACCGGGCAGCCGGCGCAGGATGGATGCACTCCGCCAACTGGCGGCTCAGGAACGATGAACGTTCTTTGAGCCGTATTTGGTTTTGACATTGGCAATCTCGTTCAGCATCGATTTCAGATCGGTGATGGCCTGCTCCTCCCGCGGTTCCAGTTTGGTGCCCGGTGGCAAATGGTGCAGCAGCACGAGCAAGGCATCGCCGATGCGGCCCAGTTGCTTGCCGTAGCTGGCAACATTGGCGATGACGGCCTTTTCCACCGCATCATCGGAGGAAACGCCGAGATTGATGTTGAACAGGCCCATCTGGCTGCCGCTCGGGCTGAACAACGAGGTCCATGATTGGAAACTTTGGGTGACCGCGCCGGAGAGCGGCAGATTTACGTCTGGCATGTCAATACCCCGCTATCGTTTCTTGTATGAAATTTCAACTTCTGGCCGGACGCAAGGCTTTTTCGCCGCGAATACCAATGTATCTTTACTGGCCCCTCCGAACAGGCTAATAGCGGAGTTGGAAGCGTCGTTGTGCAGCCCGCGAGGGATCAAGAAAAATGGTCAAAGCCGTGTTTTCTTCACACTCTCAGGCTGTTGCGCAGGAAGCTTCGCCGCAGGTGAACCCGCTCAGTGCAAACTGGATCGGTGGCTCGGGCCTGTGGACCGATAATGCCGACTGGAGTACCGAGCAGGCGAACGGGACCTATACGGCGGTGGAACCCGCCGGCAATTACGATGTGGTGATCCAGGGCGGCGCTTCGCCGATCACCGTGACCTATAAGACCAATGATGCGATCGACACGCTGGGTACCGGCGCCAATGTCGCCCTGGACATCGATAGCGGCACCCTGACACTGACGGCGGCGCCCGGTGACCAGGGCGCTGGCGGCAGTGTGGACATGAAAGGCGGCCTGCTGGATCTGCAGCAGGGCTGGTCGATCAGTGGCGGCCTGACTATGGCGCGTGCCGCCGCGATCGAGATCGATTCAGGCGTGCTGACGCTATACGGCAACAGCACCCTGGCGGGCTCAGTGACAGGCGCCGGGGATCTGTATTTCAGGAACGGCGATTACACGATCGATGCAGGTTTTGCGTGTAGCACCGGCACGCTGGAGCTTGGGGTGAATGGCGACGGGTTCGGCACCGATACCACGCTGGATACTAATCTGAGCTATGGCGGCGATTTTCTGCTGGATGATTACAGCGGCAATTCCTCCACGCTGACCTTGAACGGCCACAACGCGTCGCTCTCTGGCAACGACATCTTCGATGGTGTGGTTGCCGGACCGGGCAATTTGGCGGTGAGCGGGCAGGGCACCATTGCCTATCTGGCGCTGCAGAATAATGCTGATTTCTCGGATAACGGCACCATTACCCAGACCGGCAATACCAATCTGGCGGGCACGGTGACGGTGCAGAAGGGGGCGGTGTGGAACATCACCGGCGGCGGATCCAATAGCACCTCCGGCAGCCTGGTCAATCGCGGCCTGTATGAAAAGACCGGTGCTGGCGGCACCTCCTATCTCGATTTCAACGTCACCAATAGCGGCAGTTTTGCAGGCGGCAGCGGCACAATTCAGGTGGAAGGCAGCTTCACCAACACCGGCACCATCTCCGGCGACGTGACCGTGTTGGGCGCATTCTCCAGCACCGGCAGCATCAATGCCGGATCGCTCACTTTGCTGGGCGGCGGTACGTTGGGCGGCCATTACGGTGGCACCGGCACGATCGATCTGCAGAATGGCGCCTATGCCTTGGCAGCCAAAACCTCGCTCGCCTTCGGCACGCTGGAGGTGACGAACAACGCCAATCTCACGCTTGCCAGTGCGGAAGGGTTTGCCGGCGCCTTCAACCTCTCCAATGGCGGCACGGTGCAGCTTGGCGCCTATGCGCTCAGCCTCTCCGGCGCGGCATCGCTTGGCAGCGAGATCGATGGTAGCGGGACGCTCACCACCAAGAACGCCACGATCGGCAATTTTATCCTCGGTGGCACTGCCACCTGGGTCGATAACGGCACCATCACCCAGACCACCAATTCCCAGCTTGGCGCCTCATCCACCGACAGCATCACGCTGTCGATCGGCGCCGGCCGCGTGTATGACATCACCGGCGGCTATAATCTGGGCAATTCCAATCGCAACGACACCGGGCTCGGCACCATCACCAGCGCCGGCCTGTTCGAAATGACCGGGAGTTCTGGAACAGCGCAGATCTGGAATACGGATTTCACCTCCACCGGCACCTTGCTGGTGGATAGCGGCGTGTCGCTGAATGGCCCCACCGCGGTGCTTGGCGGCAAGATCGAGGGGGCGGGCAAGCTTTATCTGAACACCGGCTGGACCTTGCAGGCAAATGCCGCGGTGACCGTCGCCTATCTGGAAAATGACGGCGCCGGCACGCTGACCGCCAACGCCACGCTCGCCAGGAGCTTTGTGGAAAATGTCGGTGCCAGCATCGATCTTGCCGGCCATGTGCTGACTCTCACCGCCGCCGACAGCTTGGATGGATCGATCGGCGATCAGGGCACGCTGAGCCTGAAAAATGCCACGCTGAGCAATTTCACCGCCTATGGCCATACCACTCTGGTGGATACCGACAAGATCTTTCAGACCGGGTCGATCTCCCTGGGCGATGGCAGCACCGATAACGTAACCTTGGATATATCCGCCGGTGCCATATACGAAGTATCCGGCAGCAACCAGCAATTGGGGAATGGCAACCAGAACGATACCGGTGTTGCCACCATCAACAATGCCGGGCTGTTCGAGATTGCCGCAGGCAACTCGGTGGCGGTTTGGCACAGCGCCTTCTCCAATACCGGCACGCTGCTGGCCAATGGCGGGATCTATCTGGAGGGCAACACCGCCTCGCTGGGCGGCACACTGTCGGGCAGCGGTATTTTGCAGCTCTCCACCACCTGGACCCTGGCCGCCACCGCGGTGGTAAGCGTGGCGCAGCTGGATAATGAAGGCACCGGCACGCTCACGTCGTCATTGTCCTATGCAGGCAGTTTCACCAACGGGGTGATCTCGGAGCTCGATCTGGCGGGGCAAACGCTTACGTTGAGCGGCCCGGCAAGCCTTGGCGGGTATATTGGCGGCACCGGCACGGTCAGCGTTGCCAACGCCACGCTCTCCTCGTTCAACATCTATGGCAGCGCGACTTTGCTGGATACCGGCACCATCACCCAAACCGGCGCCGGCAATTTGGGCGATAGCAGCACGGATACGGTGAAGCTGACCATTTCGGCTGGCGCCACCTATAGCGTGGCGGGTGATCTGGGCTTCCCTTGGCTGGGCAACCCGAATGTGAACGATACCGGTACCTCCACCATTCTCAACGCAGGGCTGTTCTCGGTTGGGGCAGGCAGCGATCTCACTATCTGGCACAGCAATTTTACCAATACCGGCACTCTTTCCAGCGCCGGCACGCTGACCCTTGGCTATCAGCCGGCCAATTTGGGCGGCACCATCGAAGGCACCGGGGAGGTGGTCGCCCTGGGCGGCTTTACCCTTGCCGCCCATACCGTGCTGAGTGTCGCTACCTTCGACAATGCCGGCAGCGGCACGCTGCTGGCCAGCCTGACCGATACCGGTGCCTGGGTGAATAGCAACGGCGCCAGCCTGGCGTTGGGCGGCTATACACTCACCTTGGCGGATGGCGGTTCGCTGTCGGGCGCGATCGGCGGCGCTGGCAAGCTGGTGGTGAGCGGCGGCACATTCGCGGTGGCGGGTGGCGGCACGCTCTCCACCGCGTCGTTCGCGCTGAGCGGCGCCTCCAGCCTCACGCTGGCGCAAAACCTGTCCTATGCCGGCGGCTTCACCGCCAGCCCTGGCTCCGCCTCTGAATCGATCCTGCTTGGCACCCAAACTTTGGCGCTGAGCGGCACCACCAAGCTCACCGGCGCCGCCAGCAGCATTGCCGTGGATAATGCCGGCACATTGGCGCTGAGTGGCAGCGCTACCCTCGCCGGGCTTAGCATAGGCGGGGGTGCCCTGCTGCTGGAGAGCGGCGCCGCGCAACAAACCGGCGTTGTCACCCTCGGCGATAGCAGCGGATCCGGCAGCCTGAGTATTGCCGCCGGCGGCATGTGGGCGATCACCGCCAATACCAGCATCGGCACATCCGGCACCGGCGATGCCATCACCAATGCCGGCTTGTTCGAAAAGACCGCCGGCACCGGCAAAACCTCGGTGCTGGCCGCCTTCACCAATACCGGCACGCTGGAGGTTACCAGCGGCTCACTGGTGTTCACCGGCGGGTTCACCAATGACGGAACCATTATCGGCACCGAAACGACATCGAACGGCACAGTAACGATCACCGCCGCTTCGATGACCGCCGCGGATTTCGGGCTTGCCGGTGTTGTGCAGGCCGCGCCGGAAACGGCTGGGGGCATGACGCACGCGTTTAGTGCGGTGCTGGGGGAGGACCATGCCTATTCGGCGGCGCATGATGCTTCGCCCGGGTTTGGGCACCATTAGACCTCATGTCCGTCTTCGGGGCGCGTCACCCGCTGCGATTGGATGTGAGCCAGTCCCGCCCGAATATCCGTCTTCGCGCTGGCGGGTGTCCGCGTTGATGCGGTTCTTGAGAGCGGCTGCCGAAATGATTCGTCCGTGGCGCCTCAGTTCAGCTTCGCAAATCGTGGAACTGGGTGAGCGCAGTGCTCACCCATCCTGCGGGGACTCTGGGGAACTGACCCGGGGGTTATGCCGGGCCGGCGGGGCGGGCGGCGAGGAGGTCGCGGATTTCGGTCAGCAGCACCTCGATGGGCGGCGGGGTGGTTGGGGCGGCTTCCTGCTTGCGCATGAAGCGTTGCAGGGTGCGCACCAGCCAGAACACGACGAAGGCAACGATCAGGAACTGGATGACCGCGTTGAGGAACAGGCCGTAATTCACCGTTACCGCGCCGGCGGCCTTGGCGGCGGCGATGGTTGTGGTTTTCGGGCCCTTGATGGTGAGGAACAGATCGGAGAAATCCACGCCGCCGGTCAGCAGGCCGATCACCGGATTGAACACATCCTTCACCAGGCTTTGCACGATGCCGGTGAAGGCGGCGCCGATGATAATGCCGACGGCGAGGTCAACCACATTGCCGCGCATAATGAACGCCTGGAAATCGCCGATCCAGCCTGGCGTGCGGAGTAGTCTTTCTTTCATCTCGGGCCTTTGTGCGGTTGCAATTCGCCGCAACCATGCGGCATGTCGTTGCCGCCGGACAAGAGCGCCAGATCGCCCCCGTGTCGGGTGATGCGCCGGACGGATCACCGTCCGCTCGGGTTTGGCTTCGAGGCGCTCACGTTCTATGGGATGGCGGGGTCTTCCTGACCGACCCGCCTTTGACCCACCCTGACAGGGCATCGCATGACCAACACCCCTGAAGCGATCCGGCGCGCCACCGAGCAAGCCTCCATTCTGGCGCAGGCCCTGCCATTTCTCCGCCGCTATGCCGGCGCCACGATCGTGGTGAAATATGGCGGCCACGCCATGGGCGACCCCGAATTATCGGTGGAATTCGGCCGCGACATCGCGCTGCTCAAGCAGGTCGGGGTCAATCCAGTGGTGGTGCATGGCGGCGGGCCGCAGATCAACGCCATGCTGAAGCGGCTGGGGGTAAAATCCGAATTCGTCGACGGGCTGCGGGTGACCGATGCCGCCATGGTGGAAGTGGTGGAGATGGTGCTGGCCGGCTCGGTGAACAAACATGTGACCGAGCTGATCAACCGGGCCGGCGCGCTGGCGGTGGGTATCTCCGGCAAGGATGGCGGCTTGATCCGCGCGAAAAAACTCACGCGCACGGTGATCGATCCGGATAGCCACATCGAGCACATGCTCGATCTGGGGTTTGTCGGCGAGCCGGAACATGTGGATGTGCGGGTGATCCATGCGCTGACCGGCTCTGGGCTGATCCCGGTGATCGCCCCGGTGGGCATCGGCTCGGACGGGCTGACCTATAATATCAATGCGGATGACGCGGCCGGCGCCATTGCCGGCGCCTTGCATGCGACGCGGCTGCTGATGCTGACCGATGTAGCGGGCGTACTGGACAAGGCGGGGAATCTGATCCCGGAGCTTTCGGTGGCGGAGGCGAAAGCGCTGATCGCCGACGGCACCATCACCGGCGGCATGATCCCGAAAGTGGAGAATTGTTTTGAGGCGCTCGGGTTTGGCGCCAAAGGCTGCGTGATCCTGGATGGGCGGGTGCCGCATGCGGTGCTGCTGGAACTGTTCACCGAGGCAGGGCCGGGCACGCTGATCCACCGGTGATGGTCGGGGCCGCATTTTGATTGGTGGATTTCATCCACCCTAAGATCTATCCAGCGTCAGACTTCACTCTATCGAGACCAGAACGGCATGAACGACGACGAGCTTCGCCAGTCCATCGAGGCGCTGTGGGAAAGGCGCGAGATGCTTTCGCCGCGCAGCGCGCCGGAGGCGCGTGCACCCGTCGAGCAGGCGCTGGCGGCGCTCGATGAGGGGCGGCTGCGGGTGGCGGAGCCTGGGCCGGAGGGCTGGGTGCTGCATGCCTGGCTGAAGCAGGCGGTGCTGCTGTCGTTCCGGTTGACGGATAACGCCATCCTGGCAGGCGCGGGCGGGGCGCCGGTGTTCGACAAGGTGGGCGTAAAATTCGCCGGATGGGATGCGGCGCGGTTTGGCCAGGCCGGCTTCCGGGCGGTGCCGGGCGCGGTGGTGCGGCGATCGGCCTATGTTGCGCCGGGGGTGGTGCTGATGCCCTGCTTCATCAATGTGGGCGCCTATGTGGGGGCGGGCACCATGATTGATACCTGGTCCACTGTCGGCAGCTGCGCCCAGGTGGGGGCACGGTGCCACATCAGCGGCGGTGTGGGAATCGGCGGGGTGCTGGAGCCGCTTCAGGCGGGGCCGGTGATTATCGAGGATGACTGCTTCATCGGCGCCAGGTCGGAAGTGGCAGAGGGTGTGGTGGTGGAGCGGGGCAGCGTGATTTCGATGGGCGTGTTTCTGGGCGCCTCCACCAAAATTGTCGATCGCGCCACTGGCGAGGTGTTTTATGGCCGGGTGCCCGCCTATTCGGTGGTGGTGCCTGGCAGCCTGCCGGGCAAGAAGCTGCCGGATGGCAGCCCAGGGCCGGGGCTGGCCTGCGCGGTGATCGTCAAGCGTGTCGATGCGCAGACCCGCAGCAAGACCGGGATTAACGAATTGTTGCGGGACTGACTGCCGGCGGCGCGGTGCTGCACTGCGGCTTCCGCTGGGCCGTGCATACGGCTATAGCGACTCACCGGGTTCTGGAGGGGGTTGAGCTTTGCGCATAGCGATGATTGGCGGCGGCTATGTCGGGCTGGTGTCGGGGGCGTGTTTCGCCGAACTCGGCAATGACGTGGCGGTGGTGGAGGTCGATCCGGCCAAGCTGGCCATGCTGCGATCGGGGGGGATCCCGATCTATGAGCCGGGGCTCGATCTTCTGGTTGCCGATAATGCCAAGGCAGGGCGGCTGACCTTTGGCGATGACATCGCCGCCGCCGTGGCGGGCGTGGATGCGGTGTTCATCGCGGTGGGCACGCCGACACGGCGCGGCGATGGCCATGCCGATCTCAGCTACGTGTTTGCCGCCGTGGAGCAGGTGGCCAAGGTGCTGACCGGCTATACGGTGATCGTGACGAAATCGACCGTGCCGGTGGGCACCGGGCGGCGGATCAAGGAGATTCTCACCTCGGTGCGGCCCGATCTGGAGGTGGATGTCGCCTCCAACCCCGAATTCCTGCGCGAGGGCAGCGCGATCCCCGATTTCATGCGGCCCGACCGGGTGGTGATCGGGGTGGAGACGGATCGGGCGCGCGAAGTGCTGCGCCAGCTCTACCGGCCGCTTTATCTGATCGAGGCGCCGATCCTGTTTACCGGTTTGGAAACCGCCGAGCTGGTAAAATACGCGGCCAATTCCTTTCTGGCGATGAAAGTGACCTTCATCAACGAGATGGCCGATATCTGCGAGCGCGCCGGCGCCGATGTGCACGATGTGGCGCGCGGCATCGGGCTGGATGGGCGGATCGGGCGCAAATTCCTCCATCCTGGCCCCGGTTTCGGCGGCTCCTGCTTCCCCAAGGATACGCTGGCGATGGTGCGAATCGCCCAGGATCACGGCACGCCGAGCCGGCTGATCGAGGCGGTGGTGGCGGTGAACGATGCGCGCAAAGCCAGCATGGCGGCGCGAATCATCGCCTCCGCCGGCGGTTCGGTGCGCGGCAAGACCATTGCGATCTTCGGCCTGACCTTCAAGCCGGAGACCGATGACATGCGCGATGCGCCCTCGATCCCGATCGTTTGGCGTCTGGCCGAGGATGGCGCGCAGGTGCGGGCTTTCGATCCGGCCGGCATGGGGCAGGCCAAGCCGCTTCTGCCTGAGGCCATCACCTATTGCGGTTCGGCGATGGAGGCGGCCCAAGGGGCGGATGTGCTGGTGGTGGTAACCGAATGGAACGAGTTCCGCGCCATCGACCCCGAAAAGCTGCGCGCGGCGATGCGCGGTGACGTGGTGGTCGATCTGCGCAACATGTACGAATCTGCGGCAATGCGGGCGGCCGGATTCCGCTACCAGAGTATCGGCCGGCGGTGATGCGGCGATTGGCGATGCGGCGCCGGCCAGGACCCTGGCTTGGCGCAATACTATGGCTGTGCCTGGCCGTTGGTAACGCGTATGCGCAACCATATCATACCATGGCAAGCGATCCCGACCCACGCGATTTCGTCAATCGTGCCGATACCGGGCTGACATTGCTGGGCACGCCGCTGCGCTTTGGCGGCATCGATGTGCCTTGGCTTGGCCTGCGGCAGGACGGCGCTGCGCCCGCCCGCCGCCCGACCGAGTTCGAGCTGCGTGATGCGCTGCAAACGGTACGGGCGCTGGGCGGCACGGTGGTGCGGTCTGGCACGCTGGCGGGCAGTGTCGGCTGCGCGCTATGCCTGGAGCCATCTGCCGGGCATTTCGATGACACTGCGTTCGCGCAGCTGGACCTGGTGCTCAAGATCGCCGGTGATGCCGGATTGAAGCTGATCCTGCCGCTGGCAGGGCGCAGCCCCGCATGCGGCGGGCCAGTTACCGCCGGAGACGCGGCGGGCAGTATCTGCACCTATCTGACCTGGCATGGGCTTTCCGACCGGAATGCCTTCTTCACCGATGCCGGCATACGCGCGGATTTCCTGCTGCGTGTCCGTACCATCCTCAACCACGTGAATACGCTGACCGGTGTTGCCTATCATGACGACCCGGCCATCCTGGCCTGGGAGAATTGCGAGGCCTGCGGAGAGGGGGCCGATCCGGATGCCGTCGGCGCCTGGGTGGAAGCGGTGGGACAGGCGATCAAGGCCGCCGATACGCATCATCTGTATGAAAACGGCGCCTTTGCCGGGCATATTCTGCCGCAATCGGCCCATCCTGTGCGGGCCGCGGTGTTCGCCACGCCGAGCGTGGATATTGTCGGCGATTCAGGGCTGGTACCGGGCGATCTGGCGGAGACGCGCCATATGCTTGCCAAAGTGACGGAGGCCGTTACCAAGGCCGGGCGGGCCTATGTGCTGGACAGTTTTGGCTGGGGCCCTGGCCTGTGCAAGACAGAGGCCGATCTGGAGCTTTTTCTGGCCGAGATTGTGCGGCAGCGGGCGCTTGCCGGGGCGCTGGTAGGTGACCTGCAGGGCCACGCCGATCAGGGCGGCTATCTTCCCGCGCCGCCGGCTTCGCCCGATGGGCAGGTTTCGGCGCTGTATTTCCCTGGTGCGAAGACGGCGGAGATGGATCAGCCGGAGATGGAGGCGCGCGCCCGTGCGTTACGGCGGTTTGAGTTTTCCATGGCGGATGTCACCCTGTCGCCGGCCTATCTGCTGCCGCCAAAACCGGAGATTATCGGTGCCACGCATGGCCATGTGGTGTGGCGCGGTGCGGCAGGGGCGCTGGATTACACCATCGAACGCTCACCGGACCCGATGCTGTTCGGCAGCTGGACGGTGGTATGCGATCGCTGCGCCACCGATTCCGGCGGCGGCTGGACCGATCCGGCGTTTCCGCAGGGGCCTGCCTGGTATCGGGTGATGCCGTTCAACATCAACGGCCACAAGGCCCGGCCCTCGGAGCCGTTTCGGGCGCCTTGAGGACGAGCTTCCATCGGCAAAACACGCTTTGCCCGGCCGGAGAAAGGTGGAATACGTTACGTTTTTCCACCTGACGACCGATCGCAGCGCTTCCAAACGACTCATTTAGTCTTCGGCGTCTTAGGTCATCCGCAGGTAAAGGTGAGCGCATAGATCATGGACGAGATTCGGCTCGATGAAATAATATGCGAGGGCGGCATGGCTCCTGGTGCCGGGCTGGTTGTGCCGGTTATTCTCTCCGGCGGGTCTGGCACACGGTTGTGGCCCGTTTCTCGCGAGAGCTTTCCCAAGCAGCTTTGGCCACTGATCTCCGACCGGACCATGCTGCAGGAGACCGCTTTGCGGGCGGTCGGGGCGGGTTTCGCGCCGCCGGTGGTGGTATGCAACGAGGAACACCGGTTTCTGATCGCCGAGCAATTGCAACAGGCGGGGATCGAGGGCGCCCGTATTTTGCTGGAGCCGGTTGGCCGCAACTCCGCGCCGGCGATTGCCGCCGCCGCCCTGCTGGTGGCCGAAGATCAGCCAGATGCGGTGCTGTGGATGATGGCGGCCGACTCGGCCATCACCCGGCGGGATGCCTTGGCGGTGGCGCTTGCCGATGCGGTGGCGGCGGCGCGGGCCGGGCGCTTCGTGACCTTCGGGATGAAGCCGACCGCGCCTGAAACCGGCTATGGCTATATCGAGCGGGGCGAGTCGCTGGCCGGGATGCGCGGCGTTTATGGCGTTGCCAGCTTTGTCGAAAAACCGGATGCGGCGAAGGCCGCCGCCATGCTGGCCGATGGGCGGCATCTTTGGAACAGCGGCATGTTCGTATTCACCGCCGCGGCTTTGCTGGACGAGATGCAGGTCTATGCGCCGGAGGTGATGCTCGCGGTGCGGCGCGCGATCCAGGCGCGCCGCGCCGATCTCGATTTTATCCGGCTGGACAAGGCTGCATTCGCGGCGTGCCCGAATATCAGCCTGGATTATGCGGTGGCCGAGCACACGCAGCGCGCGGCGGTGGTGCCGGCCGATCTCGGCTGGTCGGATGTGGGTAGCTGGAACGCGCTATGGGAGCTGGGTGCGAAGGATGCGCAGGGCAATGTGAGCATGGGCGACGTGTTGCTGGAAAATTCGGCGCGCTGCTACGCGCGCAGCGACGGCATGCTGACCGCGGTGGTCGGGCTGACCGATACGGTTGTGGTGACCACCGAGGATTCGGTGCTGGTGATGCATCGGGATCGTGCCCAGGACGTGAAGAAGATCGTCGAGCGGCTGCGCGCCGCCGGGCGGCATGAGGCAGCGGCGCATAACCGTATTTACCGGCCCTGGGGTTTTTACGAAAGTCTGATCAATGGCGATCGTTTCCAGGTGAAGCGTATCGTGGTGAAACCGGGCGAGAAATTGTCGTTGCAGAAACATTTTCACCGGGCCGAGCACTGGGTGGTGGTGGCCGGCACCGCGCTGGTGGTGCGCGATGCGGATCGGCTGATGGTGCGGGAAAACGAAAGCATCTATTTGCCGCTGGGCTGCGTGCACCGGCTGGAAAACCCAGGGCGCATTCCGTTGGAGCTGATCGAGGTACAATCTGGGAGTTATCTCGGCGAGGACGATATCGTGCGCATCGAGGACACTTACGGCCGGGTCTGAATGCGGGTGCCGCCGCTGCGTGGGGCGCTTGCGGTGACCTTGCAAAGAATTGGAACCGCAGATGAACTCGACCTCAATCGACTTTGCTCTATGAACGCAGATTTGCGTAGGCCATTTCGATCGCGGTTTTCGTCATTTGCTCGTCTGCGGCGGCAAGGCGGATCAGGGTGGCGCCGGTTTTGCCCCAGCCGCCTTTCACCGGCGAGAACACATCAGGTGCCGAGGCCATCAGCATCTCCCGCTGGGCGATCGTCAGTTTCACCATGGCCCAGCCGGGTTCCGGATAATCCAGTGTGGCGAACAGCTTTTTACCAATGCGGAAATCCGGGTGCGACATGTGCGCGCTCTCTGCCGATCCCGGCAGGTGCAGGGCCAGGCGGCGGAAAGCTTCGGCATCCATCTATTTGGCCGCAGGAAAGAACGGCACCAGCATCGGCACGCGGCGGCGATAGGCAGCATAGTCTTCCGGGCCGAGTTCGGCGGCGAGGAAACGCTCCTCCATGCGTGCCTTCAGCCACAATCCGCCGCCGATAGCCAGGCAGGCGGCAATTCCGGTATAGGTGGCTTGCGCCGCCGCAGTCGCCAGCGTGGCGAAGATCAGGCCGGTATAGATCGGGTGGCGCACCAGGGCGTAGGGCCCGGTATCGACCACATGATGGCCTTCCTTGCGGGTGATCGCGCCGGACCAGAGCCGGCCAAGATGGATACGGCCCCACCAGGTGAACAGGATGCCGAGCAAGGCCACGCCGGCGAGCGCATAGGCGCCGTTATAGCCGACATGCCACAGACGGTGTTCGTGCAGGATTTCCGTGGTGCGATGCCAGAGCAGGATTGCGCCGGCGGCAATCACCAGACGGTAGATCCACACCTCCGGCGTGGTGACCTGTTTTTCGGTGCGGCCCGACCAGAACGCGGCGGCAGCCCAGGAGAGCGCCCAGGCGACCCAGATCAGCAGGAAAACCAGGCTCGGCCGCATTCTGCCCCCCGTCAGGCCCTACGCGGAGCGTAACCAATGGCAGGCCGCGTCCGCAACGTTTCTGGGAATCCGCTTGATCAGGGATCGCTCGGGAAGTGCCTGGCCTCGGCCGCGCGGATGCCGTGATGCAGGGCGTGGTCGGGTGCGGCAGCGCCGATGCGCTGCATTGCCTGGTGCCACAGCGCGGCCGCTGGCCGGAGGGTGGCGTAGCCCGGCATGTCTGGCTGGCCGTCGATCTCCTGCAGCAGAAGGCGGGATCCAAATATCGCGGCGGCCAGGCCGCCGGCCAGGAGCGCCGCGGTCAGGCGGAAGTGGCGGCCCGTTTCGGGCAACAGCCGTGGGTCGGCGCCTTTTGGCACGGTGGCGGCGATAGGTGCCTCGTCCGGCATCGCGCTCAAAACTGGAAATAGATGAAGGGTGCAACGCCATCCGGGCCAAGGGCGGTGACGCCGGCGATGCCGAATCCCATGCCGGCGCCCAGCGCCCAATCCGGCCAGATCGCAAACCGTCTGGCGATGCGCTGGGGCAAATCGCTGGGCAGGGCATGCAGCGACAGGCCGATCAGCACCAGGGCGGCGGTGAACGGCGTGAGTTGCCTGATGCCGGGCTGGTAATGCGCCAGGGCGCCGAGATAGAGGGTCGCGGCCTGCAGATCCTCGGCACGGAAGAAGATCCAGCAGAGACAGACGATGTGGAATACGATGAAGATCGCCAGAGCGCGGCCGAACACGCCGCGCGGCCTGGCATTTGGCAGCAGGAATCGCTCGATGGCCAGAGCCGTACCGTGCAGCCCGCCCCAGACGACGAATTTCCAGGCGGCGCCATGCCAGATGCCGCCGAGCAGCATGGTGATGGCCAGGTTGCGCGCAGTGCGCCAGGCGCCGAAACGGCTGCCGCCGAGCGGCTTGTAGAGATAGTCGCGCAGCCAGGATGAAAGCGAGATGTGCCAGCGCCGCCAAAAATCCTGAAAACTGTCGGCGCGGTAAGGCTGGTTGAAGTTGCGCGGAAAATAATAGCCGAGCAGGGCGGCCAGGCCGATGGCGATGTCGCTATAGGCGCTGAAATCGCAATAGATCTGCACCGCATAGCCATAGACCGCGGCCAGCAGATCGATACTGCCGAAACTTTCCGGGTCGAAAAACACCGGATCGACCAGGTCGGTGGCGATGTAATTGGCGAGGACAACTTTTTTCAGCAAGCCCCCCAGGATCATCAGCAAGGCAGGTGCGGCCTGGATGCGAACGACCGGGCCCCGGTAGATCTGCGGCAGGAAGAACGCGGCGCGCACGATCGGGCCGGCAACCAGCTGGGGAAAGAACGAGATATACAACAGCATGTCGGCCAGCCGCCGGCACACCGCGACGTCGCCGCGATAGACATCGACCACGTAGGAAATGCCGTGGAAGGTGAAGAACGAGATCCCCACGGGCAGAATCACCTCGATGAACGGCACTTCGCGGGTGAGGCCGAGCGCATGCGCCGCCTGGTTCACCGAGCCCACGAAGAAATCGAAATATTTGAAGAACCCCAGCAGCAGCAAATGCCCGGCCACCGCGATGCCGACGATCCAGCGTCGGCGGCCAGGTTCCGGATAATGCTCCAGCAGGCGGCCGGCGCCAAACGTCCAGAGCGAGCTGCCGGCGAGGAGAAAGCAGAAACGCCAGTTCCAGCATCCGTAGAAGATGTAGCTGGCGATCACCAGAACGTATGTGCGACGTTGCGGAAACCGCTCCAGTTGCGCGCAGAGCAGGCCGACCGCGGCGAAGAAGATCAGGAACGGAAAGGTCGGGAACAGCATCAGTTTTTCGCGTCGGTGCCGAACCGGTCATATCCATGCATGAGGTCGTCGAACAGGGCGGCAGCGGTGCGGCGGTAACCGAGATGCAGCAGATGCAGATGGTCGGCAGCGGCGAGTGGCGGTGTTTGGGCGGCCCAATCGGCCATGGAACAGGGCCCGCCCATCGGTGCCGACCAATCCCACCAGGGCAGATCGAGCGATTGCGCCACGTTGCGCTGTGCCTGGCGTATCTTGTCGAGATTGATGGGCAGCTGCCACACGCCGCCGGGGCAGATGGTGCCGCCACCGGGCTTGGGGTGACGCACGCCGTCTGGCGGGCCGATCAGCAGAATCACCGCGTTCGGTGCGCCCGCCTGCAAGGCCTGAATGGCGGCGCGATAGGCGGCGGGATAGGCAGCCAGATTGGTGTCGTCCTGAAAACCCTCATTGCTGCCGAAGGCTAGCACGATCAGCGCGGGATCGGCCCGCTGCAATTCGGCGTGCATCAGGCTGGGGTCCCAGCGCGCCAGCAGGTTCACCGTGGCGCCGATCGTGCCGAGATTGGACCAGGTGATCCCAGGGCCGCTCCGGCGCACGCTCCAGGAGAGCATATCGACCGGGCCGTTGCCGTTCGTCTGAAGTGTCACCTGCTTGGCCTTGGCCGCGGCAAAATGCTGCCAGACCGGTTGGGCGCGCTCGGCGCGGGTGGAAAACGCGGTGGGTGGGCCGCCATCGAACGAGACGCTTGCGGTGCCGCCGCCCGGTGTGGCCAGGAATTCGATGTCGAGCTGCGCCATGTCGCCGGGAGACTCTGTCTCAAGGGTCATGGTGGCAGCGCCCTCGGCGTGTTGACGCAGCCCGGTGATGCCGAAAGGACCCCTGCCGCCAGAGGGGGCGCCGGGGGTGAAGCTGCTGACCACAGTCCAGCCGGTTGCGGTGACATGCACATTATCGGGCTTGTAGAAGCGAAACGGAATGCCGGGCGGCAGCAGGCCGCGGCCGGCATTGCCGAAACGCGCCTGCATCAATTCGCGCATGCGGCCGGAAAACCCGTCATTGGCGGTATGGCTATCGCCGATTTGCAGAACATTGATCGGCGTTTTGCGGGTGCCATCGGCCAGGCCACGCAGGGCGGCGAAGAACCGATTGAGCGGATCTCGCGCTGATCCCCTCGGCGGGACCTGCGACTCGGCATGCGCGCAAGCGGCCAGGCAGGTCAGGCCAGACAGAACCGATCGCCGCCGCATCAATGCTGGGCAGAGGCCAAATGCAGGTCGCCGATACTTTGCATCACCCGGGCTGCCAGGATGTCGTAGCCGGCTTGGGTGCAATGAATACCGTCATCAAGGCGCAGCCTTGCGGTGGCACCGGCGAGCGTTTTGCCGTAGCCGGCATAATTGCCGGCGCCGTCGCTGATGGTCAGCCAGATGTCCAGGTAGGTGCCGCCTTCCGCGTTGGTGACGTCGGCAAAGATGGCGTTAATGTACTGCATGTCGTTGCGATAGGTCTGGTCGCGCGCGATCGGGTTGCTCACCCAGATGATCTTCACCCCGGCGGCTTTCAGCGTGTGCACCAGCGCGGCGGCGCGGGGCCGGTAGATGGCAAGCCATTTGTCGGTGCGGAACGCGACGGTGGTGCCGTTGCCGGTCTTGATCGGCAGGCGGTCATTGCCGCCGAACATCAGCACGGCAACATCAGGATGGGCGGAGGTGATCAGGCCAGGGAGGGTGGCGGGCCAGTCGAAGGTTTCGGGTGCGATCAGCCCGGTGCCGGCTTTGGCATCGTTGAGCACATGCGCCCAGGCCAGGCTTCGCGCTGCCCGGTGCAGGCCGGCGGCCAGCCCCTGGGCCTGGCTATCGCCGATCACCATGATGGTGCATGGCTTCACCGGGTCGGCGGCGCGCGCCGGGAAACCACACACGCAGGCGAGCAGACCAAGGCAGGCCGTGAGCGCGGCGCGGCGCGGCGCGGTGACATGGAGAGGCGCCATGGTGGCCGGCACTCTTTCTTACTATGAGGTGATCCGGCGATGTACTATGCCGTTCCAGGCTTGACCAGGGCTTAACCAAACGAGAAGGAATGGCGATGGCCGAGCCGATCACCCGCGCTCTTGTTTCGGCGATGATGCATAGCACCGAGCCGATGGTGCTGACCGATCCGCATCTGCCCGATCATCCGATGATCGCGGTGAATCCGGCCTTCGCCGCCCTGACCGGCTATGCGGAGCAGGAGACCCTTGGCCGGAATTGCCGGTTTCTGCAGGGGGAAGGCACCGATCCGAAAACGCCGCCGCGGATACGGCGCTGCCTCGAGGAGGGGCGCGGCTGCGTGGAGTGGGTGGTGAATTATCGTCGCGATGGCAGCATGTTCTGGAATCTGCTGTTCCTGTCACCGGTTTTTGCGCGTGATGGAAGGCTGCTGCATTATTTCGGCAACCAGCGCAACATCACCGAAGGGCCGCCAGTCACGCTGCCGGATTACAGCCTGGGCAAGTCCGATATGCCGCCGGAGGGACGGCGGGATTTCGATGCCATGTTGCTTGACGTGCTGGACCAGTCGCCGGACGGGGCGGACAGCGCTCGCGCCCTGGAAAAACTGATCGAGGCGGCGCGGCGGCTGGATTCGGTGACCACGCGGCTGAGCCCTGCGCCCTGGAGCCCGCCGCCCCGCCCAGTCGCCACTCGGGGGTGACGGGCGCCGGCGGCACTGCACCCTGAAGGGAGGCGGTTGATCATTATCTTGTGGGATTGATCTGGCCGGTGAGGTGCAGCGCCACCTCGTTGCGTCTCAGAAAGGGGATGGTGAAAGGCGGATCGTAGGAGAAATAGAGCGGGGCGCCCTCGGCCACCTTGCCGGCCTGGCCGAGCGCCCGGCGCAGCCGCGCGGTTTGCAGATCTCTGGCCGCCGGCGTGGCGGTGCCGGAATATTGGATCACGGCCAGGACAATGTCTGGCAGGCTGACGATTCGCAAACGCGGGTCGGTCGGCGCCGGAACGCCGGACGCCACCACCGACTCGGGCAGGAAGAACCGCATGGTCTGCGCGGCTTGCCCGGTCTCGACGGGCACCGTCATCGCGATCATCTGCTGGGATCGTTCCACCGGCACCGTCATCGGCACAGTCCGTTCGGTGGCGTTGGCGCCGGTGATGTAGCGGAACAGGCGGCCGAAGGCTTCGCCCTCGTTCCCCTGGAGGATCGGCGCCTCGACGGCGGTGCGGGGGGCGTAATGTCGTATCTCGATCGAGGGCGAGATCCTCTGCACCACCTGGTAGGCGGGTTGTTCGTAGGTGGCGCGGATGCCAAAGACCGAGAGGCCGGATTCAGCGAAGGTCGCCAGGAAGTACAACAGTTTGGACATATTGGGATTATCCCGAGCAAGGTGGGGGGACGGTGGGAGCGCGCAGGGTGATGTCGTTGTCTGTGGCCGCAGCGCAACAACCGGACAAAAACCTCCCGAGGGGGGAGAACAACGCCACCAATCGCTGCTAGGAACCCATGTGATGATCGAGCGGCGCGGGGGAAAGACCGGCTCGCGATCGCCCACCAGGAGAGTTTCGATGAAGTTCCGTGTTGCGCTGCTGGCTGCCAGCGTAGTGTCCGCCCCTCTGGCCGCGTTTGCGCAGCCGGTGACTGGCCCATATCTGGCGCTGGGCGTCGGCGCCGATTACCTGGAAAACCAGAATCTGCATGGCTTGTCGTCCGCCATTATCGGCCCGACCATCGGCACCAATGTGGGCGGCATCGCCAGCTTCTCCGCCGGCTACGGCCTGGGCAACGGCTTGCGGGTAGAGCTGCAGGGCGACTGGAGCTCGGCGAAATTCTACAAGGGCGGTAGCAACTACAACCAGCAATACCACGGCTTCGTGAACGTGCTTTACGATGTTGATGGGGCAATGATCGGCCTGCCCTGGCTTTCTCCCTATGTCGGCGTCGGCGGTGGTTACGGCCAGACCCACTTCACCAATTTCAACGTGGCCGGGTACGACGCCACTGGCACCTCGACCTATCTGCACAGCACCGGCACCGATGGAAACTACGCGGTGCAGGGCATCGCCGGCCTGGCCTTCTCCACCGGCATTCCTGGCCTGGCGCTGACCGCGGAATACCGCTTCACCGCATCGCCCTCCGATGGCAGCTATAATTCGCAGTTCCTCGATGGCGGGCTCGATGAGCGGGTGAAGATCAAGACCGATAGCGAATACAACCACGCCGCCCTGCTCGGCGTGCGCTACCAGATATTTGGCCCGCCCGCCCCGCCGCCACCGCCGCCGCCGACAGTGGCACCGCCGCCACGGCCGCCTGAGGTTGCCCGCACCTATCTGGTGTTTTTCGATTGGGATCGTGCCGACCTGACGGTACGGGCAAAGCAGATTGTGGCCGAGGCCGCTGCTGCCTCCACCCATGTCCAGACGACGACCATCGACGTGAACGGCTACACCGACCTCTCCGGCACCGCCGCCTACAACCAGCGCCTCTCGGTTCGCCGGGCGGAGAGCGTGGAGGCGGAACTGGTGCGTGATGGCGTGGCCAAGAGCGAAATCAGCATCCACGGTTTTGGTGAAAGCCACCCGCTTGTGCCGACCGCCAAGGGTGTGCGCGAGCCGCAGAATCGCCGCGTTGAGATTATTCTGCATTAACCAAAATGGCCTCCGGTTGGGGTTTCCGCCGGAACAGGATAGTGTGAAGGAGGCTGGGGGTGGTGCCCCCGGCCTTTTATTTTAGGCGCTCGACGTGCAAACCGCCCTTCTTCACCGCCTCGCCCCGCTGCTCTCGCGGCTGACCCCCGAGCATCGGCTTCTGCTCGCCCAGTTCATCCGCTTCGGCATTATCGGCACGCTGGGATTTGTCTGGGATACGTGTATTGTCTATGCGCTGGCGCCGCCGATCGGCGTGTATGCGGCAGGAATCGTTTCGTATTTCATCGTGGCTTCGATCAACTGGGCGCTGAATCGCGCCTGGACCTATCGCAACGCCAGCCATGGGGTGCGACATAGGCAGTTGATGATGTTCCTGATCGCCAATTCGGTCGGTCTGGTGTTGAACCGCGGCACCTATGCGCTGCTGATCGCTACCCTGCCGATTTGCCGTATCCATCTGGTTATCCCGGTGGCGGCAGGCGGGATTTGCGGCATGTTCGTCAATTTCTTTCTCAGCCGCCGGCTCGTGTTTCGCTGATGCCGTGCCGGGTCGCGGTGCTGATTCCGTGTTTCAACGAGGAAGTGGCGATCCCGCGCGTGGTAGCGGCGTTTCGCGCCGCCCTGCCTGAGGCGGCGATCCATGCCTATGACAACAACTCCACCGACGGCACGGTGCAAGCCGCGCGCGCCGCAGGGGCGCTGATCGGCACCGAGACGCTGCAGGGCAAGGGCCATGTGGTGAGCCGGATGTTCGCCGATGTGGATGCCGACATCTATGTGCTGGTGGATGGCGATGACACCTATGATGCAACAGCGGCGCCGGCGATGATCGCGCTGCTGCGGGAACGCCGGCTGGACATGGTCACGGCGATTCGCGTTAGCGAGGCACGGGCGGCGTATCGGCGGGGGCATCGTGCAGGCAACACGCTGCTGACCGGGCTGGTGGCGCATTTGTTCGGCGCCCGGGTGACCGACATGCTGTCCGGCTACCGGGTGTTTTCACGCCGCTTCGTCAAATCGTTTCCGGCGTTGTCGGCCGGGTTCGAGACTGAGACCGAGCTGACGGTGCATGCGCTGCAACTGGCCTTGCCGACAGGGGAGATTCCGGCGCCGTATCGGGAGCGGCCGGCCGGATCTGCCTCAAAGCTCCACACCGTCTCCGATGGGCTGCGGATCCTGAAGCTGATCCTGATGCTGGTGAAGGATGAGCGGCCGCTGCCCTTCTTCTCGCTGTGCGGGGTGGCGTTTTTTCTGGCCGGACTTGGGCTCGGCATCCCCGTGGTGCTGGAGTTCTGGCGTACCGGGCTGGTGCCCCGCCTGCCGACGGCAATCGTGGCGGCGGCTTTGGTGGCCCTGTCGTTCCTTTCTTTCGCCTGCGGACTGATTCTCGACTCGGTCGGGCGAGGGCGGCGGGAGATGAAGCGGCTGATTTACCTGTCGCTGCCGCCGCCCTGCTGAGAACGCCTTATTTCTGTGCGGTTTCCACCGGATAGGTCTGCTCCCAGCCACCGCCCAGCGCCTTGTAGAGCTGCACCAGGTTGGACGAGACGGTGGTGGAGCTATCGGCCAGTGACAACTGCGCCGAGAGCAGCGAGCGTTCGGCGTCGAGCACGTTGAGGAAGTCGGCGACCCCCTGGGTGTAGCGCTGCCGCGACAGATTGACCGCTCTCTGGTCTTGCGCGACGGCCGCCTCCAGGGCGTCGTGGCGGCGCTGTTCGGCGGCATAGGCGGTGAGCGCGTTATCCACATCGTGCCAGGCCTGCAGCACGGTCTGCTGGTAGTTGATAGCGGCTTCCTGCTGTTCCACCTTGCGGAGTTCCAGCGTGCCGCGCAGCCGGCCGCCCTGGAAAATCGGCAGGTTGATCGAGGGGCCGAGCCCGTATTGACGGGCCGACCAGCTGCCAAGGTCTTTGAATTGCAGCGCCTGCAGGCCAATGCTGCCATCCAGGGTGACCTGCGGGTAGAATGAGGCGACAGCGACACCGATATCGGCGGTGGCCGCGTGCAGCTGTTCTTCCGCCTGGCGGATATCCGGCCGGCGGCGGGCGAGTTCCGATGGCAGGCCGATCGGCACGCGCGGCGGCACCGGCGGCACCGCGCCCGGGGTGATCAGCTCGGCCCGCAACGCGCCCGGTGCCTCGCCGAGCAGGAAGCTGAGTGCATTGATCGATGCGTCCTGTTGCTGCTCAAGCTGGGGGATCTGCGATTTTGTGGTTTCCAGCTGGGCGGCGGCGTTGGCGACATCCAGTTCGGTGGTCAAGCCGCCATTATAGCGGGCCTCGGTGAGCGTGAGGCTCTGCTGCTCGGTACTGATATTGTCGCGCGCGATCGAGAGCTGGGTCTGGATGCCGCGCAGCTGCACGTAATCGCGCGCTACTTCGGCCAGCACGGAAAGCAGCGAATTGCGCCGTGCGTCCGCCGAGGCTTCCACCGAGGCATCGGCCCCCTCCACCTCACGCCTGACCCGGCCCCAGAGATCGAGCTCCCAGGAGGCATCGAAGCCATATTGCCAAAGGTTGAAGGGTGGCACGGTTGTGCCGCCGACGGAGGTGGGTATGCCGCCGGAGCGCCCGGAGGTGCCGCCAGCGGCGGAGCCGGTGCTGGCGAAGCTGCTTGGCGATGCGCTGGCGCCGCCGCCGAACAGGCTGAGTACGCCCTTCTCGCTGACCCGCTCCCGCGTGTAGGAGCCGTCTGCCTTCAAGGTAGGGAACTGGTCGGCGCCGGTGATCTGGCGCTGGGAGCGGCTTTCGGCGAGCCGGATGGTGGCCAGGCGCACATTCAGGTTGGCGGCGCCGACGCGTTTCTCCAGCGAGGTCAGCTCCGGGTCGTGGAACAGGGTCCACCAATTAGGGTCGATCGGCTCGGTCACCGGCGCGCTGATCGGTGTCGCCGCTTGATGGCCGGAGGCGAACCAGGAGCTGGGCGACCACATGGATTGCTGTTTCCAGTCCGGCCCAACGGTGCAGCCGGCCAGCAGGCCGGCCCCGACAAGGGCGATCATGCCCTGCAGCGGCGCGTGGCGAGAGGCGAGGAAGTGGCTAGGCAAAGGGCAGCTCCTGAGGATCGCGACGCGCAGTTTGCCTAACCGCAAACCGGCCGAACACAAAGTCGTCGATAACTGACCGACCGGTTCGGTCATCGTTGACAAGCTAGAGGCTTTGCCCTGATCGTCAATCCAAATCCAGGGAAACGCCACTGAATGGCTTGGTGCCCGCACGACGACTCCGGTCACATCTCCGCTGGCGCGGCTAGCGACGACATGCCGTGCAAGGAGAGCCAGGTGCTGAATGGCGCCGCTTCGGTATTCGCGCGCGACGGCTATGAGGGGGCGAGCATGTCGCGAATCGCCGCCGAGGCCGGGGTTTCGAAAGGCACGCTGTATAATTATTTCACCTGCAAGGCGGAGCTGTTTTCCGCCTATGTCCATCGCGATTGCTCGCGCTGGATCGCCCTGGTGTTCGATGAGCTCGATTATGCCGCGCCACCGGAAGAGATGCTGCCGCAGATCGGTCGGCGCATCTTTGCCATGCTGCTCTCCGACCGCGCTTTGGTGATGTACCGTATGGTCGTGGCCGAGGCGGAGAAATTCCCGGAATTGGCGCAGACCTTTTATGCGGCGGGTCCGGCGCGGGCAGTGGCGCATGTCGCGGCGTATATCAGCCGGGCGGCGGAAGATGGCCGGCTATGTGTGGATGATCCGGAGTTCGCGGCTGAGCAGTTCCTGGCGCTGATGCAGACCCATCTCAGCATGAAGCGCCGCTTGCGGCTGATCGGCATGCCGTCTCAGGCGGAAATCGAGCACGTGGTGGGCAAAGCAGTGCAGATGTTCCTGAGCAGCTACGGGGTGGCGCGGCCGGATACCATTTAGGCATTGTCGGCACATAAGTGCGTCGGCACGCCGACAAAGATGCCGCCGCAAACAAAGGCTAAGGGCCCGTTCGACCCCGTTACCCGATTCGGTTAATGTCGAACGGGCCCTTAGGCATCGTCGGCACATAAGTGCGTCGGCACGCCGACAAAGATGCCGCCTCAAACAAAGGCTAAGGGCCCGTTCGACCCCGTGACCCGATTCGGTTAATGTCGAACGGGCCCTTAGGCATCGTCGGCACCTAAGTGCGTCGGCACGCCGACAAAGATGCCGCCTCAAACCAAGGCTAAGGGCCCGTTCGACCCCGTTACCCGATTCGGTTAATGTCGAACGGGCCCTTAGGCGGCGTTTGCGACCACCGCGTCGCGCGCGAGGCCGCCGAACAGATCCAGCATCTCGTCCAGCCAAACCCGCAGCGTATCGCCGGGCGCCAGCAGATCTGGCGTGCCGACGCAGCGCGCCCATTGGAAACAGCCGAACACGCCGTAATCGGCGTAGCTCGGTTCGTCGCCGCCCAGGAAGGCTTGTTTGCCTAGGGTGATCCGCATGGGCGCGAGCAAGGCGCGGAACGCGGGAAGGCGCTCGGCGCTGGTTTCGCCGAGCTGTTCGAGGGTGGTGCCGAAGCGATGTTCGCGGCTGGTGCGAAAATAGTCCTGGTCGTCCGGGTGCAGATGCGGCAGCACGTTGGGGGCCACGATCGGCGCCATGGCAGGGATCAGGATGCTGTCAGCCCAGGCGAGGATGAAATGGGCATGCGCTTCGCCGCCAGGGCCGCCGAACAGGCTTGGCCCATTGGCGTAACGCTGTTCCAGGTGGAAGGCGATGGCTGTGGAGTCGGCGATGACCGTGCCGCTATCGACCAGCACCGGCACTTTCTGGTTTTCCGGCGCCCCGGGCAGGGCCGATTTCTCATGGAAACGCCAGGCGATAGTGGCAGGCTCCTGGGCTTTGTGGGCCAGCGCCATTTTCACCCGCCAGCAATAAGGGCTAAAACGCAGCATCGGATCGCGGCCTGCCAGATCGAACAGTTTGAGCATCATTTCCCCTTCTGCGCGGCCTGGTGCAGAAATCTGTTTTTGTTCAGACCGAGGCCGTTAAGATAGTCCCGTGAATATCCTTGCCCCACCCAAGGCACGTCTGGCGATCGAGGTCGTGCATGATCTCGTATGCCCATGGTGTTACCTGGGTATTCGCCGCTTGTCGCGCACATTGGCCCGCCGGCCTGATCTTTTGGTGGATGTGACATGGCGGCCCTTCCTGCTGAACCCCGATATGCCACGCGCTGGTATGTCCCGCAGCGATTATGTGATGCGCAAATTCGGCGGCGAGGAGCGGGCAAGGCGGCTCTATGCCTCGATCACCGATATTGGCCGGGCGGAAGGCGTGATGTTCCGATTTGATCGCATCAGGCGAACCCCCTCCAGCGTCGACGCGCATCGGCTGGTGCGGTGGGCGGCGGCCTATGGGCGGGCGGATGAGGTGGTGGAAGCGGTGTTTGCCGCGCATTTCAGTGACGGGCGGGATATCGGCGACCCCGCGGTGCTGGCGGCGATTGCTGCCTCCTGCGGGCTGCGCCCGGTCGCTGCGCGCAGCTATTTGGCCAGCACCACCGATGTGGATGCGGTGCACGCCGATAACCTTCGGGCGCATCGGCTGGGCATCAATGGGGTGCCCTGCTTCGTGGTCTCCGGCTGCCACGCGATCGCTGGCGCGCAGGAGCCGGAGGTGATCGAGCGGCTGCTGGATGTGGCGGCCGCCGAAGCGATGGGAATTTAGACCAGCATCCGGCCAAGACGGGTCACCCGTCGGATAAAGATGCTCGTCAAAACAAACGGCTAGAGCATTTTCCCGCCGCTATGCTGGTTCAATACGATAGAAAAATGTTCTAGCGCGCTCTATTTGGCCATCAGGGTGAGCGTTACCCGGCGGCCGCGGGAATAGTTGAAGCCGCTGATCTGCCCGACCGTGTGCGGCGACAGGTTGAGCGCTCGCGCCTGCTTGTCGAACCCCTCCATGTCGCGGTCGCCGATGATCGCCAGGCTGGCGCTGCCATCGGCCAGCGCCTTGGCGGCGCGGGCGCCGTCCGGCGCCAGCTTGATGTCGGTGCCGGCGAGGAACATCAGGCTGGGCTCAGCATACCCAGCCACCACCAGCCCCTCCCCATGCGGGTTCCATCCAGGCCAGGTGCCGCGCAGCGCCTGCTCAACGCGCGGCGCGATCCATAGATCAGGGAGCGACGGCAATTCCAATTGCAGGATGGCCGCATAGAGCAAGGGGGCAACGGCCAGCGCCCAGAGGAGCCGGCCGGTATAGGCAAGCCAGCCGGCCAAAGCGTCGGCGGCCAGCGCCGGCAGGCCGAGCCACCAGGCGCCGTGCAGGATGAAGGGCAAGATGCCGGCAGCGATGCCCAGGATTGCCCCGCCTGCCGCCAGGCCGATGCGGCCAAGGATGCGCACCCAGCGCGGCGAGGTTTCGGGTTTCCCGAGCACAAAGCTGGCGGCCAGCAGGAACAAGGCCGGGTAGAGCGGCAGGGTGTAATGCGGCAGCTTGGTCGGCACCGCCTCGAAAACCAGCCAGGATGGGATCAGCCAGGCGAGCAGAAAGCGCGTGGCTCGGGAATGCCGGCCGGCCCAGGCGCCTGGCAATGACCACAGGACAGGCAGGGTAGAGGGGAACGCCAGAAGCGGGATCAGCAGCAGATGCAGGCCGGGGAAGCCGCCATGGGCTTCGGCGCCACCGGCGAGCTTGCGGCCGAGATCGCCGCCGATAGCCTGGGCGAAGAAGGCGCCATGTGTAGCCAGGCCGATGGCGACAAACCACGGCAGCACGGCCAACAGCATCAGCGGAACGCCCCAGGCCGGGCGAAGGGCTTGCAGCCAGGCGAAGCGGCGTTCCCACAGACACAAAGTCAGGCTGGTGAGGCCAAGCACCATGGGGGTGATCGGGCCTTTGAGCAGAATGCCCGCGGCGGCAGCAAACCAGAACAAGGCGGCCTGCCAGCGTTTGATCGGCGCCCCCAGCCAGGCGCGGGCGAGCACGGCCATGGCGATGGTGGTGGCGCCAAGCAGGGCAGAATCGGTTTTGGCGATATGGGTTTCGACCGCGAAAATCACCGAGCCGGCGAGCATGGCGCCCGCCAGCGCGCCGATGCGGGCGCTGGCGGTCAGCAGAAGGCCGGTTTCAAACACCGCGAGAACGGCAGCCATGCCGCCGAGGATGGAGGGTATCCGGTAGGGCCAGATCGGGTTTTGCAGGTTGGGGCCGGCGGCCAGAACGAAGGGCGCTTGCAGCCAGTGTATGCCGATCGGCTTCTTGTTGCGCGATTCGGTGCCATTGAGGATGCGCATATAGTCGCCGGTCTCGGTCATCTGCTTGGTCGCTTGCGCGAAGCGGCTTTCATCCCGGTCGCCCGGCGGCAGGCTGAACAGCCCTGGCACGGCGATGGCCAATGCGAATAGAATCAGGATTATTCGATAGGTTGGCGCGGCCAGAAATGACGGGGGGTTCGGGGGGGCAGGCACTGCTCCCCCAATCTTGTTTGCCTGCATATCGGGCCCCTATCACGCTGGCCCTAGCTGCGCCATTAACCCGCCGATGGATCCTACCCGCCTCTTCGCCCTGCAGCTTCTGCGCGCGGTTCTCGACCAGCATCGGCCATTGGACGAGGCGCTGGACCGTTTGCCGGCGAGCGCCGATCTCCGTGACAGGGCGGCGGCGCACCGGCTGGCGGCGACGGTGCTGCGCCGCGCGGGCACGTTGGATGCGGTGCTGGAGCCGCATCTGAAGCGGGCGCCGCCGGATGCGGTGCGGTGGATTTTGCGGATCGGGGCGGCCGGGCTGCTGTTCCTGGAAACGCCCGCGCATGCAGCGGTAGGGACCGCGGTCGATCTGGCGCGGTCGCAGAAGCTGGCGCCGTTTGCGGGGCTGGTGAACGCAGTGTTGCGCCGGGTTGCCGAAGGCGGAGTGGCCGCGTTGGCGGAGCTCGATTCCCCACGGCTCGACACGCCGGGATGGCTCTGGGCGTCCTGG
>Ga0116229_10002556_pt1 | contig 29514 bp, 25 predicted proteins | sample S1TSphgellanicum_3_FD_87313 | JGI IMG/M metagenome (GOLD analysis project Ga0116229, IMG submission 87313) | Host-associated microbial communities from peat moss isolated from Minnesota, USA - S1T2_Fc - Sphagnum magellanicum MG | ecosystem: Host-associated > Plants > Peat moss > Unclassified...
CAGGCGCGGGCACGCCGGGCGCTGATGAGCCAGCAGGGCCGGGGCAACAAGCCTGCCGCACTGCCGAGTCGGCCGGCGCGCCAGGGAAAGCTCGACTATGCGCCGAAGGTCACGGCATCGACCACGCACGGCGGCCAGGTCGTGACCGGCAGCCGGATTGGGCGCGGCTCACAGGTCACCGGCGATGAGCCGGGCACGCATTTGCCGGTCTCCGGGACGCAGTACATCGGCGTCAGCGACGGTCCGCCTGTTCGCTCGGGTGGACCCAAGGTTGGCCTGTCACGCACGGCAGGCGGGGGAATCGTCTCGGGCTCCCTGGTCCGAAGCAAGGTTAGTGTGACCGGCGATGAGCGCGGCGGCACGATCGCGATCACGGGAGAGGCCGAGCAGAACCTCGACGACGATGTGACGCCGCGCGCGTCCGATAGCGCTTATGTCTCCGCCCAATTCAATCGCCAGGTCGACCCGCACGGACACAGCGTCTTCGGCACCAATCTCGGCCGGTCGGCGAAGTCCCTCGGCTCGCGTGTGCGCACGCGTGAACTTCCGATTGAATCGACGGAAAATGGATTGCCGATCACCGGATCCGCGGTCGGTCGCGGTGGTCGCGTCACCGGCGATGAGAATGGCGTCTGCCGCCAGGTGACGGGCAATCAATACCTGACGCCTGCGAGCTCGCAGGCGGAATGCGGTGGGTCGGGCGGCGGCACGGCGCCGGCCGTGCAACTGGGAGCGCCCCGGCGCGACCCGGTCACCGGCGCCAAGGTCAGCGTTGCCCAGACCTGGGGACAGCAGCGCCTCACCGGCACCCATGTCGAGCACAATCCGCGCGTCAGCGGAGATGCCGTGGGCTCCTGCTCGATCATCACGGGGACACCCTATCAAGGCCCGGCTACCGTCCACGGCTGGTGCGACCCAGAGGCCGCGTCGACCGCGGAGGATCGCCTGCCACGGCGTGCGGCGATCGCAGCGATCAGCGGCGACGTGCCCCAGCACTCGGACAGCGTCACCGGCACCCATCGCGGCGCTGCCCGCGAGGTGACAGGGTCGGCCTATTTTCGCGAGTCCGCCGATGCCCCGGCAACGGGCGCGGACCAGGGGCTTGCCGGGGTGAACGCGCGGTTTTCCATCGCGTCGCCGCAGCGCACCGCGCAGTTGCGTGCGCGAGCCGCGCAGGCGTCACCGGACACGGCGGCGGCGTCCCCACCCATCACCGGCTCGTTTGCCATCGCTAGTGGTCGTGTGACCGGAAATGCCGAATTCAACTTCCGGCCCCGCGGTGCCACCGATAAAGACGCCCCCGCCGCGCGCTCCAAGCTCACCGGCGAGGGACGCGAGCAAGGTACCCGTGTGTCCGGATGGTCCTGGACCGAGCAATCGAACGTGACCGGCGTGGACGGCAGCAATGCGGTCGAGCGCAATCCGAGCGAACGGGCCGGCAAAGCCCAGGCATTCTCGGGCGCGCGCAAGTTCAAGACGCTGGCAAAACGCGAAGAGACCAAGCAACTCGTGACGGGTCTGGCAGGCTGGTCAGGGAAGACCGCGGCGCGGGTGACCCTGTCCGGCGGAGCGCAGGCGTGATGAAGCGCGCGCAGCGGCGACCGGCCGCCCCATTCCCCGCGGCCTGGCAACGGTTGAGCGCGGCTCGACTCGGCCAGCCCCGTTTGGGAGTGACGAGCTTCGCGAAGCCGGAAGCCTCGCCGCATACATTTACAATCGGCGCGGCAACCGCGCGCCATCCGCTCGCCGACCCGGCCATCAGTCGCGCGCTCAAGCAGCGTTCCGATGAGATCCAGGCAGCGTTCAGCGCCATCGAGCCGACGTTGAAGGAGCTGGCGCGGCGGCAATTCGAGGACAATTTCGCATCCACTGGCTCGGAATTCCTGCGCGAGCGCCTGGGCGTGGCTGTGCCGCGCGAGCTGTTGACGGTGTCGTGGGCAGCGCCGCTCGATGTCAGGCGCCTGTATGCGTACTGCGTGCTGGCCACATTCTGCCGGCTCATCGAGCGCCACCCCGAGCGCGACCTGGCGCGCCAGTTCGAAGGCGAGAGCGCCGAGGAGCTCATACAGCGCTTCGGATTTCATGCGATTGATATCACGCCCTGTGCCGATGGGCGCCTGAGCGGCACCGTCGATTACATCCTGCGGGTGCCCCCTGCCGTAGTGGCGTACCGCAAGTCCTATGCGGGCGCGATGTTCGATGTGGAGGAATCGCTGCGTCACTGGGAGGCGGTGGAACTGCGCCGCTGGCGTGAAGCGCGTCCCAACGAGGCCAGCGGCCACACCCGGTTCCTGAAGATCGGCGTCTATCATTTCAGCAGCGTCGACCCCAGCCACGAGGGCTGCGCCGCGCACGGCAGCGACGATGCGCGCGCCGCCTCTGCGCTGCTCGAGCGCCTGCGGCAATTCGAGCAGGCGGTGCAGTTGACGCATTGCTGCGAGGCGCGGGTCGCAACCCTGCTGGTCGGCGTCGATACCGATACCGATGCGATCCGGGTGCACGTTCCGGATGCCGCCGGCCAGATGTCGGTCGACCGTTTCATCGACAACCAGCGGCTCTACGATCTCACCCGCGGGTTGTCGCGGGAAGAAGGCAAGCAGGCCATCCGCGTGCAGGTCGCCGAATCCATCGGCGTGGCGACGGATGATGCGGCCACCGAAGGCATGCGCTGGTTCTGCGGTTATCTGCTCAAGAACAACCTGGCGCAGGTAGACGCGGTGCGTGGCTGGCATGGCGCCGGCTATGCCGACCGCGGCCACACCGAACAACTGATCGTGATCGGCGATGCGGTCGATGACGTGCAGCTGCGGAATCTGGCGTTCCAGGCGCAGATGGATACCATCGAGGAAGGTGCGCCCGATCTCGACGTCGGCGTGCGTATCCTGAAGTCACTGCACGAACCGCGCGGACTTGCGGTGCCGGTGCTGGTGCATGTCCGGTTTGATCCACGCATACCGGGAGCGCGCGCGAGCGCGGAGCGCCGTGCCATGCGGCTGCAGGGCGCCACCGAGGCACGCTTCCAGTCGCTGGTCGATCGGGGAAGTCTCGTGGTCATGGCGGTGGCCAGGGCTGGCGACACCAGCACACTCCACGCCGTCGAGGCGCCGGCACAGCGCCGCACCGAATCCAAGGCCGGGTTGCACGCATGAAGATCTGTCAGGTCGAAGGTACGTTGGTTGCTACGGCGCGCATCGGCAGCCTCGAGAATCGCAGGCTGCTGGTGGTGAAAGAGCGCGGTAGCAGCGGCAAGCAGGTGGCGGTCGATCCGGTCGGCTGCAAACCTGGCGATTGGGTGATCGCCGTCGGCAGCTCCGCGGCACGCGATGCCGCAGGCAGCAAGGACTATCCGAGCGACCTGACCATCGTCGGGATCATCGATTACTGGGACGATTCCAGCGGCAAGGCGGGAGCTCAGTAGCCATGCAGATACACCGGATCGTGCGCGACCTCGTGACCACCAAGCGAAATTTCTGGTTGGCGGCAAAGTCACTGCGTGTGGTGGAGGATCATCGGGGCAACCTCGAGGTGGCCCTGGATCCGATCGGCGCCAAACCAGGCGATTTCGTCGTGACCATCGGCCTGTCTGCCGCGCGCATTGCGGCGGGTAATCCCAAGATCACCACCGATCTGACGATCGGCGGAATCATCGATCACTGGGATGAAGAGCGCTGGCGCAGCTAGGGGACGAACGGATCGAAGAGTTTGTTTTTTTACGTTTACCAATGTCAAGTCAAGGAGAGTTGAAGATGGCCAGTGAAAAGTTGGGTATCGCGCTCGGCATGATCGAGACACGCGGCCTGGTTCCTGCAATTGAAGCGGCCGATGCGATGACCAAGGCCTCCGAGGTGCGTCTCGTCGGACGTCAGTTCGTCGGTGGCGGCTATGTGACGGTGCTGGTTCGTGGCGAGACCGGTGCGGTCAATGCCGCGGTACGCGCCGGTGCGGATGCCTGCGAGCGCGTAGGCGATGGCCTGGCGGCTGCGCACATCATCGCGCGTCCGCACTCGGAGGTGGAGCAGATCCTGCCGCTGCAGTCCGAGGGCGGTGGCCGCGATGGTGACGTGTCGCGCAACTGATCCGCCGGCATGCGTCCAGGTCGCCACCGGGATCGGCAGCGATGACGAGGCCAACTCCGACCATGCTGGGTTGGCTGCAACGCGCATTGCGCCACGAGTTTGCGGCCGCCCAGCAATTTACGCTGCAGGCGGTCGTAGCCCGGGGGCTGGGCGACGCGAACCTGGCGAAGGAGTGCGAGGGATCGGCCTTCGAGGAATTGCGCCACGCGCAGCGTTTTGCTGCGGCGCTGGCCGAGGCCGGCGCGGCCTTGAGCCTGGGACCTGTCGCGAGCTTGCCGGTCGGCGGCAGCGTGACCGAGCTGCTCAGGCACGCCCGGATGACGGAGGCGGCGGCCGTACGGCTGTATCGGGATGCCGCGCACGCCTGTACCGGCGCAGAGCCACTGCGCCATCTGTTCGAGTCGATCGGTGCTGAGGAGGCGATTCATTATGACGAACTTACGCGACGCCTTGGAAAGGCCGGAGAGCCGATCGGACGATCCAGAGCCTAGGCCAGAGCTTAGGCCAGAGCCCAGGGAGCGCTCCATCATGTCCTCTGCGCCGTCGTTGCCGGAAGGCTGGAAGTCGGTTGCCACGCCGCCGTCGCTGTTTCGCCGCTTTCAGTTTGACTCGTACGGCGACACTCGCGCCTTCCTCGAGCGGCTCGCCGCCCTGTCTAAAGAGACCGGACTGTATCCGGACCTGGGGTTTGGCAAGGCGCATGTCAACGTGACCGTGTATGGCAAAGACGGCCGGGCCCCGGGAGACCACGAACTCGAATTTGCGAGTCGCGCGACAGCGCTTGCTGTTGCCGGGTAGCATTCGTGGCGCGCGGCGCTAAGAAGGGTTCCGCGGGTTCGCGTGCGTCGCCTAAGACCCAGGCGTCATTGGGGGCGACATCGGGGGCGTCATCAGGGGTGACCACGCCGACTCGCGATCCGGCGCCAGGCTCGCAGCATGGTGTTCAGCGCAGTGTCCAGGTGCCGCCCGAGCGTGCTGGCGTGCCGCGCAGCACCACCGATAACCCGTGGCGCGACCTGCACCCCTCGCGCATCTGGCCGGATTGATGCGCGCGCCCGCCGTCGAGGTTGCCGCCAGCATCGTGCTCGCGCACCACGGGCGTGTGTTGATGGCGGAGCGCACCCCGGGGCAGATCTCCCCCGGGTTCTGGGAATTGCCCGGAGGCAAGATCGATGAGGGGGAGACCGCGGAACACGCGGCGGTCCGGGAACTGGAGGAAGAGATCGGCATCCGCGCGCTCGAGCTGCGACCCTGGATGTCCTACGAATATCCGTTCCGGTTGCGCCGAATCCGGCTGCACTTCTTCAAGGTCCATCGCTGGGAGGGCACTCCCCACGGGCGCGAAGGCCAGAAGCTCGCATGGATCGATCCGGCAGCGCCGACCGTCGCGCCGATCCTGCCGTCGGTCGAGCGCGTGCTCGCTGCACTGGCACTGCCGTCGATCTATGCGGTGTGCCGCGCCGTCGATCTCGGAGGTGTCGCAGCCATGCTCGATCACATCGCGGCGGGGGTGCGCCATGGCATCCGTCTGTATCAGCTGCGCGAGCCCGATATGGCGCCCGACCAGAGGGTTGCCCTCGCGCGCCGGGTGAATGCGATCGCCGCTCCGGGCGGAGGCCGCGTGCTGCTGGTGGGATCGGCACTCGAGTCGCGTCGCGCGGGGCTCGCGGGGGTGCACTCGAGCGCGCAGGAATTGCGACGCTTGAGGGGGCGTCCGCCGGTCAAGCTGTGGGTGTGCTCGTGCCACGATGAAGGCGACCTGGCGCGTGCGACCGAGCTCGGGGCGGATGCCGTCGTCGTATCGCCGGTGCTCGAGACTTCGGCGCATCCGGGTTTCGCGCTGGGCTGGAACGGCGTCGAACGCCTCAGCGCGCGCGCGTCATTGCCTGTCTATGCCCAGGGCGGCCTGGACGGCGCGCTGCTTGCCAGGGCACAGCGCGCCGGTGCCATTGGCATCGCCACCGCTCGTTGGCCTGCGACGTTCGCATCGCCCGCAGGCGCGCCGCCCAGACAGGCCACACAGCGTCTCTCGCCATGACCCGTGGCATCATCCCATCGCATCCGGCTGGCACTGGACCTGCGAAGATTCAATAACAAAGTATCCGCTATCGGGGAGACATCGTGTCCATCTACCTCCTGCCGCTGATCGCTCCTGTCCTGCTGCTGGCAGCAGGGGTAGCCGGGTTCCTCGGCCGCGGGCCACGTCCACGATGGCAGCTGCGGGTGGCGGAACTGGCGACGATCGGAGCCATAGCCGTCGCAGTGGCGACCGCTGCGTTGGTGCTGGCGCGCGGTGCAGGCAGCGCCTTCCTGGTTACCGAAGGCCAGCGAGTCATCGCCGCCCGCGTCGACGCCGTCAGCGTCACGATGCTGCTGCTGGTCACGTTCATCGGCTGGGTCGTGGTGCGATTCTCAGCCAATTATCTCGATGGTGAAGCGCGACAGGGTCCCTTTACCGGCTGGCTGTGCCTGACGCTGGCAGCGGTGCTGACGCTCGTGGCGGCAGGCAATCTGGTGCAGTTTGTGCTGGCCTGGATAGCCACCAGCGTGTTCCTGCACCGCCTGCTGCTGTTCTATCCTGAGCGGGTCGCAGCACAGCGCGCGGCTCGCAAGAAATTTGTCGCAGCCCGCTTCGGTGACGCCGCACTGATCGGTGCCGCGGCGCTGCTCTTTATCAACTACCAGACCACCGATCTCGCGCAGATCCTCGACGCCGCGCGTGCCGGGCAAGGAGATAATGGCTATGCCCTGGGCGCGGCCGGGCTGCTGGCGCTGGCAGCGCTGCTCAGGTCCGCACAGTTTCCGACCCATGGCTGGCTCACCGAGGTCATGGAAGCGCCGACGCCGGTCTCTGCGCTGCTGCACGCGGGTGTCATCAATGCCGGCGGCTTCCTGCTGATCCGATTCGCGTACGTGCTGGTGCTGTCGCCGAGCGTGCTCGCGGTGCTGGTGATGGTGGGGGGATTCACAGCGGTTTTCGGCGGCCTGGTGATGCTGACCCAGCACGCGGTCAAGACGTCGCTGGCCTGGTCTACGGTCGCGCAGATGGGATTCATGACGCTCGAGTGCGGACTCGCGCTGTTTCCTCTCGCCCTGCTGCACATCGTTGCCCATTCGCTGTACAAGGCGCATTCGTTCCTGGTCTCCGGCGCCGCGGTCGATACGATCGCAGCGAATCGCCGTCCCGGCATCGTTGCGATTCCCAATGCCGCCGCGGTCGGCCGGGCCTTCCTGCTGGCACTGAGCATCTACGTCGCGGTCGGCTTCGCATTCGGATTCGAGCACAAATCGCCCCAGGCGATCGCGCTGGGCGCGATCCTGATCTTCGGTGTCGCCTACCTGATCGCGCAGGGCCTGGCAGATTCCGCGCCACGCGCATTGACGCGGCGTACGACCCTGTATTCGGTCGCAACGTCGATCAGCTACTTTGCGTTGCAATCGGGCGCCAGTTACGTGACCCGCCACACATTGCCGGCGGTCCCGGCACCTGGCCCATTGGAGTGGGCGCTGATCATCCTCGCGGTGTTCAGCTTTGGCCTCGTCGCCGTTGTCCAGGCGATGTTTCCGCTCTGGGCAAATCACCCGGCGGCGGCCGGGTTCCGCGTGCACCTGTCCAACGGCCTGTACGCCAACGCCATCTCCGACCGCCTGCTCGGGGGGTGGTTGCTGCGCGGACCCAGCTAGTGGGTTGCGGGCGCGGCGCTGCATGAACAACGTGACGTCAGTGAACGATGAGCCTGCCCTGCTGATGCAGGCGGTGGAAGCGGCGATACGGGCGATTCCGCCGGTCTGGCCGCTGGCTTCGAGCGTGGCGGTCAACCCGTTCCTGGGACAATCGGTCGAGTCGCTGTTCCAGAGTGCCGCGCGACTGGCACGCGTCGCGGGCACGGCCGTGACGATGCCGCGCCAATGGTACCTGGAGCGCATCGATTCCGGGGCCATCGATGCGACTGACCTCGAGTGGGCGCTCGCCCTCGCCCCCAGCGGCTCGCGGCCCCCCAACGTCGCCGCGCTGCTGGAGGCGGCGAGGCAGCCTGCCGAACGCCCGCAGGCGCTGCCCACGGTGGCAGACCTCGCCGCGCAGGTGTCTGGAATCGACTGGCCCGGAGTGATTGCAGACCGCATGGGCGTCTGGGCATCGGGCTACTTCGACGTCGGCCAGGCGATCTGGGCGGCGCCTCACGGCAGGAGTACGTACAGCGCCTGGCGCGCGGTCGCCACTCATGATCTGACACCCGAAATCATCGGACTGCCGGGGTTCGCGATGCATGTGGCACAGGCGCCGCGGATGCCCTCCGACGCGGTTGGCCGCGTCGTGTCGGTGCTGGGCCTTACGCCACCGGAGTTCACGACGTATTTTCACCGCCTGCTGCTGACGCTTGGCGGCTGGGCGCAGTATGCGCGCTACCTGCTGTGGCAGGCCGAGCTCGGCGGCGGCTCGGATCGCACCCTCGCTGATATGCTGGCGATTCGCCTGTTGTGGGATGAAGCGCTCTACCAGTGTTACGCCCAGCAGTTACGGCAGACCTGGTCCAGGGCCCGCGACGCATACGCCTTGCCCGTCGAAGCGACACCCGGCCAGGTCATCGACGTCATCCTGCAGGAGGCGTCCGAACACGCCGGCCAGCGCGCTCTGGCTGCAGCGCTGAACGCGCCCAGTACTGTCGCTGGTACCGGGCGCCCGGCATTGCAGGCGGTGTTCTGCATAGACGTGCGCTCCGAAGTGTTCCGGCGTGCGCTCGAGACGGTCTCGCCGCGCATACAGACAATCGGGTTTGCCGGGTTTTTTGGCCTGACCGCGGCGCACCGGCGCTTTGCCTCGGACGTCACGGAACTGCGCCTGCCGGTGCTGCTCAATCCTTCGCTGACCAGCGTTGCCGGGGGGCCGAACGATGCCAGCGCCGATGAATTGACGCGCATCAAGGCCCGAATCACGCGCGCCTGGGGTCGCTTCAAGCTCGCCGCGGTGTCTTCGTTCGCCTTCGTCGAGGCGACCGGCCCGATCTACGTGAGCAAGCTGTTGCGCGATGCGCTGGCGCGGCATCACGCGCCGGCGATCGATGATCCTGCGCCGCGCCTCGATCCGCCACTCGATCTTGCGACCCGATCACGCACGGCGGAGACGGTGCTGCGCGCGATGTCGCTCACCAGTAACTTCGCCCGGCTCATCATCCTGGCCGGCCATGGCGCCACCGTGGTGAACAATCCCCATGCCAGCGCACTGCACTGTGGCGCCTGCGGCGGCTATTCCGGGGAGGTCAATGCGCGGCTGCTGGCGGCGCTGCTGAATGATGCGGAGGTGCGCCAGCAGCTCAGCCAACGCGGCATCGAGATTCCGGCGGATACGATGTTCCTGGGGGCCCTGCATGACACGACCACGGATGCGGTGACCATCTACACGCAAGACCAGAGCACGCAATCTCATACAGCCGATCTTGCAGACGCCAGCGCCTGGCTCGCCGCCGCCGGTGTCATGACGCGCACCGAACGGGCTGTGCGCCTGCCGCACGCGCGCGACGAACACCACATCCGGTTGCGCAGCCGGGACTGGTCGGAAGTGCGCCCGGAGTGGGGCCTTGCCGGTTGCCAGGCGTTCATCGCAGCAGCGCGCCATCGCACTACAGGAATCAACCTGCATGGGCGAGCGTTCCTGCACGACTACGACTGGACCCAGGACCAGGGCTTCGGTGTGCTCGAGCTGATCATGACCGCGCCGGTCATCGTCGCGAGCTGGATCAGCCTGCAGTACTACGGTTCGACTGTCGCGCCGAAAGTATTCGGTGCCGGCAACAAGCTGCTGCACAACGTCATCGGCGGCATCGGTGTGCTGGAAGGTAATGGCGGCGTGCTACGCACCGGCCTACCCTGGCAGTCGGTCCATGATGGCGAGCGCTATGTCCACGAACCGCTTCGGCTGTCGGTCTGCATCGAGGCACCCCAGGAAGCGATGACCGAGATCCTGCGCAAGCACCCGGACGTCAGGGCCCTGTTCGACAATCGCTGGCTGTATCTCTTCGGGCTGGACGATGCAGGTCGCATGGCCAGCCGTTACCTGGGCAATCTGGCATGGGGCTCATTGACGCCATCTCCAACCATCGAGCACCGGGTCAGAGTGGCGTCGTGAGAGCGCCGCTCAGCAGGCGCTCGGAATTCTCCGGGGTGCGAAATACCAGCGGCCGTACAGTCACCTGCTGTGGCAACTGCGTCGCCGGCGGCAGGGGCGGTGCGTTGATGATCTCCAGCACCTTGGAGTGCAGTGGCGATTTGTCGCACACCGGATCGGTGGCTCCAACGTCGCCGGTCAGCAGGAACGCCTGGCAACGGCAGCCGCCCAGATCCTTGGCCTTCTCAGGACAGCTGCGACACGGCTCGGGCATCCATTGATCGCCGCGAAAGCGATTGAAGGCCGGCGAGTCCAGCCAGATCTGCGCAAGGCTCGCTCCGCGCACGGATGGCAGGTCGATGCCCGGCAACATGCGCGCCGCGTGGCATGGCATCACCAGGCCGTCGGGTGCGATGACCATGAAGGTCGTGCCCCAACCGTTCATGCAGCGCTTCGGCCGCGTCTCGTACAGGTCGGAGATCACGTGCAGGATGCGCAGGCGATTACCGATGCGCTGCCGGTAATCGGCTACCACGGCATCGGAACGCTGCAGCTGTTCGCGCGTCGGCAGCAGCTGCGCGCGGTTCAGGTCGGCCCAGCCGTAGAACTGGGTGTTGGCGAGCTCCAGGTATTCGGCGCCGATCTCCAGCGCCAGCTCGATGATGCGCCCGACGTGATCAATATTCAGTCGGTGGACGACGCAGTTCATCACCATCGGAAACCCGTGGGCCTTGATCAGTGTCGCGACGCGGCGCTTGAGCTCGAAGGTACGGGTGCTGGAGAGGAAATCATTCAGTTCGCGGGTCGAGTCCTGGAACGACAGCTGCACGTGATCGAGACCCGCGTCCTTGAGCGCACGCATCCGGGTCTCGTTGAGGCCGACCCCGGAGGTGATCAGGTTGGTATAGAAGCCGAGGCGATGCGCCTCCGCCACCAGCAGTTCAAGATCGGGACGGCTCAGCGGCTCGCCACCGGTCAGTCCAAGCTGCACCGCGCCCAGCGCGCGCGCCTCGGCCAGAACCCGGAACCACTCTTCGGTCGACAGCTCGCTCTGCACCTTGGCGAAATCCACCGGGTTGGAGCAGAACGCACAATGCAGCGGGCAGCGGTAGGTCAGTTCCGCGACCAGCCACATCGGCACGCCGGCGGTCAGCGGCAGCCCGGCCGCAGTGGTTGCGGCGGTAGCGGCCGCGTTCGAGCCGGGCAGCGCACTCATGGTGCCACCGTGTCGCGCCACTCGACCCAGCCGTCGTTGGTAGCAGTGCGCAGGAATGCCTCGACATCCGCGTCGATGGCGTCTGACTGGAAGGCGGAGCGCAGGTCGGCGATGATCGCTTGCACCGACTGCCGGCCATCGCAGCGGCGCAGGATCTCGCCGGCCGGACCATTGAGCTGCACCATGCCTTCCGGGAACAGCAGCACATACGCGTTCTGCGCGGCCTCCCATTGGAAGCGATACAACCGCGCAATGCGTGGATAGCAGGCCCGCGGCAGCGGTGTCGAATCATCCATCATTGAGTCCGTACCGCAGTTGTATCGCGTCCAGCATCGACCACAGCAGGTCGAGCTTGAACTGCAGGATATCCAGCGCCCGCAGCTGCGCCTGGCGCGTTGTGAAATAGCCTAGCGTCACCTTCAGTCCGTGTTCGACGTCGCGCACCGCCAGCGGCAGGCGCGAGCGGAAATACTGCAGGCCGCCGGAGTCGATCCATGGATAGTGCGTCGGCCAGGACGCCAGCCGCTGGCGGTGAATCTGCGGCGCGAACAGCTCGGTGAGCGACGCACACACGGCCTCCTGCCACGGCTGCTGGCGGGCGAAATTCACATAGGCGTCGACCGCGAAGCGCACCCCAGGCACGACGTGCTGCTGCGACCACAGTTCCTCGTGCGCGAGTCCCACGGCTGCTCCGAGCCGCAACCATGCTTCGATCCCGCCGGCATCCTGTCCGGCGCCGTCGCCGGCGCCGTCGTGATCCAGGATGCGTTGCACCCACAGTCGGCGCTGCTCGCGGTCCGGACAGTTGGCCAGGATCGCGGCGTCCTTGCGCGGGATGTTGACCTGGTAATAGAAGCGGTTGGCGACCCAGCCGCGCACCTGCTCGCGGCTGGCGCGGCCGTCGTTGAGCATGACGTTGAACGGGTGATGTATGTGGTACGCCTGGCCCTTGCCGCGCAGCTGGCGCTCGAATTCGGCGGCGTCCCAGGGTGCATCCGGCGGGGTGGTCACGGGCTGCTCGGCGCTCGGGGGCTGTGGGCTGGTCGCGGGTTGCTGGGTGGGCACAGGCTGCGGGCTGCTCACAATGCGATTTCCATGCCGTCGTAAGCGACCTCGATGCCGAGCGCGGCCAGTTGCGCGCGTTCCGGTCCGGCCTCATCGAGTATCGGGTTGGTGTTGTTGATGTGAATCAGCACGCGGCGCGTGCCTGCCGACAGCCGCGCGAGCTGCTCGGCCATGCCACCGGCGCCGCTCTGCGGCAGGTGCCCGAGCTCGCTGGCGCGCTTGTGCGACACGCCGATCCGGATCATCTCATCGTCACTCCAGAAGGTGCCGTCCACCAGCACGCAGTGGCTGGCCTCGAGAACCTGCTCGACTGCCGGCGGGATCCCGGCGAGGCCCGGCGAGTAGAACAGCTGCCGGCCGCTGGCCGGATCGTGAAAGATAAGCCCGATGTTGTCCCCGAGGCGCGGATTCTCCCGGTAGGCCGAGTAGGGGCCGGGCTTGCCGGCCACCGGCAGCGCGCTGACGCGGATCCCCGGCAGCGCCGGGATCTCGAACGCTGTCCCATCCAGCGGAATGGCATGCCAATGCACGCCGCAAAAGTGCTGCAGCACGTTCAGGATCGGCAGTCCGGTGCTCAGGTCTTCGCGCACAGTCTCGGTACTCCACAGTTCCAGCGCCGAGCGGTGTTCGCGCAGCAGCAGCAGGCCGGTGCAGTGATCGATCTGGCCGTCCACCAGGATGACGGCGGCGATCCCGGAATCGCGCAGGCCCTGGTGCGGCTGCAGCGCGGGGTTGGCGGCGATCTGCTGATGAATATCGGGCGAGGCGTTGCACAGCACCCAGTGTCGCCCGTCGACCGACACGGCGATCGAGGACTGGCTGCGCCGGCGCGCCTGCAGCGTCCCGGCTCGTACGCCACGGCAATTAGCGCAGTTGCAGTTCCACTGCGGGAAGCCCCCACCGGCCGCCGAACCCAATACCCGTATCAGCAAGGCGAGCAGCCGGTCGGCAGTTGGAGACCGCCCCGGGGTTACCGGGGCGGAACCCGATCAACGATTCGCGATGTACGAGTTGATTTCCATTCCGAAACGCAACACGACAGCGGCAGGCGTAACCCATTTCATGTTTAAGTTCCTTGTGTTGATCAGCCATCAGGACCCGGCCATCGACCCTTTGGCCCCTAAGGTTTAACTTAAGGTGCGCCAGGTGGCCGGATCGCCAGGCAAGGCCCGGCGACGGCTGACACTGTGCGCCCTGGGCGGCACCGACGCACAGTGTGGAACCTTGATTCCGGCCTCATGATTTTCATGAATCGGCATGATTTTCCCGAATCGGCGTAGGCTAGTACGGTGAGCCTGCGCCTGCAGATCAACCTGATTATCGCGGTGCTGATGAGCCTGTTCATCGGCACGGTCGTGTACCAGCAGATCCAGGATACCCGCAGCAGCGTGCGCGAGGAGATCGAGGGTTCCAACCAGGTGGCGACGCAGCTGCTGACCCGTGTCTCCTGGGTGTACGAGGTGTCCGGCCTGCGCGGCATGCTCAGTTTCCTCGATCAGCTCGGCCGCGTGCGTGCCAACGAAGTGTCGCTCTACAGCCCCAGCGGTGAGCTGGTCTACTCGTCGCCGCCGTCCCTTTATAAGAGCGGGCGCGATGCGCCGCGCTGGTTCGCCGCCCTCGTGTCGCCGCCGCCACAGCGCCAGGAGATCGGCGTCGGCGATGGGCGGCTGGTCATCCAGGCCAACTCCTCGCGCGCCGTCCTCGATGGCTGGGACTCGCTGGCTCGGTTGCTGTGGATCGGCGCGATCGCGCTGGCGCTGGTCAATGCGGTGGTGTTCTGGCTTACCGGCCGCGTACTGCGCCCGCTGCGCACGGTGGTCAAGGGGCTGGAGCGCATGGAGCAGGGCGACTACCAGGCGCGACTGCCGACACTGACCAGCAAGGAGGGCCGGCTGATGAGCCAGGCCTTCAACCGCACCGCGCAGGCGGTGGCGGACAGCGCCGCGGCGCGCCAGGTGGCCAGCGAGGCGCGCCAGCGGCTGCAGGAGAATCGGGAACTGACGCAGATGATCCAGGCACACGTCGAGGAGGAGCGGCGCAGCATCGCGCGCGAGCTGCACGATGAACTCGGACAGTCCATCACCGCGATCAAGAGTATCGGCCAGTCGATCCTGCAGCGTGAGGACGACCACGATGCGCGCGTGACCGAGGCCGCGCGCCTGATCGTGGACACCGCCAGCCAAATGTACGATGCGATCCACGAGATGATTCCGCGCCTGCGCCCCTTTGCGCTCGACAGCTTCGGCCTGGGCGACGCACTGAGCGACCTGGCGGTTGAGTGGCGCACGCGGCATCCGCAGGTGGAGATGCGGCTGAATGTCGATGACCCGCTGCCGCCGCTCAACGATGCCGTGACCACCAGCGCCTATCGCATCGTCCAGGAAGCACTGGTCAATGCGCTGCGCCACGCCGACCCCGGCCACATCCAGGTCTCGGTGGGAGCCGAAGCCGAGGCGCTGGTGGTACGCGTGCAGGACGACGGCGTGGGCCTTGCGCCCGGCTGGGACCAGCCAGGCCATTACGGCGTGCGCGGCATGCGTGAGCGCGCCGCGGCGCTGGGCGGCAGCTTCGAGCTGCGAGCCGGTGAGGCGGGCGGCACCCAGGTCGTGGCGCGCCTGCCGCTGGCGATGCACGCATGAACGCAGGCTTGAACGCCCGCATGAAATCGACCAGCGCCAGGTCCACGACCGTGATGCTGGTGGACGATCACGCCGTGGTACGCACCGGTTTTCGGCTGCTGCTGCAGGGCGCCGATGATATCGACGTGATCGCGGAAGCCGACAGCGGCGAGCAGGCCTGCGCCAGGTACCCGGAATGCCGGCCCGATGTCGTCGTCATGGACCTGGCCATGGCCGGCATCGGCGGCATCGAGGCGGTCAAGCGCATCGTTGCGCACGACGCCACGGCGCGCATCCTGGCGCTATCGGCGCACGCCGATGCCAGTCATCCCAGGCGCGTGCTCAGGGCCGGCGCACTCGGCTACCTGTCCAAGCGCAGCGCTCCCGAGACCCTGATCGAGGCTATTCGTACGGTGGCGGCGCGCCGCATGTACATCGACGCGTCGATCGCGCAGCTGATGGCGGTGCAGGACGTGACCGGCGAGCGCAATCCGGTGGAGCAGCTCTCGGCGCGCGAATTCGAGGTGTTCGTGCTGCTGGCGCGCGGCACCTCGGTCAACCAGATCGCCGAGACCCTGCACCTGAGTCCCAGCACCATCGGCACGCACCTGTACAACATCAAGCACAAGCTGGCGGTATCCAACCAGTCGGAGCTGACGCTGATCGCCGTGCGCCAGGGGTTGATCGAGACCTGAACCGGAGCGCAGCTTGCTGCCCAGCGTGACGCGGATCACGGCCCGAACACCCGGGCTCGCGCACGCTACGCGCGTGCCGGCACCAGATCCAGATGGTGCGCAAAGTGTTTCGCCAGGTAGGCCTCGCCGCGCTCGAGGATGAAGTAGCGGAACGCTTCGGCCGCAGGCGACAGTGTCTTGGCGAGGTTATTCACCACGTGCCAGCGCCGCATGACCGGCAGGCCCTCGCACTCGGGCGTGGCGATCAGGCGATGGTCGAGTTCCAGGCCAATGGTGTGCAGTGACAGCAGCGCCACGCCCATCCCGGCCATCACCGCCTGCTTGATGGACTCGTTGCTCGACATCTGCATTACCACGCGCGGGTTCATCTGGTGCGCATGCATGTATTCATCGAGCGCGGCGCGGGTGCCTGAGCCGGGCTCGCGCACGATGAAGCCCTCTCCGACCAGGGCTTGCGCCGGAACTATTTCTTCACTTTGCGTGAACGGATGCTCGATCGAGGTCACCAGTACCTGCGGATGCATCGCAAACGGCTCGGCACGCGTCCGCAATTCCCTGGGTGGCCGGCCCATGATCGCCAGTTCGACGCTGCCCTGCTGCAGCAGCGACACCAGCTGCTCGCGGTTGTTGGCGACCTGCAGCCGGATTTCGATGCCCGGGTGTTCGTTACGAAACTGCGCCAACATGCGCGGCACGAAGTATTTCGCCGTGCTGACCATGCCGACGTCGAGTACACCAGTCGAAAGGCCGCGGAAACGCGCCACCATGTCCTCGGCGTCGCGCACCGTGGCCAGAACTCGCCGGGTGTGCGCCAGCACATATTCCCCGACCATGGTCAGCGATACCTTGCGGCTGGATCGATCGAACAGTGGCAGACCCACGTCGAGTTCCAACTCCTTGATTTGCATGGAGACTGCCGGGGCGGTCAGACCCATCTCCTTGGCGGCACGCACAAAGCTCAGGTGTTGCGCCACCGAGGCAAAGATCCGTAGCTGGCGGAGAGTGGCGTTTTTCATTCATTTATTCTTACTGATGAAATAACAATAAATGACTGTACCTGAATAATCAACGGTCCTAACGTAGAGCCCACGTTACCGACGCCGCCAGACGAACGCGGCATCGGCTGAGTCAGGTCAGCCCAAGGTGTCAAGCATGTTTCGCATCGCCCCGTCGATCCTGTCCGCGGATTTCGCCCGACTGGGCGAGGAAGTCGGCGCGGTGCTGGCCGCAGGTGCCGACTGGATTCACTTCGACGTTATGGACAATCACTACGTTCCGAACCTGACGATCGGCCCGATGGTCGCCCAGGCGTTGAAACCGCATTGCGTCGGGCGCGACGGGAGAAAGGTGACACTGGATGTACATCTGATGGTGCAGCCGGTGGACGCAATTGCCAGCGCCTTCGCCGTCGCGGGGGCCGACCTCATCAGCTTCCATCCGGAGGCGTCCAGCCACGTCGATCGCACGCTGCAGGTCATCAAGGCCGCCGGCTGCCAGGCAGGACTCGCTTTCAATCCGGCCACGCCGCTCGATGTGCTGGAGTACGTCGTCGACAAGGTCGACCTGGTGCTGATCATGAGCGTCAATCCCGGGTTCGGCGGCCAGAGCTTCATCGAGTCGGCACTGCGGAAGATCGCGCGCGCGCGCCAGCTGATCGACGCCAGCGGCCGCGACATACGGCTAGAGGTGGATGGCGGCATCAAGGTCGATAACATCCGCCGCGTAGCCGACGCCGGCGCCGACACCTTTGTGGCCGGCAGCGCGATTTTCGGCAGCAAGGACTATCGCGCGGTCATCGATGCGATGCGCGCTGAGCTTTCCGGCCGTGTGCCGGAGAGCCGTGTGGCCTGACGCGTCGCCTGATGGCCAGCCCGAAGTACAGCATTCGCCTGCGCCGGGCGAGCGGCCTGCTCGCCGACCCGCACCGCGCAAATTGAACCCGAACCGCGCAGATCACCGTAGGGGAATCGCCACCATGTACTCCGGACGCACCACGCTCTCGAAGTTCCTGATCCAGCAGTCCGATCGCGTCGAGGGGGCCAGCGATCTGGCGGCCCTGTTGGTCGACGTCGCGGCTGCGGTCAAGGCGATCTCGGCGATGACTGCCAAGGGCTCGCTCGGCGGGGTGCTCGCCAAGGTCGACAGCACCCACGCGCAGACCACCCATTCGCACACCGACACGCAGGTCATCAGGCTCGACCTGCTGGCAAGCGACGAGATGCTGCGCAGTTGTGAGTGGGGCGGCCTCGTGGCCGGCATGGCCTCGGAGGAACTCGATGCGCCCTATGCGGTACCCGAAGAGTTTACCCGCGGCCGCTACCTGCTGATCTTCGATCCTCTCGACGGCTCATATAACAGCGACGTCAATGCCTCGGTCGGGACCATCTTCTCGGTGCTGCGGCACGATAAGAGCGAGGCGCCGACCATGGCCGACTTCCTGCAACCCGGCAGCCAGCAGGTGGCAGCCGGTTACGCGATCTACGGTCCGGCTACCATGCTGGTGATCACGGTGGGCAAGGGCACGCATGGCTTTACGCTCGATCGGGAGATCGGCAACTTCATCCTGACGCATCCGGACCTGCAGGTGCCGGTCGATACCAGCGAGATCGCCATCAACACCAGCAACCCGCGCTTCTGGGAGCCGCCCGTGAACCGGTACGTCAGCGAGTGCCAGGCCGGCAGGAGCGGCGAGCGGGGGCGCGACTTCAACCTGCGCTGGATTGCATCCACCGTGGCCGAAGTGCACCACATCCTGATGCGCGGTGGCGTATTCATGTATCCGAAGGACACCAAGGATGCGGGCAAGCCCGGCCGCCTGCGCCAGATCTATGAGGCCAATCCGATCAGCATGCTGATCGAGCAGGCCGGAGGCCGCGCCAGCACCGGCCGACGCCGCGTGCTGGAGATGGCGCCCGAGAGCCTGCATCACCGCATCCCGGTCATCCTCGGATCGCGCAACGAGGTCGAGCGTGTGGAGCGCTATCACGCCGAGTTCGACCGCGGCGCCGACCGCCCGTATACCTCGCCGTTGTTCAACGAGCGATCGCTGTTCCGTCCGGAATCGCACGCCTGATCCCCGTAGTCCCGATCCCCATAGTCAAGCTGAGCCTCAAGCCATGTCCACACGGCATCCCATCATCGCTGTCACCGGATCGTCCGGCGCCGGCACCACCACGGTGATGCGCGCCTTCGCGCATATCTTCCGGCGCGAGGGCATCAAGGTCGCAGTCATCGAAGGCGACTCGTTTCACCGCTACAACCGCGTCGAGATGCGCGCGCGGGTTGCGGCGGCCGACAGTGGCCAGGGACCGGCGATCAGTCACTTCGGGCCCGAGGCGAACCTGCTGGCCGAACTGGCCGATACGCTGGAGGAATACGGCGCATCCGGCGGCGGCAAGCTGCGACGCTATGTGCACGACGCGATCGAAGCCAAGGAACTCGGCGCAGAACCGGGAACCTTCACGCCCTGGACGCCGATGCCGGAGGGCAGCGACCTGCTGTTCTATGAAGGCCTGCACGGCGGCTATGTCGGCGGCGAAGTCAACGTCGCCAAGCACGTCGACCTGCTCGTGGGCGTGGTGCCGATCGTCAACCTGGAATGGATCCAGAAGCTGCATCGCGACCGCAACCAGCGCGGCTACAGCCAGGATGCCGTGGTCGAGACCATCCTGCGGCGCATGCCCGATTATATCAATCACATCTGCCCGCAGTTCAGCCGCACCCACGTCAACTTCCAGCGCGTGCCGACGGTGGATACCAGCAACCCATTCGTCGCGCGCGATATCCCGTCGGCCGACGAGTCGATGGTGGTCATCCGCTTCGCCAATCCGAAGGGCATCGACTTCCCCTACCTGCTGTCCATGCTGCACCGCTCGTGGATGAGCCGGCCCAACAACATCGTGGTGCCGGGCGGGCAGATGGGCCTGGCGATGCAGTTCATCTTCACACCGATGATCCTGCGGCTGATCGACATGAAACGACGTGCCCAGTAGCGCCGCGACAGTCCACGCCCGCAGCAAGGAGAACCCGACAACCATGAATGCCCACGTCGAAGATGCACCAGTGAAAGATAAGCCAGCGCAGTTGGCCGGTGCGCAATACGCTGAACTGTCGAACGCGCTGCGCTTCCTGGCGATCGACGCCGTCGAAGCCGCCAACAGCGGGCATCCGGGCATGCCGATGGGAATGGCCGAGATCGCCGAGGTGCTCTGGCGCCGATACCTGAAGCACAATCCCGCCGATCCCGCCTGGCCTGACCGCGACCGCTTCGTGCTGTCGAATGGCCATGGCTCGATGCTGCTGTACGCACTGCTGCACCTGACCGGCTACGCGCTGCCAATCGAGGAACTCAAGCGTTTTCGCCAGCTGCACAGCAAGACTCCGGGTCATCCGGAGGTTCGCGTCACGCCGGGGGTGGAGACCACCACCGGGCCGCTGGGGCAGGGCCTTGCCAATGCGGTCGGCATGGCGTTGAGCGAGCAGCTACTGGCGTTGGAATTCAACCGCCCCGGCCACGCCATCGTCGATCATCGAACCTGGGTGTTCGTCGGCGACGGCTGCCTGATGGAGGGCGTCAGTCACGAGGCCTGCTCGCTCGCCGGAACCCTGGGCCTGTCCAAGCTGATCGCCGTGTACGACGACAACGGCATCAGCATCGATGGCCACGTCGAGCACTGGTTTGCCGACGATACACCCAAGCGCTTCGAAGCCTATGGCTGGCGCGTGATTCGCGCTGTCGATGGCCATGACACGGCGGCGATCGAGTCGGCGTTGCAGCTTGCCTGCCAGGACAGCGGCAGGCCAACGCTGGTGTGCTGCAAGACCGTGATCGGCCAGGGCAGCCCGAACAAGGCCGGCACGCACGATGTACACGGGGCGGCGCTGGGTGCGACCGAGGCCGCAGCTACTCGCTCGGCGCTCGGCTGGAGCGCAGCCGCGTTTGAGATCGGCACCGAGATCCGTGCCGCGTGGGACGCTCGCGCCGCCGGCGCCGCGAGCCAGGCCGCCTGGCAGCAGCGCATGGCCGCCTATGCGCAGGCGCACCCGCAGCTGGCCGCTGAATTCGAGCGCCGCCTGCTGCAGCGCGCGTTGCCGGCCAACTGGCTCAAGGGCAGCGCCGACGCGCTCGCCCGCGTGGTGGCCGCAAGGGCCAGCATCGCCACCCGCAAGGCGTCGCAAAACGCCATCGACGCGCTGCTGCCGCTGCTGCCCGAACTGCTGGGGGGCTCGGCCGACCTGACTGGCTCCAACCTGACCGCCGTCAAGGCCAGCGTGCCGTTGCGGCGCGGCGCCTGGGGCAACCACATCAACTACGGCGTGCGCGAATTCGGCATGAGCGCGATCATGAATGGCATCGCGCTGCACGGTGGCTATATTCCCTATGGCGGCACGTTCCTGACATTCTCCGACTACAGCCGCAATGCGGTGCGCATGTCGGCGCTGATGGGCGAGCGGGTGATCTACGTGTTCACGCACGACAGCATCGGCCTCGGGGAAGACGGGCCGACGCACCAGCCGATCGAGCATGTGTCGGCGCTGCGCCTGATCCCGAACAATTGCGTGTGGCGGCCGTGCGATGCGGTCGAAACCATGGTGGCATGGCTGGCCGCCATCGAGCGCCGCGATGGGCCGACCTGCCTGATCCTGTCGCGCCAGAACCTGCCGCATGTCGAGCGCGACGCGCAGCAACTGGCCGACGTGCGCCGCGGTGGCTACGTGCTCGCCGAGGCCCAAGACACGGCCCAGCGTACGGCGGCGGTCACGCTGCTGGCGACCGGCTCGGAAGTCGCGCTGGCCCTCGCGGCGCGCGAAGCTCTGGCCGCGCAAGGGGTGGCTGCGCGCGTCGTGTCGATGCCCAGCTGCAGTGATTTCGATGCCCAGGATCCGGCCTATCGCGCCCGCGTACTGCCGCGCGGCGTGCCGGTGCTGGCGATCGAGGCCGGAGTGACGCGCTTCTGGCGCGCCTATACCGGCTTCGACGGCGATGTCGTCGGCATCGATCGTTTCGGCGAATCCGCGCCTGCCGCGCACGTGGCCGAAGCGCTGGGACTGACGGTCGCGACCGTGACCAGCCGCGCGCTGGCGCTGGCGCTGGCGCAGGGCGGAGCGCGGTCATAGGCGCCAGCGCTGCGGCAGCGCTGCCGCGCTGGCGGGGTGCCACGCTGCACGCGGTGCTGTTCGATCTCGATGGCACGCTGCTCGATACCGTCGATGCGATCACCGTGGCGCTGAACCAGGCGCTCGCCGAACGCTCGCTGGCATCGCTGCCGGTGTCCGAGGTGCGCTCGATGATCGGCCGCGGCGGACCAATGCTGATCGAGCGCGCGCTGGCGCGGCTGGGTGCCGTGCTCGATCCGTCCGACCGCGCTGCCCTGCTGGAGCGCTATTTCGGGTTCTATGAAAACATTGAATCCAGCGCCGCGCACAGCGCTCGCGTGTATCCGGGCGCGGCCGACTGCCTGCGGCAACTGCATGGACTCAAGCTCAGGCTCGCGGTCGTGACCAACAAGCAGCACAAGCTTGCGCGCGGCCTGCTGGAGCGGCTGGGCTTGAGCCCCTGGATCCAGGTGCTCATCGGCGGCGACAGCTGCGAGCGCCGCAAGCCCGACCCGCAACCGCTGCAGGTGGCCTGCGAGTCGCTGGGGGTGCAGCCGGCACAGGCGCTGATGGTCGGCGACTCGATCAACGATGTGCTGGCCGCGCGCGCGGCCGGCTTGCCGGTGGTGTGCGTACCGTACGGCTACAACGAGGGCAACGATCCGCGCCAACTGCCATGCGATGCCTTCGTCGAGTCGCTGGCGCAATTGCCTGGACTGCTGACCCGCGCCAGCTGATCAGCCGGGCCAAGCTGCAGAGCAATGCTCAAGGCCATACTGTGGGACGTCGACGGCACGCTGGCGGAAACCGAGCGCGACGGTCATCTGCTGGCGTTCAACCGCGCCTTCGAAACCCTCGCGCTGCCCTGGCGCTGGAGTCCGGAACGCTATGGTGAGCTGCTGAAGGTCGCCGGCGGCCGCGAGCGGCTGCTGTACGACATGCAGAGCCAGCCGCAGGCACCGGCGCAGCCCGCGGAACGCGCCGCCCTGGTGGAACGTATCCACATCCTCAAGAACCAGCTCTATGCCGGGATCGTCGCCGCCGGTGCGCTGACGCTGCGCGCCGGTGTCAGGGAACTGTTCGAGGATTGCGCCGCGGCCGGCGTGCGCATGGCGATCGTGACGACCACCAGCGCCGCCAATGTGGCAGCGCTGCTCGAGGCGCGGCTCGGCGCAGGCTGGCGCTCGCGATTCGCCGCGGTGCTGTGCGCGGAACAGGCGCCGAACAAGAAGCCCGATCCCCAGGTCTACCTGCTGGCGCTGCAGGCGCTGGCACTGGCGCCCGCGGAAGCCCTCGCGATCGAGGACTCACCTGCCGGTGTCGCCGCAGCGCGCGCAGCCCAGATCGCTGTGGTGGTGGTACGCAGTTTTTATTTTTCTGCCGCCGCGGTTCCCGGTGCGCTCGCGGTGGGTCCGTCTCTCGGCAGTACCCACGGCTGGCGGGCGCCATCGGACGCGACGCCCGACGGACGCATCGATCTCAACCAGCTCACGCAGTGGCACCAGGCGGCGCAGCGCCGCAGCTGATTCATCCGTCATATAATATCGCGCAGCGGGAAAATTTCCCGGGGCGGACGGGGTACGCGCTGCGATCCGCGGACCGGAACGTCCGCAGGTACGCGGGCGTAGATGCGGGGTAGGGGCGGGGGCGCTGCGATAAATGAATCACCCTCTGGGACGATATCGGCTGCTGGCGGCGTTAGCGCTCGCCGTCCTTGGTGCCTGCGCGGCCAGTCCACGTCCGGCACCGATCGATCCGGCCAGCAGCGCCGGAACTTTCAGCGCGCGGCGGCTGCAACCGCCGGCCCCCGAGCTGTCAACCACCGCCGCGGACTGGAATCGTGCCCAGTGGCTGCTGGCCGCGCTGCAGTTCAATCCGCAGCTGGCGGAAGCGCGCGCGGCTGTCGCGGCGGCAGCCAGCGCCGAACGTACCGCCGCGCAGCACCCCAACCCGACATTGAATCTGTTCACCGAATACGTCGGCGCCGCCGCCCACAGCGCGGCCTGGCTCTACGGCCTGTCGCTGGATTTCCTGCTGCGACGGCCCGGAGATCGCGCCCGCGCCATCGACTATGCCGCGGTCGAGACTGCGCTCGCCAGGTCGGACCTAACCGAATCGATCTGGTCGGTGCGATCCGAATTGCGTCTGGCGCTGCTCGATGCGGTGTCGGCGCGCGATGAGGCGACGCTGCTCGAGGCGCTGGTGGCCGAACGCCAGACGCTGCTGGCCTCCGACCGCGCACGCGCGGATGCCGGCGACATCTCGCGCGCGCAGCCGCTGGCGGACGAGCTGGAGCTGACGCGGGCGCAGCAGCGGGAGCGGCACGCGCAGGCGCGCGGTGCCGACGCGCTGGCTCGCGTGGCGGTCGCGGTAGGGGTACCGCTCGCGGCACTGGACGGGATCGTGCCGCGATGGGATGACTGGGCGGATATCGACCAGCTGGAGAGCAGCGCGCTCGCCAGTGAGGCGCACGATGGCACCAGCCGGCAGGACTGGCGCATCGCGGCGCTGGTCGGACGCCCCGAGATCATCCACGCACTCGGGCAATACGACCTCGCCGAGATCAGCCTGCAGAACGAAGTCGCGAAGCGCTGGCCCGAGGTCCACCTGACACCCGGTTACGCCTGGGGCGATCACGGCGTACGCGAAGATGCGTTCAACGACTTCGCGCAGGAGACGGCGGTGGGCGTCAATCTGGAGTTGCCCGTGTTCAACCAGCACCAGGGGCAGATCGGTGAGGCGCTGGCGCGCCGCGCCGCAGCGGGCCAGCACCTGGTAGCGGTGCAGGCGGAATTATTCGGGCAGATCGATCGCGCCGAGCAGGCGTGGCCGCGCGCGCGTGCCGCGTGGCAGGACGCCGCAGCCGTGGTCGCGATCGCGAATCGACAGCACGACGTCGAACAGCGTGCGCTGTCCGCCGGCGCCGGCGATCGCGCCAGCCTGGCCGCCGCCGATGTCGCAGCCACCGAGGCGCAACTGCTGCTGCTGGCCGCCGCCTACGATGCCGAGTGTGCATTTGGCGCGCTCGAAGATGCCTACCGTCGCCCGCTGCAGGGGGAGGAGGGCTCGCTTGCACCTGGCGTACCTGCTGCGTCCGCCCCTGCTGCGTCCGCCCCTGGTGCGTCCGCCAAGCCTGCGACATGAGCCGCGCGGCGCACAGGGCGTTGCTGCTGGTGCTGGCGCTGCTGGCAGGCGCGAGCCGCGCACAGGACGACGACGATCAGCCACGGCCGGCGCTGCAGGCGGATCGCTCCGGGGCATTTACGCTCACGGCCTCACAGCTGCAGGCGGTCGGCATCCGGATCGACCAGCCGCTGCCCATGACCAGCCCGCAACCGGTGCAGGCCTTCGGGCTGGTGCTTGACCCGGTGGCGCTGGTAAGCGATGCGGGTCGCGCCGACAGCACGCGCGCGGCAGCTGACGCGGCCGCGGCGGACGTCGCGCGCCTGGACAACCTGTACCGCAACAACGCCGATGCGTCGCTAAAGGCGCTGCAGGCGGCACGTGCGCAGGCCAGCGAGGCTGGCGCTGCTGCCGAGGCTGCGGCAACGACGTTCAGGCTGCAGTGGGGACCACTTGCCGCGCTGGACGCGGCTGCAAGGCGCGAGCTGATCGACGCGCTGGTTGCTGGCCGGCGACTGCTGCTGCGCGCCGACGTGCCCGGCCACCAGCTGCTGGACAGCGTGGCACCACGCGCGCTGATGCTAGTCGATGGCGTCGGCATCACGGCGCGCGTCATCGGCCCGCTGCCGCGCACCGATGCAGAGTCGCAGGGCAGCGGCTGGCTGTTGCAGGTCGAGCGCGCGCCCCACAGTGTCGACCAGGGTGTCGGCCCGGGCGCTCGGGTCGAGGTCCAGCTGCAGGCAGCGCCGGTGAACGGCGTGCTGGTGCCCGCCACCGCGCTGCTGTATGGCGATCAGGGCGCCTACGTCTACCGCCAGCTCAACGCCAGCGACGCCGGCGACGCCCGCGACGCCCGCGACGCCCGCGACTCTGCGGCTGCGCGCTACGCGGCGGCGCCGGTTACGCTGCTGGTGCGTGTGGGCGAGGGCTGGCTGGTACGCGGAGTGGGTCGCGGCGATCGCATCGTGGTGCAGGGCGCCGGCGTGCTGTGGTCGCTGGAAGGAATCAGCAGCTTCTCGGCCGCGGAAGACGAACACGACTAGCGGCCATGCTTGCCACCATCGTTCGCGCCTCGCTGGCCTACCCGAGGATCGTTACCGCGCTGTCACTGCTGGTCGCCATCCTGGGCGGCTACGCACTGCTGCATGCGCGGCTCGATGTATTTCCAGATTTCGCGCCGCCGCATGTGCTGGTGCAGGCGGAGGCTCCGGGCCTGGACGCGACCCAGGTCGAGTCGCTGGTGACGCGTCCGCTGGAAGGCCTGCTGGCCGGCGCCGAGAATGTCGCCGCGGTGCGTTCCACGTCGAGCCAGGGCCTGGCGGCGATCCAGGTGGTGTTCGGCAGCGAGGGCGATCCGTACCGGCAGCGCCAGGTGATCACCGAACGGCTGGCTGACTCGAGCGCGCTGCTGCCGATGGGCGTCGGGCTGCCGCAGCTGTCGCCGCTGAGTTCGTCGATGGAATACCTGCTGCACTTCGGATTCACCAGCGACCGACTGACACCGATCGAGCTGCGCGACCTGATTCGCTGGAGCATCAAGCCGCAGATCCTGGCGGTACCGGGCGTGGCGCAGGCACAGATTTTCGGCGGCGACTCGCGCGAGCGCCAGCTGCTGGTCGATCCGCACAAGCTTGCCGCCCTGGGCATCACGCTCGAGGATGTGGACCAGGCGGTGCAGCGCGGCACGCAACTGATCGGCGGCGGCTACCTGGAGACCGCGACCCAGCGCATCGTGCTGCAGGCACAGCCGCCCGGCGCGACGCTCGAGGCGTTGGCGCAGGCGGTGGTGGCAACGCCCAATGGTGCACCACTGCGCATCGGGGACATCGCCAGCGTCAGGGACGGCGCGGCGCCGCGTTTCGGCGATGCCATCATCGGCGGCACACCGGGCATCCTGGTGGAGACGTCGACCCAGTATGGCGCCAACACGCTCGATGTCACGCACGAACTGGAGGCTCGCCTGGACACGCTGGCACCGGAACTGGCGCTGCTCGGAGTGCAGTACCATCGCGCGCTGCTGCGGCCGGCGAGCTTCATCGAGAGTGCGATCGCCAAGCTGCGCAACTCGCTGCTGATCGGCGCGCTGCTGGTGGTGGTACTGCTGCTGCTCACCTTTCGCGACTGGCGCGGGGCGTTCGTCTCCTTCAGCTCCATTCCGGTGTCGCTGCTGGCGACCATCTGGATACTCACCAGCCGCGGCATCTCGCTCAATACCATGAGCCTTGGCGGCCTGGTGGTGGCGCTGGGCGTGGTGGTGGATGACGCGGTCATCGATGTCGAGAACATCACGCGCCGCGGTCGCGCCGCCGCCGGCGTGGATCTGCGTGCGCTGCTGCTGGGCGCATCGCTGGAAGTGCGGCGGCCGGTGTTCTACGCCACCGCGGCGGTGGCGGTCGCATTCCTGCCGATCCTGATGCTGTCGGGCCTGCAGGGTGCGTTCTTCCGTCCGCTGGCGACCGCGTTTCTGCTGGCGGTCGGCCTGTCGCTGCTGGTGGCGATGAGTTCCACGCCGGCACTGTGTGCGCTGTTGATGCAGAATTTCACTCCGCGGGCGGAAGCCGGCTGGCTTACCGGCTGCAAGCGGCTGCAGCGCTGGGCGATCGAGCGCCTGCAGCGCCACACCGGCCTGGTGCTCGCCGCGGTCTTGTTGTGCGGCGCCGCCGGCATGCTGCTGCTGCCGCTGCTCGGCTCGCGGCTATTGCCCGACTTTCGCGAGGACTACCTGATCGCCCATGCCGCGCTGCGCCCCGGGATCTCGCTGACCGAGACCTCGCGCGTCGGGCGGCGCATCGCCGAGCGGCTGGCGTCGATCCCCGGCATCAGGAGCGTGGCCGAGCAGATTGGCCGCGCCGAGAACGGCCAGGATCCGGACGCGCCGAACAAGAGCGAATTCGAGATTCAGCTCGACCGCTCGCAGGGCGTGAGCGCCGAACAGATCGAGGCGCGCGTGCGAGCCGTATTCGACGACTTTCCCAATCAACTGGTGGAAATCTACTCGGTGCTGGCCGAGCGTATCGGCGAGACACTGTCGGGTGAGGGCGCGCCGTTCTTCGTCAGCGTCTTCGGCCCTGACCTGGATGCCGACGATAAGGTCGCAGGCGACATTGCCGAGGTGCTGCGCCAGTGGCCGCAGAGCGGCACGGTGCGTTTGGAGGTGCCGCCGCGGCAGCCGGAGCTGCGCGTCGAGATGCGTCCGGATCAGCTGGCGCTGTATGGGCTGACGGCCGCGGACGTTCAGCGGACGATCAACGCCGGCTTTCACGGCAGCGTCATCGCGCAGATCAATCAATCCGACCGCAGCGTTCCGGTGGTGCTGCGCGTGGCCGGCGTCGACGGCTCGCCGCAGGCGGTGCGCGATCTGGTGCTGCGCGGCAGCCACGGCGCGCTGGTGCCACTGTCGGCGGTCGCGACGCTGACGATGGTGTCCGCGCGCAGCCTGATCGACCATGAAGACGGCCTGCGACGCCAGGTGGTGGTGGCCAATCCGAAGACCACCGATCAGTCGGGCTACGCGCGCGCGGCGCGCGAGGCGGTGGCAGCCAAGGTCAAGCTGCCGGCGGATGTGTATCTGCGTTACGGCGGTACGGCGCCGGCGCAGGCTGCGGCAGCGCGTGAACTGTTGCTGCATTCCGCCGCCGCGCTGGTGCTGATCGTGCTGCTGCTGGCGCTCGCCTTCGGACACAGCCGGCACGTGCTGCTGGTGCTGCTGGCGCTGCCGAGCACGCTGCTGGGCGGGGTCGCCGCAGTGGCGCTCACCGGTGGCTCACTCTCGCTGGGTGCAATGGTCGGCTTCGTGGCACTGTTCGGCATGGCGGCGCGCAATACCATCCTGCTGGTATCGCACTACGATCACCTGGTGAGCATAGAACGCCATCCCTGGAGCGCCGCGACGGCGCTGCGCGGTGCCCAGGAGCGGCTGACACCGGTGCTGCTGACCGCGTTGCTGACCGGACTGGCGCTGCTGCCGGTCGCCATTCAGTCGCACCAGCCGGGACACGAGATCGAAGGCCCGATGGCGATCGTGATCCTCGGCGGGCTGGTGTCGTCGACACTCGTCAGCCTGGTCCTGGTGCCGCCTCTCGCCGCACGCTGGCTGCGATACCAGTAACCGCGCCTGTGCAGCGATTATCGGCGACCAACTACTTCGGCGAGCGACCAGCCACTACAGAGGCCTGAAAGGCCACGCCCCGGAAACTGCGGCGCTTTGGTAACAGGTGGGCGCCACACTGTAGCCTTAATGGCACTAACGTCTGTCGATGATCGCCAGGCAGGCTGATAAGCCTTTGTTAGTCTTCAGCGTAATGTTGCTTAGTGCCTACACCGCTTGGCACGTCGCTTGCTCCAACGTCGGGTGGGGTTCCTGCGCTCGGGCAGGTTGCCAGCTTGCAGCACAGCTGCGGGCCGGCGTCGCAAAAGACAACAAACAAGTGGGGTTTTTCAATGAAGAACATTTTTGTATCACACCGTTATGGTCGGCGATGGGTGGCTGTCGGCGTGCTGCCCTTGCTGATCGGGCCGGCGA
>Ga0116229_10002560_pt1 | contig 29500 bp, 19 predicted proteins | sample S1TSphgellanicum_3_FD_87313 | JGI IMG/M metagenome (GOLD analysis project Ga0116229, IMG submission 87313) | Host-associated microbial communities from peat moss isolated from Minnesota, USA - S1T2_Fc - Sphagnum magellanicum MG | ecosystem: Host-associated > Plants > Peat moss > Unclassified...
GGAATCTTACACTCACTTAAGGAGGTGTAAGATTTGTATAAGACCGGTGCCCTCTTAAGGAGTAGGCTTCATATCCCTTGAAAAGAGGAGGGATATTCATAGACATAAAGGTCCCTTCCAAATACACAAGGAAATTTCTTTGAGTGTTTGAGGAATAGTGGGACCTTAAGGAGTGAGGTATTAACCTATGTACAACATTAACAAAATTTTTTTTCATTTTTTTTTTTGAGATACATGGTGGATATCCTTCAAGTATCATGGGGAAGAAATTGCAATAAGCATACAAATGAGCATTCCACTTTTCATCTTTGGGAAGTGCGGTGTCATTAATAAGAATCATCACAAGTGAAATCATTGTTTGGGTTTTGATGTTTTAAGATAAAAATTGTAAGTTTTTAATGTGTTTACATAATAATGTTTTTAATATATTATTAAAAAATTTGATTTGAATTGAATCTAGTGAAAATGAAATATTAAAAACATTCATTAAGCACTATCCTAACTCTTATTCTTTAAACATGACATGTTTTTTATAAAAGAAATTTAAACATATATTTACATAATGACGTGATATAACATTTTTTAAACATAAAAATATTTGGATAATTCTTTTTCAACTTACAAATAAAATATTATTACAAATATTCTAAAATAAGCACTCGCCTAAGCAATAGGGTTGACTCTTGTTAATATGAACACACTTCCTTGGTAGGGCAAGAGTTCCACATCATAACATGCCTTCTAATAATGTTTTTCTCTTACATTAGGGTTTGAAACTATTTCTTCATGCACAATGCTTATAAAACAAGACCCCATATATTTATAAAATTTCTGTTGAAATTTCAGATTTTGTATATTTGGGACCTACAATATATATTTTTGAATTACAACAAGAAAAAAATCTAAGATTATTGCATATGATCCATTTGACAATCTAAGTATTGGTTTGTTTTTTCCTCAATTTTGTGATGTAGCCAAAGTGTCAATCATCCACAAGAAGAATTAGCCAAATTTGGCTATAAATACAATAATATGCAAGGAAAAACATTTATGCATCTTTCTATATATTGTTGGCTACCTATGGAAACCTATTATAAAAATTTGGCAATTTGTATTTACAATTTTTCAAAATGTGGCAAATGCAGATGTCTCAATGTCATAAAAACTCCTCTCTATTGGTTGAAATCACATTTTCATGCTGGAAAAAAAATGCAAAAATTTCTCCAAAGAATTTTCTACTAAGTTTCTATAAACCCCAAAAATGGATGCTTTGAAGTTTCCAATGCAAATCTCAACAATGCAATGCAAAAAAGGGCTCTGGAGCACACTGACAACAATTCAAGCAAAGAACTTGAATTTTGAGCACCCAGCCAACCCACCTTCACAACTGTACTCTTCATTGTCTTCCTGAATCTTTATTGATCGGATTTCATGGATTGTTCCAGGTCTGGCCACTCCTATAGTGACAGCTGGAAAGTCCAGTAGTACCTGCACATCCCATTTTTCCATATGGAAATCAGACTACATTTTTCTGCAATTCTTTGAGTCTTCAAGACATCCTGCAAAACATTGTTACATTTTGAAATTCAGCTATATAAAGGAAGAATTTCACGATTGAGGTTCAACAGAGGAGAATTTTCATGATTGAGGTTCAACAGGATTCTGAGTATTGAGTCTAGAGGAGCATTCATTATGGTACTTGCCTCATTGCTCCTTCTATACAAGGGTTAATAGAAGGAGTAGAGAGCAATGAGGCTATCAACTCTGCTTCAAGGGTTATCATATTAGTGTTGAAAATATACACAAAAATGTAAGGTATGTGGAATAAGGTTGTGACCAATGAGATTGTTCAAATTGGTGGCTCCAGATTGAGTTAAAAAGATGCATTAGTGAATTTAGCTAGTACTTACTTGTTGCATGTCTTTTGAATTGTCTTAAAGTCTCTTTGGAGACATCTCTTAAAACGAACTTGTTTCAAAGAGTTGCCTTCGAGAACTAGTACTTAAATGTTGCATGTCATTTGCATGGGTGATATGCATATTTTGCAAGGAACTTTGAACAAGCATTTGGGGCTTTTAGAACATGTGTCTTTTGATTTTATGGAGGATGCACAAATCCTGACATGTCTTAACTCAATTTCAACCTTGCAATGTCCTCCTCATACTAACAGAGACATGGTTCTGGCACATCACTAGTGCTGTTTGTTTCATCTCAATAGATATAGCTCTAGTTGCATTCCTTCTGTTGCTCCATGTTGGTGCTGTCCATAAAGCTCCCTATTCTCATTATACTGCAACTTCAATTTGTTTTCAACTGGCTTTGCAATGCTCTTTTTGCAACCCATCTGGGTCTTGGCATTTCCTCTATGTTCCTGTTTTCCCATTTGTATGGTATGCTAGGTAGGCCAACCTCAATTCATAGACCTAGGCACAAACCTATTCCACATACCTACCTTGCATATTTGTGTATATTTTCAACACTAATACTATAACAACTGTTACTTGGCACAACTGATAGACAAGTATTCTCCAGGTAAGAAATGTTCACTTACACACTAGTGATCCAGAAAGCTCAACAACATGTAACCTGTAACCCACAAATGGAAGCTCTTCACCTCATCAGGTGGAACAGAATCAAATCAATTCAATGATCCAGAACTGTGATATATGGAAGAAAAAGAAAAAGAAACCCCATTGATGGGAGACTAGTGGCATAACACTTTGCCAATTTGTTTCATTCTTCTTGGTTAGTTTGCTGGAGACTAGAATAGCAGATAATTTGGTTTCTATTACATACAAAATATTTTCTGGGAACAAAAGTCTTCTGTGTAGATTTACATAACACATGCAATCATCTCAAGGGAAGACAAAACAAGTGCTGGAGAATCTTTGTGCACCTTGGTGAGAAAGGATTAGATTCTACCTCAATGTGCATCGTGGTGAATTACACGCTTAGAAAGCTGAATTGTCACAGATTATGATCACCGGCATTGCCACTGAATTGTTGCAGATCATGATCACCAGTATTGCCGCTGTCCTGTTAACAGGACCCAGCAGCTGATAGTCAGATTAGAGATGGCGTGTGTGAAGACACCATCCAGAAACAGACCCCGTCTGCCAATCATCCATTGGAATAGAAGGCCAGAGATGCAATAGCTCCGCCACTCCTTGCCATTATAGATCCCCTTGATTACATTGGAGGCGAGCCAAGCTGGCCAGCTCCATTTCAGGAATGGAACTTCAGTAAAGCTCTTATAGTGATGTCGATTCAAGAGTTGCACCATGTACCGATACATCCATGAGTGATAGAAAAGCTCCTCCTCAATCGGGACACTCACAGAAGTTCCCAACACCCTGACCATATCCCAGAAGAGTCCTATTCTTGGAGATTGAAAATCAAAACTGGGCCTCCACAACGTGCGGAAAGATTCTTCCTGATTCTCATTCAGATACACCACAATAAGTCCACTAAGCATGCCGACAATCAATACCTCCAGGGTTATGATTCCAATTGTGTACCTCTCATGAAGCTCAGGTAGATGATACCGCTTGAGCACAAGCACAAACAATGTAGTCCCACAGTAACGCATTAACTTAATCTTGTACCTTGCCTTGCGCATTGCAGGTGCACGCATTAGGTCAAATGTAAGGCGTTCATGCTCCAATTTGCTGTCTGATTGTGCTGCTGACTCCCTCAGAGCTCGCACTCGATCCTTGCTTTCTTCTCTTGCAGTCCAAAGAGATCGATAGTGTATGATGTTTGCACAGAGTATTGTGAGTATCCATGGTGTAATTCGCAGCAATTCATCAAAACCCATCCCTATCTAGTAAACCCTTGTCTGTCTGTGTGTCTATTCTATCTGTTCTATGTATCTCCTTCCTCTTCTTCCACTTCACACAAGCATCACAGATAATGTTCCGAGCATTATTGTTTGGTTGTAATATCTGCATACTCTGCAACACAAATAGTTAATGTTTGTGCCAAGAGTTTTTCTTGTTTTTTTTTTTTTCACTACAGGAAACTTGGAAAGGGGTTTACTACAACCTTGCCATGATATACCCTAAATGACAATCTGCTTCAGCAAAACACATTGGGATCAAAATTTGTGCATACCATTCAAACATTTTCTGCATTCTGTCAGGACCCATTTCGTTGTGCATCCACGAGGTAAATCTCTTTCCTTCCTCCTTCCGAGATACATACATACATACATACATACATAATTCCTTTTCAATCCGCATCCATAAGCTCCCACCACACTTTCTTTCACCTTGCTAGGTATCTCCAAACCCTAAAAAAGAAGAAGAAAGAAGCTCAAGTTGGAAACCAACTTGCCAATGTAGCTAACTAACTAAACGAAGTTGCTCTGTTCTTCTCATCTGCCATCACCACCACTTCAATCCCTCTTGTTTGTTGTTGTTGTATGAAGAGAGTTAATTCTAAAAAAGACCCCAAAAAAAAAAAAAAAACACACACACAAGAGAGAGAGAAAACAAGACCCACTTGCTTCTTTCCTCATATTCTTGCGCTAAATTCTTCTTCTTCTTCTCTTGAAGGGAACAAGTGTGCTTATTATGGAACACACCCAAATTGCTGCAAAATTACCAAAAAAACATACAAAATTGTGTGAAAAAAATGGCACCTTTATTTGAATGGATAATGTGTATTTCCACCACCAAAAAGACTCACATCTCAGGGTATGAATATCTATGCTTCCTACTAGTACCTACCTACCAGTGTTGGGCGGGTACCAAGCTTGTAGAGCCTTAGTAGGGGCTTCAGGTAATACCCCAATTCAATTTAAGACAATTCTAGTCATCTAACTGGAATGTAATCTCACTTCTTTTTTAATTAATAATTATCTCCCTCCTTTCCTAATAATTATTTTGCATTCTTTTTCTTTAACCCACCAACATGGATATTAGAAAATAAATTAACATGTGTCTTTTTGTGTTTGTAATATGTATATTATTTATAAATAACTCTTTTTGTCTAACAATAATATTAATGATGAACTATTAAAAATTGCACGAGAACAAAAGAAGAGGAAAAAAAATTAAATTGATCATGCTTGATAATGCAAAGAAACATGGAGCCCAAGAAAATAATTTATATACATATTTAAATGAATTAACTGTTTTCCAAGTTGCAAACAGTGTTTTTTTTTTTTTTTTTTTCAGTTTTCTGATATCAAAATTTTGAAAGTAAAAAAAGGCCCATCATAAGTTAGACTCAATTTTTTTAAGAAGAAATTCTGAAGCGCCCTCAGGCTGTCATCATAATTGTAGGCAATTGTGGCGATTTTATGAATAAATGTTTTTTTCTGGCGACCTTTTTATCTGTTAAAACAGGAAATTTGCCACAGAATATTCTTTTTTCAAAAACATTCTTCACAAAATGGCGAAAATTATTAGTCACCAAAAAAAATCCCAGAAGCTGGTGGATACTCTTTTACTACATATAAGCTGGCCATGATGCCACGTGGAAAAACCTCACTTCCCCATGACACGTGTTAAAAGACTTGTCGAGAAACCATGCTCCATTGACACGTGGAAGGCACAAGGCCTAAGATGACCGGTTGAGACGGTGGTTGTCGTGTTCTTCTTCGTCTTGGTTGGTTTTGTGGGTGGCAGCAGGCAAGGTGCGTACGCATGCATAGTCAGGGGAAAAAAAAAAAGGAGAAAAAGTTGGAACTGGTTTTGTCGAAAAGAAGAATTTTGCAAAAATTTGGAACTTGGGTTTGTTGAAGAAACATTAATTTCGAGGCGGATTGTCTAAAGAGAGAGAGAGATTGACAAAATCAATGGATATGAGGTCTTGATTAGACTTGCTGCTCTGTGTGTTTGTTTACCATCTCGAGAGGGCGGGTGATTTGAGCTTGATTTTTGGAGATGGAATTTGAGGTCGAATTGCTGAGTCTCTGAATGTGAAGATGGATTTTGAGCTCCAATTGGTGATGAGGATGCTTTGGATATGAATCATCAAAAGATATTCTGTAGGCTCGTTGTTTGAGCATGGAGGGGAAATTTTATTCAGTAAGCAGCTGGGGAGACACGGTATCATGGCAGAGATTTGAGGCTTGTCAAGCTCTGTGATGGATGGAGATGGTTCATGGTGCTATACTTGCGACTGAAAACTTTGAAAGGCTTCTTTGGTAGACCTAGTAATCTTTTGGAATTTGGGAGCTGCACCTCTCAAGTGTCCTCTTTGCTGTTGTCGAGAAGCTCTAAAAGATTTCAGAACAACAAACGGTGTTAGAAAGATGGAGTTCAAGGTAGGTACAGTAGTAGGGCAGACAAGGCTGATTGTAGCAGGTTGCAATGGCGGCACGTTACACTGCAAGGTCAATAGCTTAAGCTCCAGCACTGCTGAAGTCTCCCTCTCCTTCTCGAGTCTAGGACTAAACCGAAGTTATAACAGTTTACCATTGAGCAAGCAAGCGTCAGGATGCAGGAGATACAGAAGAACCTCAGGAAGAAGGAGATGGACAAGCCTTGAACCATCTATTACAACTGAAAGAAGCGCAGTGTTGTTCGCACTAAAGAACACTGCAGCTGAGAGTTTTTCCGGAGCAGCAGAAGAAGAAGCAGTAGAAGAAGTGCTAAATTCAGACCAGGACATAGAAGTGACTGAAGTTTTGCTCAGGGGGGAGGATACCGAGGTGCGAGAAATAAGCAACTCCCTCTACTCCTTCAAGACGCTGAAGAAGCTGGTGTTCAAGCTAGGAGAAGGCGGGAAGAAATTCATGGTGGACAGTGTGAGTGGTGTTTTGCGAATGGGGAAGAAATCTTCTGACGATGAGCACCCTGAGCTACTGGCATTAACTTCCATGTACGAGAACAAGGACGGAGTGTCGGCATTGCATCAGTGGACAGCGACAGAGATGACTATGCAACATGCGCAGCTGGTGCGCATCGAGAGAGACATCAACTACTTGGTTTTTGCATTCTCTTTCTTTGGGTGGGTGCGCATTTGTGAAGCTGTCGTACATGCTTTCTCTGCACATCCGCCTAAACTCAAAAGATTGATGCAAGCTTCCAATGCCATGGACCCATTGACCGTCGCTTGGTTAGCTTACAATCTGAGAAAACCCATCGTCGGTTTGGTGCTTGCGGATCCGACCGACTTGCAGAAACTCGCGCAACTGAAGGGCAAGCTCTGGGAAGAGCTTCATGCTTTTTTCGAACGCCAATGGAAAGTGGTAAGTAAAAAAAATTGTTCTCAAACTGTGCACCCTACTTTGTTCTGGTTTCTTTTCGAGAATCTCTCAAAAAAAAAACTTTAGGGTTTTCATTTTGAAGTTAGAGACTTACCCATCTATCTCAATCAGTGAAGTTTTTTAGGTCTCAAAGAAGAGAGTATGCAGCTTGAGGCCTCTCAAAGAGACACACTCAAGTAGACCTCTTGTTCAAGAGGGTTTTTGCAGTTTGTGGTGTTACTGACAGAAAGCAAATTGTTACATGTGGGATTTTATGGTGTTTGTGAAGATGGCAACAATAGCAATGGCAAGGTTTCTAAGCTTGATTGCCAGCAAAATACCAGCATCCCAATGGATAACTGGCAAAGTGAAGCTGGTATGGGACATGCTGATGGCCCTTCCAATCTTCTAAATACTTGCCATGGATTATCACCCATATTCAAGAGAAAGGGTACTTGCTATGAAGCACCACCATATTTGAAGAATTGGGACAAAGGGTCATATTTTTTTTCAGCCTGAAGAAGGCCAGAGCAGCCATTGCCCCATGTATCCGCTTGCAACAGCTATCATATACCTAATTAGAATGAGATTGTTTACCATAGTAACAGCAAAAGTATAGTGGGTTTCAGCATTCAGAGTCTACCACAGATATAGATGTATCTCACCCTGCAAAATATGGGAAACTCAGACTCAGAGTCTATGAAAACTTGGTCAGAAGATGTCAATTATGTAGCATGTTTTGCATGCCTCATACGGGATTCCAATATTCTGGATTCATCCAAATTTGCAGTAGTCAATATTCTGTCTTTTTGCAGGGTTTTAAACACCTTTTGTGGCTCATAATCACTAAAACGGTTCTCCATGGCTCAAACAGCAACCTTAATTTTAGTCTTCTGAAGAGACTGGTTAATAGATTCAAAGTTCCTATTAAGTTGAACCCAAGGCATGCATCAGAAAAAAGAAAAATTTCTTTTCTTTTGGCCTTTTGTCGCCTTAAAGGGACATTGAATTCATAGTGGGGGAGGAGCTTCTCAAACCTGAGTTTGTTTTGAGATCATGCTTCTCTAGTTCTCCAGTCTTGTTCCATTGTTTTGTTTTCCATTCTTCCTCTTGCTTAGTCTTTTGCATCACATTTAGGTTGTGCTTGGTCCTCTGCAGTGCATTTAGGTTTTGTTGCACTAGTTATTATTATGGCTCTGAGTCTTAGACTACTTGTTACTACTAGATTTGTGACAGAAACTCACTCAAAAACAAGTTGGAACAAGTTGGGTTGATACATGTGTGATATCTGAACTCCACCCATTCCGGCTGCTGCTGGGAACTCATGTTGCTACATGTTGCTGTTGTTTCTCATTTCTGTGGTTCTGTGTTGTCTTGCTGCTTTGTTCGTCAGATCTGAAATCTGTAGATCTGAGTCATCCGGATTCATCTCTCACATTGATTCAGGTGGATTTGAATTGAACTTGCATCGTAAGTATGGAGAAAAGACTTTGTCTGTAATCATGAAAATACGTATCTTAGGACTTTTTCACGAGATGGAGTTGGGTTTATTAGCTGAGTGTGGGAGAGAGCACAGAACCTGTTCTTGCAATCAAACACTCGTCCTCAAGGTATGATTATAGATGTTTGAAAAGCTTGTTCTAGTTTACAGTCACAAGCTTGCAATGCTTTGGCTGACTGTGCTTTGCATTATTGTTGGTTCCTGCTGTGTTCGGAACTGTGCAAGACAGTGATTTCACAGCATTATCAAGCTTGGAATACTAAGTGGAAAGATATACAGTGGCACAACCCCCTGGCTTTTGCACAAATCAGTGAAGAGAAAGAGAGGATATCAGGAGGTTGATAAATGACATGTTTCTCCAAACTACCAAACACTTTGAGCAAAGGAGTTAGTCCAAAGTGCCTACATAATGTTCCTGAGTGAAGAACAGATAAAGTTGTAATGAGGATTGAATGTTCTCGCAGAACCATTAACTAATCCAAGTCTTCTGGAGCAGTAGCCTACATACTACATTCCTGAATTAATGTTTTCTATGTGCATGCTCAAAAACCGATTTGTGTGCTGGTCACAAGGTGGTAAAAATGGAGGACTAATTTTCAACACTAAGCTGCAGCAGAGTGCAGCAGTGGTGATGGGTGGTGGTGGCCTACCCTAGGCACCTGAAAGTTGATCAGCTTTTCCTTCTATACATGGAAGAGTCCAATGTCTAATGAGCTTCATGAGAAGCTAATCAGCAAATCCTATACTGAGGCTTGTGATGAGTTGAATAAACTCCTTGTAACTAGATGTGAATTCAAAACCCTGCAGCTTGGAAGACATGAATAGACAGTTTTCTAAGGACACAAAGCTACAGGCACCAACAACTCACCTGTGAGAATTGATCATTGTTGGTGGAGGAATTTTGTTGTCCAGGATTTTTTGGAGCCTTCTGTAAGTTATCTCAGTGCCGATTCCTAACTGGCATGTAAATGGTACATTCAGAGCAGCATCCATGTGCGAACTCTTCCTGAAGGCAGTTGAATTGAGGTCAGCCTTTGAGTTTGTCCATTGTTTCCGGCAATGCTGTTGTCTATAATTGTGAACATGAAGAATAGCATCTTGTACAACCTGCCAATACTCTCTGCACTCGTATACAACTTTCTTAAGAAGAAACAATGTGTTCAAGATGGTTGAAGTGTGGACTTTTGTAGAACTTTCTCTAGCAAAACAATGTGTTCAAGATTGTTGAAGATTAATGAAACAAAGTACTGCTGCATCCGCAAGACTGCTGAAAAATCCAACATTTAAGGGATGTATCAATTGGTCCATGAAGGAGCATGTCATGATGGAAGAGAATCGTACAGTGTAGTTCTTGTGGAGCTAATTGGCCTGCCTTGCAAAGATCCCAAGTGGAACGCACTCTGTAGCTGTCCTTCCCATGCACTTGATAAGTGGACTGTTCACTCTACACAAAGTTAAAAAATGAATCCACTTCAGACAATTTCTTGCATTCTTGTAGCATCACCACAGAAAGAAGAATTGTGCATCCACCAAGTGTGGAGGGCTTTTGACTTGTTGCATTTACCTGTTAGAGATTATCTGCAAAAGCATCCAAGCAGGACAATGGTGTACAGACTGCAGTAGTCATGGTTCTTGGCAGGCTAGCTTCAAAAGCAGGGTCCAGAGCTCTGAACTGGTCTAGGTCTGAAGATCCAACTGACTGCAGATTGTGAACTTGGCGCTGCTGGAGTAACTGTTGTTCATGCCCATATGACATAGCCGTGGGGTCAGGGCCCATCAGTGACATCGATGGTGCCATTGATGCACACAACAACTGCAATGCCAAGAATAAACTGTAAGTAAATGTTGCCCTTAAGAAAGGTTGCATAAAAGATGACATGGATGGTAAATGTCACACTTAGAGCATCTCCAGCGGCTCCCTGGATTTGCCCTGCCACCAGGATATCTCACATCCATGAGCTTTCAGTTTTCCAAAGTTCCAATTTCCCAAGCCCCATCAATGCTGAATAACTTGAATTGGAAAAGGTGTGGGCTACTAACAGCAAACCACCTGGTCCAATCGTTATGATTGGCCAATAAAAAACAGAAGGGAACTCTGTTGTCCCAGAGCTCTTCCCCTACTCTTCCAACTCTTCCAAGGTTGATCCTCAGCACGATTTTGCTATAGTGGAAACATCTGCGTTTCCTTCTTTTTTTCCCCTCTCAATAGCATTTCAGGCTTGTCTTTCTGAAATGTTCAAGACTTGTTCCACTCATGACAGACCTTTCATACCTCTTTAGGGAGAGATTTGTCAACGTCGAAGTCCAATCTCGACAGGTTCACGGCTGCTAGCTTCATGGACAGGAACTGTGAAGAAATCAAAATCAAAACCGTACTCGTTACTGAATCTTGACACCACCGATTCATGGCGAAACCTTAATTGTGTTCAATCAAGATGGGGCATCTTGTGTTTTTCTCTGCAATGTTTGTTATTTATTCTAGCACTGGCGATTCCTTGAGAATGCACAGGCGAAATTTGCAAAAGACTATATTAAAGAGGAACTGCAACAAGAGTGGTTTGAATAGACAGTACCTCGACTTGTAGCTGAAGAGATTGCACGTAATTGATAATCTCGTCAAGCATCACGGCCTTTCCTGTGACCTGCACAAAGAATAGCACAATGTCCAGACGAGAGGACGAATGATCAAGAGTCCGATGAACCTTGGGAGAATCTCAGAATTCTGATTTCTTGAAGAAGAGGACCCTGAAGTCTCGAAATCAGAACTTCATGTCTACACGCGAAGAGTAGACGAATATCTTTCCAATATCTTGAAGAAGAGGAGAGAAAGACTCGAATTCAGTTTCCGTCTACACGGGAAGATTAGGAAAATCTCTTCCCTATTTCATCAAGAAGACGGGAGAAAGACTCGAAAGCACTTTACGTCTGCATAGGATGATTAGGAAAATCTCTTCGCTATATCTTGAAGAAGAGGGGAGAAGACTCCCAAGCAGTTTCCGTCTACAAAAGATGATTTGAAAAATCTCTTCGCAATATCTTGAAGAAGAGGGGAGAAAGACTCGAAAACAGTTTACGTCTACACGGGGTGATTAGGAAAATCTCTTCACAAGATCTTGAAGAAGAGCCCGGAGAAGACTCCAAAGCACTTGAATCCTCTGAATGATGCGATGATTAGAAAGATCTCTTCGCAATTTCTTGAAGAAGAGGAGAGAAGACGCGATTTAGCAGATTACGTCTCCAACGTCGTCGTCATGAAAGCACGCCGAGACAATTTTTTTAATAAAAATCTGGCATTCTTGACAATAGCAGAGCGAGAGACGCACACGAGATGAATGATTCCTCACCTTGTTGCAACCGGGCACAAGCTCTTGAAGATACTTCATGCGCTCGCTTATCTTTTCTCGACGAACCTGTTAGCAATATGAGCATCACACACATTACATTACCCAAATTGATGAAAGAACTCAATTTAGTTCTCTCGATGATGCAATTTAGCTTTTACCGCGATGGCTGAATCTTTTAGCACAATGAAGACGCATTGAACGAACTAGAAAATGCGTGGTGGCTCGATATTACTTCGATGACCTTATGACTCAGAAGAGAACCTTGGATCTGCAAGCGCTGCAAAAGCACCAAACATTTCATAGAAAGAAGTAGGCAGGGAAGAAGCATGAAGTCTCTTTACCCTTTCGGCTATGCTGTGGCTGTCGGTGGCTTCTCCTCTTCTTGCACGCACATGAATGTAGTCTTGCTGCATAAGCGAGGTCCGTTCCGGAAGCTTTGTAACAGTGCAGCTCTCCTTCATCGACACAAGGGAGCTCAATGATTCTCCAGCTGAATAGGAAGTCTCGCTGTTCAAGGTTCGATCTACACTCTGAAACTTCGCGTCCTCCTTTGTGATGATCTCGACACCGCTCCTCCTGCGCTTTACTGCGAATTTTGTTTCATCGCCGTCCGCAGCAGGACCAACAGCAGCAGCAAGCTGTGCCACATTTTGACGCACACAAGCTTCGTCAATGTAGTGCAACTTCTCAGCAAAATACAATGTCAATTGAGCGCAGTACTAAGAAAGAGTACCTGTGAGCCATTGTCTCTTCCTGCTGAGGGTGCGACTGAGTTAGCCATGCTGGGCTCCTTGCAATCCGCCTCTTCCTCATCAGCCTGTAATAGCTTCCGCTTGCCAATGCAATCAAGTCTCTGAAGAGTTCTACCATGAGCTTGCTCAGCACAGGATGAGGGTTCCAGACTTCCATCAGGTTCATCGTGCCGAGGCCCACCACCAGTTTCAGTTGCTCCTTGAAAGGCTTCCACCATTGAGGTAATTGGGTCTCCTGAAATTCTTCTAGTTTGCGGCTTCTTATCGTCGTACTGAATTGCGGCAGACTGAGACCGGGCCTCCTGCTCCATCGTAGTCGCCTCGATCTCACAGGAACTCTTCGATTCTGCCAGTGCACTGTACTGGGAGATTCTCACGTCCGTTATGTTTGATGGGGCTGCAAGGTTTGCAAGTCTCGAACAGCTGAAAGATCTGGAGATCTTCGTCCCATCGTTGTCGCCTCCCATGATCGATCTGATCCCAACTCTATCAGAGCCTGGCAGGGAATACTGAGTCTGCGAGTAGAGATTTCCATTGAATCCCAAAGAGGAAAGTTTCGCAGCTCGCGGCTCACCAATCCCCGGACTTGATGAGAAGCTGCGTGTCAAGCACTGAGAGGAAGGACTGAGCGCGGAACCCATTGCCGTGTTCAGTACATCCAGAGCGCTCCAACTATTCCCTCCCGTCATTAGCCTTGGTCCGAGACGCGGATCATCTGCTGCATATGACGTCGAACCATTCATGAGCTGAGGAGAAGGCACACAGTTGTTGAGACCATGGACGTTGCGTCCCACTCTCATGGCACTGATTTCAGGCTGCAAGATCTTGAACGTCGACCCGGCAGCTTGCGGAACTTGCCTGGTCTGCAACAGAGCTGGGCAGCTGCCGAAGACGGGAATATTTGTTGAGGCCATGGACGTTGAAAAATGCATAAAATTATTGGAGTTCGTCGCAGTTTGTGACCAGCTGCCTCCTCCTAACTGCACTCCGAAGCTGCTGCGCATTAGAAGCTCCGGAGAATCTGACCTCCCTGCCGGGTCTTGTTGAAACGCGCCGCCTCTAATGCTGTTGGGTTGATCAGAGCTGTTGTGGAGAGAAGAATGCAGGGACTCCATCTTTGCCGCGCCTGATCCGTGAATATCTCCATCCATGGTCGAACTCTTCTGAGTCACAAGCAAATACATATCGAACGTCGACCTCTACGGGACAGGTCTACTGTCCAGCTCGATGGAGAAACGGATGGGCTGACGTTTCCGCTTGTTCTTTCGGACAGGAGACTGACACCCAAGCCGTATACAGCAGCAGGCCGCGGCGAGTATTGAAGTACACACTTCCAACCGGAGGAACAAGTCCAGGAGCTCGTATGTCCCGATCAGCTAAGCAACAACCAGGCTCGAACACCGACGTGTACCGCGACAAAGCTACCAAGATCAGCCGCAGCAATTGTAAAAGTCGGAAACGAAATCACACCAAGAGCTCTTGAAGTACAAAAACGAAATTATAGTCAACCCAGGCCATGGACCCAGCTGATTCTCTCTTTCTCTCTCACGTTCAATCCTACTCGATACTACACAAGCTGCTACGTACCCATATAATGGGCTGTACACATTCATGCCGCGTGAGTTGCACGAAGTCAGCGAATTCAAGTACTGACACTATTGCTAAGGCTGAACAACCGTATTCACAGCTGCACAGCAATTCCCAGCCTGCCTGCCTGCCTGCCTGCTTGCCTGCCGCCAAGGTTTCAACACTGCAATCTGCGCCAACGTTGCAAAGAGGAACTCGGAGTACTTACTGCAGCGACTTCTTCTTTTTCTTTCTTCTTTCTTCTTCTTACGGAGCAAAATATTAATATTTGAATGCAGAGGAGGTCACCAGCCAGCTCTTCTTGTAAGGAAACTGGCGGCCATAATATGCGGCTGCTATTGAGTACGGGAGTGGTCAAGTGGACAAGTGGAATCGAGCTCGATGGTCTTCATGCTCGATGGCTCCTGCTTGATTGCCTCTTCTGACAACCTTAAAGCTTGCTCTGCAAAAGCGTTGCACCTGCTAGTACCAGAGTTTTTTATTTAGGAACTTTTTTTTCGTAGCCAAAGTGGCAATCATCAATAGGAATAAATAAAGGAAAAGCACCCCACAAGGGAACAAGAGAAGAAAACAGAAAGGACCACAGAAAGGACCAAAGTCGAAACAAAATACCACACCCCAAAGTGTAGACTGCACAATGGGGAGCCTTATAAGAGAAAACATGCTAGGACTTGAAACCTAGGACCTAAACCCATCACCATTGACACAAAGCAAGTCATGCAAGGAGATGTGCGAAAAACTTGGAAAGATATCAAGCCTAGAAAAGGCCTCTCACCTCTTATGCTACCACAACTGCTCAACATAAGATAGTGATGACCTAAACTTTCTAAAGAACCATTGACACCCTCTTCCTATAAAATGAATACATAATTTTTTTAAAAAGACCTCCAAAGCCCTTTGATGACAATGCCATGTTAGCACATCAATGAAAAAAATCATCTATCTATTGGTGTAAACATCCAAATATCTCTACTGCTAGAGAGATGAAATCATTTTCAAGGTGTCAATCACGATATGACACAATTTTTGCTTGAGCTACAATTATCACAACCATTCCCCAAAAAGAAATGGCTCGTGAAACAAGATTCATATGAATTGAACTATGTTTGCCAAAGTGTGAATACCATTTGCTATAAGCACAATATCCACTCATCATTGTGATGAATGAAAGATGGTGTTGAAAGAATGTGTTTGCTTGTGGAAAACACAAAACCTAACGTCTCTAGCAATGAAAGCGAAAAAAATTCAAATTACGTCATGTGTGACAATGCATTTTCCCCCATAAGCATAACAAAATAAGTTTTATGGCCTAACTACATATTCATCGATAAAGACCATGAACTGTGGGATGGGGAAAACCCAATTTGATGCATAGTGATGAAAAAAAAATGTTAGAGACCATTTGTCACAGACACCACCATCATCTATTGCTTGCATCATCGCTTGCATCAACATAGTTGCATGCATCATCATTTGCACAAGTATAATCACTTGCATCATCGTCTGCATCATTGTTCACTATTAGTTTGAGAAACTTCCTTGGTTGATGCACACATGAAACTAGGTCCCCAATGGGATATTATTTGAATTAATCATTACTTAAATTTTAATTGACTTTTAATTCATTATTAGTTTAAAAGTTTTTTAAAAAGCTTCTTTGATTGGTGCACACATAAAAACTTTCATGAAACTTTCCTTGACCTAGGTCTCCAATGGGGTATAAATAAAAGTAGAACTTCCCATTACCTTTAGTCTGTTCAACACCACTTTTGGGTACATTTTCTTATAATAACCTTTGTTTTCATATTTTATCAAAATAAAATTGTGTTTGAACCATCTTCTAACATATACCATGTTTTTGCCTTGTGTTTTTGTGTTTCTATTTTTGGGTTGAACTTAGGCTTACATTTCTTGTGATTTGTTTTCCTCATTTTGTCCTTGGTTTAATTTCTGTTCTTGTATTTTTTCGTGCCCGTGTCAGCATCCTAAAAAATGGGATGGGGGAGGCCCAAATTAATGTGTAATGCTAAAGAAAAAATCTCAAAGGCCATCTTAAAACATGAAATGACTAAGTAGGTAGAAAGCCAAACATTTGAACCTAGGCCTGCATAAGATTTCAATGAGGTGCGATGATAATTTGAAAACAATTCTAAAATGATGCTAGTTAATCTAAATGTTCATGCACGTTTTTTAAATGTTTTCTTGGAAACGATTTGTTCCTCTCATTGATAACTTTTCAAATGGTGGGATAGAAACTTGAACAACTAAAAACAAAAGGTCACAAACCCACTTAAAGTGAGCTTGGAATGGAAGTGGATGTGAAATGTTGGCCCTTGTTGACCCAATAAAAATAGGAAAAAGTAGAAGAAATGGCAATCATATTTGAGCAACTAAAGGTAGAAGGTCACGAGCCCACACTAAAAGTGAACTTGGAATGGAAGTGGACATAAACTATTGGCCTTTATTGCCCCCAATAAAAATAGGAAGATGTAAAAAAATGGCAATCATCTTTTTATCAAATTTAACTATAAACCAAAAATAAATTTACAAATTTTTAATCATCCTATTACATTTCTAGTCACATATTGAAAAAAAAACATATGAATATAACTACTTTATCAATTTTTTCTTTCACTTTTGCTAACTAATAACCTTAAAATTCTTTTTTTTTTTCAATTTTTCAAATTTTTTGGGTGAAATTTCACTAGTAAAAAAAAAAGGTTGCACTATACTATTAATCGCATGCTTACTAGGCATGTCCAGACCAAGGTTCTACATTATATTTTTTACCCAGATATGCCCACCAAGTATGGTTAAGGTATATTATCCTTAATTTTTTTTTTAAAAATTAATATACCCTAATGAAACGTACATAAAAAATATATACATTTGAAAAAAAAAATGTACTATTGATACCATTGGTTATATGTAAGATATACACATACAATTAGGGTGAAAAAATTAAAAAATAAATTCCATTGTATTTGAAAAAAATCTTAATAATTCCAAAGTGTGAACATTATTTTATTTTTACTATATAAATTAAAAGTACATACCCCTTGGGTATGATGAGGATTACCTGTACCATACCCATCTACCAAAAATTATAATGTTTTATATCCAAAATTTAACATGATGGGAAAAATGGGTCCTAATACAAGGGCCTTAGGATATTTCAAAAACTATATACCTATTTGTAGTGTTACATTCAAAGGTTCAAGGTCAAGTTCTTCTTACCAAAAACATATCTAGCACCCTTTGCTAGATCTAAAACCAAAATTAAAATTATGAAAATGCATTTTTGAACTCGAGGTTACATTTTTTAGGTAGGCAAGTTGAAGTGGGTTGAACTTCATATTTAAATATTAGTTTTAATTAGTTGTGGAACTCCATATCTATACATTTTTTTGGGATTTCACCTTTTTCACTCTCACAAAAGTTCAAACTTGTGAAGCTCCTTAAAGCAATGCCTTACCCTACACCTATACACTTTATTTAACATTGGGGAATGTGTAGTGTGTACATGAAATTGGACCCAATTTTTTAACTAAGCCAACTCAAGGTTTTTGAATTAAAAAAGTGTGCCAAAACTGAAACCAAAAGGTTTAGAAATTTAAAAAACCAAGTTCAAACCTTCACATGAAGAATTTCCAAAATGTCAAAATTCAGATCTTGTTTAAAAAAAGGAAGAACTGCACAACACAAATCTAAAGTCTAAACCCCCAAAATAAAATTTGATCTCAAATCCTCTTCAACGAGGACAATATTAACCATTGGACCACAAGCCCTCAAATGCGAAAGGATTGAGTTTTAAAAAGAACATTATTTAGTCTTGAAATATGCTAACCAACACTCCTTTACTAAAGCAATTCAAAAACAAAGGTGATTTAGTTTTTTAAAGTTAAAAAATTGGTGATTCTTAAAAGCTTGTTTAAAAATTGAACCCAATAATTCTTTACAAAAAATGAAAACTACCCAAACTTGGTATAGGCCATTGCACTTAGTGAAATAACTAAGAGAAAATTGGGTGAGCTTGGTATGGCAAGCCATAATTTCTAAATAGGCAACAAAATAGGGATTATAACTTTATGTTGCATGTTCCATTATTTAAATGATTTTCATGGATTTCCATAATGGTCTTGTGGATTTTGTAGAATTTTTTAATAAATTATAAATCACCTTAGATTTGGTAGACCCTCACAAGACCCCTCCATTTATGCCTTAAACTTGAGGGAAATTAAAAGAGGGAAAAAAAAACCAAATGAAAACTATTACCAACAAAAAAACAAACATCATAACTAGTAATGAAATGCAAATAGTTGATGAACATTGTTACTATTAAATTGACTTCACCTTTCATCATCATTAAACAAAGGTGTGAAAAGTTGGTGTGAAAAGTTATTTTTCTAGAAAGAATTGAAAATTGTTTTGAAACATGTGATCAAAACTTATTAAACTATAGTGTCACCCAAAAAAGAAAGGACAAAGACATTTCCTTTTCTATTTCAAAGTTTTCACATGACTTATTCAAGGCCAAAAACAAAAAATGTTGCACTTTATTTTAATCATCAAATTTTAAATCAATATCATTTAACTATCATCTTTTAGTCATTGAAGATAAAAACTACTTCCATGTACAATCTAATGGCATGTTTTAGATCAAATCTTTACAGATTTTCTTTTTAGAACTATTAGATCTTCCTCATGGCCACATTGTGACAAAACTCCCAAACAAACACAATCTTAAATTTAACATGAAAATAATCACTTATTGTAATTTTATAGTAGCTAGCAAAGTGTTGCCATACTTTTGTAGAAGCATAGTAACACAAACATTTCATCAACCCCACCAATAATTTCATGTCCTCCCCATTAAAAACTTTTGAAATGTATCCCCAACCTCCTTTGAAGAATATTTCCCACAACAACCTTAAATTGGTAACCTTTACAAATGAAACATTACCCTCCCACTTTTTGGTTATAACCCTTAAAAATTCAAGTGTTGCTTCAATATAATTGTAGAATTTTCAACTTATGAGCAAAATCTCACTATGAATTTTCACAACTAAGGGAATTCACTATCAATCTCACACACCGAGTCTCCTAGATATCCCAATTTCTCTAATTATCACTAAAACACATCAAGCTTGAAAGGATGTACCCATCCCAAATCAATTCAACAATCCCTTAGTGATCTTCATCATTTCCACATATGCCTCTACCTTAAACACCTTATTATCTACTTCTACATTCTTTGACTTAAAATCCCCGATGCAACAAAAGTCAAAAGCAAGGTTATAAAGACTATTGCCATGAGCATTTTTCTCATCGATAGACACAAGAAAATTCAAAACAAAAAAGTCCATGAACTTCACTCAAGTTTAATGTTCTTTTCAATGATGCATCACCCCTTTATATTCAATGGTGTTCTCCTCCTTAAAACTACAAGTCATTCCCTCCATAATTTGCAAAAGACAAATGTTAGGCCTAGAAAAGAAATGTTGTTGTCATTGCAAGAGTCAAAAAATATCACAACAAAAAAATAGCCAATATGCCCGCCATCCATTGTAGAAACACCATGCATACTTTGCATTCAAGCACAACACACCTAGAATCCCACATACAAACAAAACACACCAATTCAAAGAAGTCTAATTCAAAAAAGATAATCAACACATCTAATCACCATTCATTATCTCCTTAACTACTTCCACCCATTTAATTTCATAAAAAGCCTTGTCACTTTGTTGACACATGCATTTCCTATCTGTCACTTTAGGTTACATTTCCATCCCCAAAAATGCCTCCATCCAAACCCATTCACACTCCCAAAAAATTAGACATTGTTTTAGGTCACAATAGATCATATGAATATGTTGCTAAATATATCCATGAATATTCTTCCTTGAAAAAAGGATAGATCTTACACCTAAAAGTAAGCATAATTTTCCTCTCACTCTTAGGGAATAGAAGTAAGAATGCTATTACTATGTGCTTCATGATCTACATATGTTTAAATTCTACTAGCATGGCTTGTGCCTTTGAACACGCCTTCTTTAGCCAAAATCTGAAATCCCATTTTCATTGAAAAATGAAATTTTGAATTTTTTTTGAATTTTCAAGATTTCTACTTTAGATTTAAAAATTATAAAGTTGCCTTCATAAAATCCTACTCATTTCAGAGCTTTCCAACAATACCAAAAATGGACCCCAATTTTTCAATAATTTTTAATTTCAGCTTTATTGAATTTTCTTTGACAAAAATATTCAATATTCAATAACATGGATTGTATGTCTAAATTAGTGTTGGGCAATTTTTGAATGTTCACCCAATTTCAACCCAATTTTTAACCCTTTACATGTGAGGTCTGGAATGAAAACCAACCTTAGATTTTCACATGAATGAAAATTGGTTCCATCTATTTTTTATTTTATTTTAAAGAAACCAAACAAGTTCTTTCATAAAACGTACATCTAATTCACCAAGTCTTATGCCAAATTAGGGTTTCTTAAATAGTAGCTACCAATTAGGGAAGCAAAGGTGTTATTTAAGATTAAGGTTAAAAGACCAATTATAAAAAATCCCTAAGGTTTTTTTATTACAAATGTGTTGTGTTTTTTTTTTTTGGGCAAGTTTTTTATGTGATGTTTGTTTATGTTACTCTTCTTGTGTTGGTGTTGTTGTTTTTCTCACATGGTGTTGTTCTACTCGCATGGTGTTGTTTTTCTTTTCATATTAGTGTTAAGTGTAAGCAAGGTAAAGTAGATCACGGCTCACTATTCTTTGTCAAAAAAATTTACATGAAAAAATTTTAATGTATTAAAAGTAAAAAAAATAAAATAATAATACACTAATTAACATTATGATAATCTTTCATTTTATATTTAAAATATTGAAAAACCCCATTTTGAAAGTAGAATTAAGTAAAATTTTAAAATTATTTCTACTTGCACAAAATGTCCAATCTTACAAAATGGGTTACATGTAAATGAAATATTGATTTTTTAAAATTTCAACTTTGTGGAGCCCTAAAAAATAATTATGTATTAGCAAATTGTGAATGTTATGATCATAATATATCAAATTCTTAATATGAAATAGGTTTGAACACCATTTTGACCCAGTTAATTTCAAACGTACTTTCAACCTACTTTTATGATACCAAAATTGTTCAAACTTTTTATTCAACTTCCCATAAACTAAATGTAGGGCCCTATGGTTTTATATTTTTACATCAAAATATTTTGAATCTACTTTCATGTGTCCATATAAAAAACTATTCCATTTTTTAATTGGATTTTGGGCAAACTACTTTTTTTTCCTACTTCACCTTGCCGACACCTTATTATTGTTCTCTTTGCATTGTTGCTCTTTGGTAGGCATAGATTTTACCCAAAATTACTCTCTACTTACTTAAAACAATTAAACTTATATTACCAATAGTACTTACAACACAAGTAATCTATTGTTTCCACTCATTCAATTATATTTATAAATTGTATTCACATAATTTTTTAATACAATTATTATTCCTTTATTTCCCAGCTTTTGAATTATCCTAGATTAGAAAATTTTGTGATTAGAATTCCATGATTATTTTTAAAAACACAACAATTTTAGAATATGTCCACTATTTTTTCATTAATATTCTATTGTCCTTTTTACTCAAAATTGAACATTTGAAATATCTACAATGTAAAGTGTAAAAATCTGAAATGAAAACATGAAATTTTGTGGTTCATAATCCAATAGAACTTTAAACTACATATTGTGTCTCTCTTTTATTTCCAACAACTCTTTAAATCCATTTTTGTGTGTCAAAAGAAAGCAACCTCATCACATTTCATAACTACATCATAAGTTTTTTCCCTCCAAAAATAATTTGAAAACCAAACTCATGAAATGTCTTAATCTTGTCCATCTATTTAGCCATCTTCATCCTACCTTGTTAAATATTTGCCATTCACCTAATAACATTTTTTTCACATTGGTGCTTTATTCACATTAGTGCTACTCTTTTTGCATTGGTGTTACTCTTTTCACATTGGTGTAAATTACTCTTTTTGTGTTGGTGGTGGTGTTCTTCTTGCATGGTCTTGTTATTCTTTTCACATGGCCCTACTATTATTTTCACATTAATGCTATAGTTCTTTTCACATTAGTGTTGTTCTTTTCATGTGGTGGCTACTCTTCTTACATTGGCATTGTTGTTCTTCTCACATTGGTGTTATTTTTTTTGTGTTGGTGCTAATTTTCTTTCCCTAATGTTATTTGGCGTCCCCCCTCCTACCCTATGCAAGTCTAAGCATGAAGCGCCAAATTAGTCAACTATCAACTCCATTAAGATAAGTTTTTTTCTTCATTTTTTTTTTCATTATATATTTTCTGTTGAATATGTTTTTATGTTTTGTTTTGTTTTTTCTAATGTTTCTTTATTATTTTTGTCTTTTTTTGCAAGATTTCCATATACTTTCATTTTGTAAGATGCACACATCATACTCCATTATAAATCCCATCAAAAATTGTATCTTGTTTTGTAAATGTTTAGGAAATAGATTTCATATTGTAAATGCTTATAAATGTTGGTTTTGGTGGATCATATTAATGTTTTATTCTTTACACTATTCACTTGGGTAGTAGTTTTTAACTTCAAATTAGACATGGAACAATACTTTGAAAATGAAAATACATATGATGTATTCACGAATGAAGTAAGGATGGAAGATGAACCTTTGCAAGAACTTGAAAAAATTCAAAAGAAATCCAAACAAAAGGTAGTAAAAATCCAAAAAATATTGAAAAGAAAATGGAAGAAAATTTGAAAAAGTTACATGCACAAATTATTTTGGATACCAAATAATATAAATGCATTATGTTCAGCATTTTATTATGTTAATGATAATTAAAAAATTGATTTAATAGCCCCTCAAATCATGCGTTGTATTCTTTGTTACAATCTAGTTTTGAAGTTAAATCCAAAAACTAAAATAAATAGAGGATTAATCATATAATACACAATTAATGGTATAACTACAAATGGTATATTTTTGGTGGATCTAGAACTTCTAATTGTCAAAAACCATTTGCTTTGCCATTTGTGAAAAATATTTGGTTCAGATGATTTGATATGCATTTGTGTCTAAAACTAGTTTTTCCTTCTGGAAAAAAGTTTTTTTCATGAAAACTAAACAATTGTATGTTTTGCCAACTCTAATAGAATGCCATTTTGCAGTTACAAGCTTTGATTTGTTGATGTCAAAAGGTGGATGTGATATTTTTCCATAGGTGATTAATTTTTTAAAGGCTAATTGGCAACCAAAGCACAATGTTACCCTTGGCCTTTTTGAAGCAATAAATACTAGTGGACAAACTTTGGCCAAAAATTAACAAAATTATTGGACACTTATTAGTTGAGGAAAAAAGTGTTAACTTAAACATTGTGACTACAATTTTATAATCAATTGTGATATGTTAAGCTTCGAAGAAAATTTTCAATACATTTTTTTAAGCATGTCAATATGCAACAATAGATGAAAAACTTTGCAAAGGTTTAAAATATGTATCTATCAAAGTTGTCCAAAGAAATTTGCAAAAATGCATAGTTTGGCCAAAAAAATCAAGAAAAGGTAGGCAAGAATGGAATAAGGCATGTGTCAATTTGGGTCTTCCCCCAAGGAAATTGAATACTCTAGTGAAGACAACATAAACTTTTTATTTTTGCTGAAATTTATTATGTTTACATTTTACTTTCAAATTCCTACCAAACATAGTTTCATATATCTTTGTTAGTAAAACTATCATTTTCTAAAAAGCTTTGCAATTTTAAAAAGCCACTATGAGGATGATTAGAAAAATATTATCTTCATTGACATGGCACATATTTCATATTATTGTTGATTCTTTTGGCACTATGTAAATCTATTTGTATTCTAAATTAATCTAGGAATCATTGTTTGTTAAATGATGCATTTAATTCTATGAGTCTAAATTCAAGGATGAAATCGATTTTGTAGCCTTTGACAACTTAATGCAAGAAAATGCAAATGTTGTTTTTGAGTTAACATGTTTGGCTTCCAACATTAAAAAGAAGTTATTGGGGTTTTGGATTTTTTTCTTTCCTTCTTAACGAAATATGAAGAATTTTTTTTGCATAATATATTTTCTTTGATGTTGGTTATTAGATTTAAAAACCTTCATCATGTCCTCACTTATTAGTTGTGAGCAAGGTAAGGCCATTGTTGAAGGTGGTTGCAAGGTAGGGTGGCTCACTTTTTGTGTCACAAAATTTTTTGCAGTGTTGTGCATTTACATGCTATTAACATGGCATAAAAAAAAAAAAAATTCCAAATTTGTGGCTAGATTTAGATTTTCAACTTGAAGAAGAAGACATCTATAAAAAAAAGTTACAACATATATACACCAATATATAGTAACAAACTTTTGAAATTAAAATTGTGGATTGGTATACTATTTGTGCCTTTATATACATGCATTTTTATGTATGAATTTTATTTGGGATATATTATAAGGACTCAATATATGATATGTTAAAACAAAAAGAACATATGTCCAAAAACATTATTAGAAAAAATTAACCAAAAAATCTTTATGGACTTTTGAATGACCTAAAATGAGCTATATTTTCATAAATCCATATCCTATTCATTTTTGGGTGGATTTCAATTTTTATTTTCTTAACATGTACATTAAAAAATTGTTTAGAATGGTTATTCTTCATATGGACTTTTTTTCATTAACCACCATGTCAATCCCCACTAAATTAATGATATCAAAATAGATTGTCATTTTAACATTTGTCATGACGTGTAGTGTCGTGATGTTCAATGTCATAAGGGTGTAAATCCATAGTAAACTCTACTGAACAAAAAGACTAAAACCAGTCAAAGGTAGATACTAATCAACCAAAAAGAGATGCACGCACATATATATATACAATGCACAAGAAGATGCTAAGATGAAATTCTCATGTATCCCCCCCCAAACTTAAGCTGGGAAAAGCATGGCATGGTCTGAGTAGAAATCAAAGTGTTGTAGGAGAACATGATGAAAAGTACCAAATGTCGACGAGAACTTGAATGAGCTCCGACTTGAGGTAGAATAGATGGTATCCACCATTACAATTATCGCAAAATAATATCTAATCAACATTGTCTATCTTCTGACATACCTAACATGGATAATCAAGTGGAGGAATCCCAAGTTGACATGATGATGGTAGGATCCAAGTTCAATAGGTGGCAAGGCGCACAATTTTTGGAGTGTTCTTAAATTGTGCGTCCGTTAACTCCTTGCAATTCCAACACACTTGAAGGCTTAATCCTCAAGAAAGTGCGACCGGAAAAAGTGTCTAGAGTATCATTAGGTTGCCATTGGAGATACACAAAGTCACCAACATCGAATTGTCTCACCTTAGGTTTGTAACTGCCACCTCGTGTGTGTGCATACCATAAGGTGTCTTGATGTTGTGCAATGGACAAGTTCTCCATGGCCAGGGACATAACCGACCTAAATAGAGTAGTCCTCTCTGTGATGACTGTAGCCTAAGTGGTTAAGGAGTCCAAGTCCACAACCTGGTCCATTTGAGCAACAATGGAAGAGGGTGGAATGGAATGTCTCCCAAAAAGTAGAAAATAAGGAGAGAAATGAGACAAAGAGGCATGTTTAGACATCATGTAACCCATGGTGATGTAAAGTAGGGCTAGGTCCCTATCCTCTTTGTTCCCAGTGAGGCAAATTTTCCAAAGTCCTTTCTTGCATGTCTGAACCATCCTCTCTACAAGGCCATCAGCTTGGGGATGATCCCTTGAAGTCTGATGATGGTCAATGAGAGCATGATCAAGTAGGTCTCGGAATTCTCCTCTGAATTCTGATCCTTTCATCAGTAAGGCGCTTAGCACAAGCCCCAAACCTACTTAAGACTTGTTGTAAAAAAGCCTAGCTGGTGCTGTGTGATGATTTGTCCAACAACACAACAAGCTCAACCCATTTTGAAAAATGATAAATCATAATCATGATGTATACATTACCCCTGGAGGTTTGTGGTAATTCTCTAGTTAAATCACATTACCAGTGATAGAACGTGCCTTGAATAGGGAATGGACAAAGCATGAACTATCAAGAGGAGAAGGAAGTTCTCATTCTATCACATTATTCACACCTAGCAATGACGTCTCAAACTTGAACATAATACCTTTCCAATGGTAATGAAGAACGAGAAGGCTATAAGTACATTTAACTCCAAAGTGTCAAAGCTCCAAGTGTACCTTCTGAATAAGACTAGGTTGTTCATGTGGTGGAGGAACCATTTTGTCACCTTGTGGTAAGCATCGAATGAGGTGATTGTCTTTCCATGAGTAACATTTGGACTGTTATTGTATGCGATTCGGTTGACTTGATGTAACTTGGGGAGCGTATGTTGAAGAAACCTCAAGGTGTCCAAGTCCTCCCATATATCCACAATGGGATGCTCAACCAGGTTACATTGCAATAGTGCAAGATAAGTACATGCATAAATACATGTACTGTTGGAATATGGTTGAAGACTTACCTGGCTTCTAAGAAATCTTCAAAGGTAGTGAGGGGTCTCCGCAACATGGTATCTGCATTCTGATGTGTAATACCAGGTTGGTGAATAACCTAGAACTCATACTCCTGAAGTATAAGTGCCTAAGGAGCTAACTTACCAATAAGCTTGTTGTTAGTCATCAACCATTTGATAGGCTGGTGGTCGGTATAAAAAATAAACTTAGTGCCATAAAAATAGGACCTGAAATGTATGATGGCCCATACAACAACAAGACACTCCCCCTCGTATGAAGAGTAGTTGCTTTCAGCCTTGTTGTTACTTTAGGATGCATAAGCGATAACATATTCCTTGCCTTCCTCATCAAGTTGGCCAAGAATAGCACCAATACGAAAAGCACTCCAGTTAGTGTGTAGAATGAAAACCTTGTTGAAACCAGGTCTTCTCAGAAATGGGGAACTCTGAAATCTTTTCGTTGAATGTGTTGAAAGCTTTCTAAGCCTCTTCACTCCATGTCTAAGTAACATATTTTTTTAACAACATATAGAGAGGATGAGCAATAATACTAAAGTTTTGGACATAAATCATGTAGTAATTACATAGTCCGATGAAGCTCCTCAAAGTGTGAACATCAGTAGTATTAGGCATCTCCAAAATGGCTACTACTTTGGCCCAATGAGCCATAATATCATTTGGCAAAATTTTGTGTCTAAGGTAGATTATTGAAATGACAACAAATTCACATTTTTTAAGATGGATCTTCATATTGACTTCTTGGAGCCTATTGAATAACTCCTCAAGATGAGCCAAGTGTTGCAGGAGTCCCTTGCTATGCACTAGGATGTCATCTATGTAGCACTTCAGGAAATCTACCCCTTCAATAACCTAGTCATGACCCCTGAAAGAAGACAAGTGCATTCTTTAATCCAAAAGGCATCACAAGCCATTCCCACAACTTGTTGCTTCCATGGAATGTTGTTTTCTTGCAATCCTTCGCAACGAGCACAATCTGATTAAAGCCTTGCCTTAGATCCACAATTGTGAAGATGTTTGAATCTCTAATGTTATCAAATAATTTTTCAGGGATGGGCATGGGGTACATGCATGAAGTGTAACTAAGTTCAAAAGCCTATAATCCTTGCACATCCTTTTCTCAGTCCATAATCCAGTTGAATCCTTCTTTGTTGGCATTACTATAACGACTACAAAATCAAAACTTGATGGCTAAATGAGACCAGCTTCATGGAGCTATTTGCATCTTTCATCTACTAGTTCCCACTCATGCTTGCTCAACCTATGCCTCCTTCGATAGATGGGTGTCTCATTTGTAAGGTCTATAGGAAACTACATGGTCTTACACCTACCTAAGTCTTTCATTAAGAATGTGAACACATTCTCATACTTAATTAACAAGTCTGTGACCTAGTTTATCTCCTTCTTAGTGAACTAGTTCCCCATAATGAAAAGGTAGTTGGAAACACATGGAATGGAGTTAGAAAGTCTGTTTGAAGAACCTGGTGTATTAGGTTCTCCATTATCTAATTGTGTTGATTCGTAGAAGGTTGTAATTGTTTATCTAGAAACTAATGTACACTAGAAGAAAAACATGTTTTTCGACTTCTCTTTGTGACTAAATTTTAGTCGCAAGAGACATTTTGCAACTAAAATCCTTTTAATTGCCTAAGACAAGTCGCATGTGATAAACTAGTCGCAAATGACAAAGAGTATTGTATGAAAGAAAAAGTCAACAAATACATTTCATCCTTTGACTCCATTGTATACGTATTATCACATGCGACTAATATGCAACTATTTTGGTCGCAATTGAAGGCAAATCATGTGCTGCCACGTGTTTTAATTTATGATTATTATTATTCTTATTATTATTTTGAAATAATCTAATACGTTCAATTCAAAGACTTGGATGATCTTCTATTATGACATGTGGCATTTAAAAATTAATTTAATAAAAATATTAATATTAAGTTGGTAGGTACATAAATAGATGCCTATAATCCTTACCTACCTACCTACCTACTTACCTACCTACCTACTTAGGTAAATAAATAAATAGGTAGGTTTCACCTTCCTAGGCTAAATACCTACTCATATAGGTAGGTACTTAAATAGGTAGGTACATAGGTTGACCTAGATGGGTAGGTCAAACTAGGTATTTACTTAGCTAAATAGATAAATAGGTTGGGGAGGTACGTACTTTAAAATTGTGCATTATTTGTTTTTTTGTTTTGGGTTGAGCCTTTTAATTAGCTCATCCCATGTGCACAAATTTCTTAATGTGAAATTGCATAGGCACACCCTTTTGTTTATATATGTTCAAAATAAGAATGGAGAACAAACAATATGGGATAAGTTTTGAAGTTGCAACTTCCTTACAAACTAAGTTGTAATTCCAAAACTTTCTTCATCCCTTACTTCTAGGGTTTTTAGAGTTTTAAACAATTCAAGTACTAGATAATTAAATAATCATTTAATTCATAATGATGAAATTTACATATATTTAAATTATAAACTATACACTACAAATATTCAATATTCATTATCAATTACTTAAA
>Ga0116229_10002561_pt1 | contig 29492 bp, 31 predicted proteins | sample S1TSphgellanicum_3_FD_87313 | JGI IMG/M metagenome (GOLD analysis project Ga0116229, IMG submission 87313) | Host-associated microbial communities from peat moss isolated from Minnesota, USA - S1T2_Fc - Sphagnum magellanicum MG | ecosystem: Host-associated > Plants > Peat moss > Unclassified...
CCGCACCCGCAGATAATCAGGCGAGCCGAGCATGCGGTCCATGCTCCGCAAGCCGTTATGGCCGGCCGCCCCGCCGCCGCGTTTCACCCGGATTTTGCCCGGGATCAGATCGAGCTCGTCGTGAAACGCGGTGATCGACTCGGTGGGCAGCTTGAAGAATGCGGCGGCCGCCTGCACGCTGTCGCCGGAATCGTTCATATAGGTCAGCGGCTTGAGGGCGACGATTTTCTCGGCGCCAATGGTGCCCTCGCACACCAGCCCCCTGAAACGCTGCCGCCACGGGGAGAACCCGTGGCGGTGCGCAATCCGGTCGATCGCCATGAAGCCGATATTATGGCGCTGTTTGGCCATGTTCGGCTCGGGATTGCCGAGCCCTACCCATAACAACACGGCACAACCCGACCAGGCGCCAGTGCGGCGCTACTTCTTCTTCGCGGCCGGCGCCTTGGCGGCCGGTGCGGCGCCCTTGGCGGGCGCGGCGCCCTTGGCCGGGGCGGCAGCAGCCTTGGCCGGCGCCGCCTTGCCCTTCGCCGCCGGTGCAGGAGCGGCCGCGGCAGCAGCCGGCTCGGCTGATTCGGCGGAGCGGGTGGGCGGCGCCACGGTGGCCACCACGAAATCACGCTCGGCGATGGTCGGCCGGCAATCGCCGGCGCCTTTCAGATCGTGCCAGCGAATATTGTCGTTGATGTCCAACGCGCCGAGATCGGCTTCGAAGAAGGCCGGCACCTGCTCCGGATCGGCCCAGACTTCCACTGTGTGGCGCACCACGTTCAGCACGCCGCCCTTTTTCAGGCCGGGGCTGGTCAGGTCGTTGATATAGTGCACGGCCACGGAAACCCGGATCTGCTCGCCGGGCGCCAGGCGCTGGAAATCGACATGCTCGGCCACATCCGTCACCGGATGGAACTGCACATCGCGCATCAGCGCGCGGGTGCTGACGCCTTCGATCTTCAGGTCGAACAGGCGCGAACGCCAGCCGCCCTTTTTCAGCTCGGTCAGAACCGCCTTCGGCTCCAGCGCGATAAGGGTGGGTGCCTGCTTGGCACCATAAACCACCGCAGGCACCTTGCCTGCCCGCCGGGTCGCACGCGCCGCCCCCTTACCGGCTCGCGCACGCGCCTCGGCCTCGATTGTTACGAAACTGGCCATGAACTCGCTCCAACACAAAACGCCGGCCTCCAGGGGTGCCAGCGCGAAGGGGAGGGTGTTAGCGGAGACCGGCGGCTATGCCAAGGGGGCGCCCGCGCGGGTGGTGGGATGCGATAGGGCATCCCATCCTAAGGGGCTTACTTCAGCAGCTTGGGCGGCACGCCCTGCTTTATATCGGCCATCCAGGCGTCGATCTGCGCCACGCTACGGAAATTGGCCATGTCGAACCGGTCCCAGCTGGAGATATCGGCACCGGTCTTTTTCCAGCGGCGCGGCACCGGCCCGGCGGCATGGCCGAAGGCCATCACATCGGTGATGGTCAAATCCTCCGGCACGCCAAGCAGCGGGTGCATCGCCGCCTGGGTGTCTTCCTGGCCGAGCACCGAGATCCACCAGCTCTGATAGCCCAGTGAAGCGGCGGCCAGATGGGCCGCCATCGTCGCCGCCGCCACGCTTTGCAGGATCACCCGCTCCGCATTGGCGTGGTAGCGCTGATCCAGCTCGGTGCCGTTCATCAACCCCGGAAACGCCCAGCTCAGCCGGAAATCCGCCACCACCACCACCAGCCCCGGCGCCGTTGCCACAGCCCGGTAATCGATCGGCGGAACCCCCTGGCCGGAGGCCGAGAGCGGCCGCTGCTCGCGTGACAAATAATCGGCGATCACCTGCTTGGTCCAGGTCGAGGTCACCACGATGAATTGCCAGGGCTGGGTGTTGGCGGCCGATGGCGCCAGGCGCGCGGCATCCAGAATCAGATGATAGTCCTCGTCGGTAATCGTCTGCCCTGGCCGAAACCGGCGTGCGGTGGCGCGCCGCTGCAACACATCCAGCAGGCTTTCATAGCGCCGGCGATCGACGAGCTTACGGTTCGGCCCGCGTGACGCGGCCGATGTGATGGTGAGCGATTTTGCCGGGGAACTGGTCGTCAAGGCCGGAGCGTGCCACGCAGGATGACCGGAGAAGCGCGCGCCACGCCTCTCTCAACACCAGCGCGCCTCAGGGCCGCGCCAGCCGGCGCATTCGCCAAACCTGGAAGCGGAACGCGCCATAGGCCACCAGCCCGGCAACCACGGCCACCGGGATCATGATCGAGGCAACCCATAGAACCAACGCGGCAAACGCCAGCACGCCGGCCACCAGCGCCACCACGGCCGCGCCCACGCCGAGCCGAAGCGGCCATGCAGGCGCCGTGGGCGCCGCCACAAAATCGCCATTGGTGGTCATGTCTATGGTTCGCGGCAATCGATCCATCATCGGTTTTACGTGGCGAGGGTTTCGCTGGAAACAAGGGCAGCTTACATCAACCGCCCACGCAAATGCCATCGCGATGCAACTTATTTCAACGGAGGAGCAACTCCATGCGCGCCACACGACTGACGAGGATCGCTATCGGAGCATGCGGCCTGATCTGGCTCGCAGCCCCGGCCGAAGCGGGCGCGCAGACGGTGGAAAAGGACAGCACCGATACCGTGCCGATGGACATTCGCGACATCATCGAAGACGCGATTTCACCGAAGCTGGTGCTGCCGGAGACCGCGCGCTGGGATTTCCAGTCGATCGCGCCCTATCCGGGCGGCGACAAGGTGGTCTGCGGACGCGTCGATTATCAATCCTCCGCCCGCCAATATGTCGGCTTCCACCGCTTCTACGCGGTGATGGACGGCACCAGGATCAACACCTTGCAGCTGGAGGATCCGCCGACCACCGACGTGTCTGGCCAGCAAGCGGCCAAGTTCAGGATGCTCTGCGATAAGCATTGATGCCAGACATCCCCATGGCATGCAGCTTGCTTGATAGTTCATCTAAGTTTTGGGACAAGTCATGGTCGATCCGCCCGGCAGGTTTTCACTCATTGCCGCGCCAGAGGCCCTTGCGCATTAATCATATACTGGAATAGCGTCCCACATAATGAAACGGTCCGGGTCTCTTGTTTCGGCCAGTTCGGCACGAACACCCATGATTGGCGCCTCACGCGCCAGTCAGACCCTGGCGCGTGGGCTCGATGTGCTGGAAATGGTCGCAACCGGCCCGGTTGCCCTGCCTGCCTTGGCAACCGGATTGGGCCTGGCACGCAGCACCACCCATCGGCTGGCAACCGCCTTGCTGGAACGGCGCTACCTCACTTTGGTACCACGGCAAGGCTATGGGCTGGGCCCGAAATTGCTCGAACTGGGCTCCTGCGCCAGGGAGCAGACCGCCTTGCTGCGGGTGGCGCGCCCGTCTCTGGAGCGCCTGGCCGCCGAAAGCCTGGATACGGTTCATCTCAGTGTCATCGATTTCGGCACCGTGCTGCTGCTCGAACGTATACCGGGCCGCCGCCGCTTGCTGCCCAGCCTGCGTGTTGGCGAGCGCACCAAACTCACCCAAAGTGCTGCTGGCTGTGCCTTGCTGATGGACGGGCCGGAAGCCGCATGGACCGACGCGTTTGCCCGCGATTGCGGCAGTGCAGCATCAAGCGCCGCTTTTGTGGACAGGCTGCGGATGTTTGCCGCTTTCGGATACGCTTACGATCCGGCGGACGCGGCGGATCGGATACGCAGCGTGGCCGCCCCGGTGCGGGGGGCCGGCGGCACCATTATCGCGGCGATCGGCCTGTCGACGGCGACGCAATATCTGGATGATGAGCGGCTCGCCCAGGTCGGGCAGGCGGTGTGCAAGGCGGCCGCGGCGATCGGCGACGACCTGGGCAGGCCCGCTTGCGGTCTTCCCCCGCCGGTCATCGGCAAGGCGTCCGCCTATCGGGGGAATGCATCTTGCTAGATATCCGCAAGGCAGGCAAAGCTGAAGCCGCAACTACACGTGAAGCAACCGTGCATTTACGGCAGGCTTTCACCGCAGGTGCGGCAGGAGAGACCCCGCGTTTCGCCCTTGCCGGGTTTGACATGTTGCCCGGCATATGGCCACGGCAGACCGGCAAGCCGGGCAGTGCAGTTAGGAGACAGGACGGAATGAAGGAGTGCGCGGCATGAACTACGCCGAGCAGGGCAAAAGCCCGATGCGCCACGCCGTTGGCATCAGCATCGTGGTCGTCCTGCATGTCATATTGATCTATTTTCTGGCCAACGGGCTTGGGCAACGCATTATCGACAAGCTGCAGCCACCGGTGCAGACCAAGATCGTCGAGGAGGTGAAAACCCCACCGCCTCCGCCACCCCCGCCGCCACCTCCGCCGCCCGATCTGCCGCCGCCGCCGCCGGATTTCATTCCGCCACCGGATGTGCCTGTGCCGCCGCCGCCGCAAGCAGCGCCGGCGATACAAGCCGTTCAGCGCACGGTGGTCACGCCGTATACCGGGCCGGCCAAGCCGGCCCCGCAAGCGGCGCCTGACCACGATGTGGGCGAGCGGCCGATTGCCGGACCTCCTTTGGAATATCCGCCACAGATGGAAGAAGAGCAGCGCGAAGGCTCTGCCCGGGTTTCCTGCGACGTGGATACCGATGGCCATACCAGCAATTGCCGACTCGATTCCACCAGCGGCGGTGCTGCGTTCGGCACTGCGGCGCTCGCCTACGTCAAACGCGCCCGCTACCAGCCGCGTACCCATAACGGGGTTCCCGTCGCCTCGTCGCACCAGTGGAATATCAAGTTCAAGCTCGGCGACTAGCGCCGCGCTTCCCCTAAACGACCAGCGGCCCCAGACGGGGCCGTGAGAAAGGAGTGACTATGAAACAGACCAGCCGCCTTACCGCCCTCGCCGCTTCCGTTGCCTTCTCGGCCGCAACGGCGATGCCGATCGCCGCCTTCGCCCAGGCGGCGCCTGCCCCGGCGCCCGCCGCCACCCCGGCCCCGGCGCCCGATGCAGGCGCGCCGGCCGCCGCCGCGCCTGCCACCCCGGCAGCACCCGGCGCCACACCCGCGCCAGGCACCCCGCCGGATGCCACCGCCGCCGCCCCTGGCGCCGCACCAGCAACGCCGCCGGCCGATGCCTCCGCCGCCCCGCCGGCCGAGCCCGCCGCCACCACCGAAGCGGTCGACAACCCCTATGGCCCGAAAGCGCTGTGGAAGAACGGCGACGTCGTTGCCCGTACGGTTCTTGTCCTGCTCGGCATCATGTCGCTGGGCACCTGGTATATCATGGTGACCAAGTATTTCGAGCAGATGCAGCTGTTCCGTGCCAGCAAGGCTGCCAACCGGGATTTCTGGAAGACCGCCTCGGTGCGTGAGGGCGTGCAGCGCCTGAAACCCTCCAGCCCGTTCCGTTTTATCGCCGAAAACGGCATTTCCGCCACCGAGCACCATGATGGCGCGCTGACCGATGCGATCGATCTGCACACCTGGGTAACGATGTCGGTGCAGCGTGCGCAGGATACCATTCGCTCGCGCATGCAGGGGGGCCTGGCCTTCCTCGCCACTGTCGGTTCCACCAGCCCGTTCGTCGGTCTGTTCGGCACGGTTTGGGGTATCTACAACGCGCTCACCGCGATCGGTGCATCCGGTCAGGCGAGCATCGAGAAAGTGGCCGGCCCGGTGGGTGAGGCGCTGATCATGACGGCGATTGGTCTGGCGACCGCGGTGCCTGCGGTGCTCGGCTATAACTACCTGGTCAGCCGCAACAAGGCCGCCAACGAGCAGGTGCGCAACTTTGCCAGCGACCTGCACTCCATCCTGCTCAGCGGCAGCCGGGTGAACGTCACGCCGGGCGCCACCGTGCCAGCCAAGGCCGCCTGATCCAATGGCGATGCAGGTAGGCCCCGCGGAGGGCGACGACGAGGTGGTGTCGGCAATCAACACCACACCCCTCGTCGATGTGATGCTGGTTCTGCTGATCATCTTCCTGATCACCATCCCGGTGGCAACGCACACCATTCCGGTGACGTTGCCCAAGGACCGCAACCAGCCGACCAAGACCAAGCCGGAGAACATCACTTTGGCGATCAACAAGGACGGCGATTATTTCTGGAACGAGAAGAAGGTGGCCGATGTGGCAGCGCTTCTGGAAAAGCTGAAAGGAGTGGCGGCGATCAAGCCGCAGCCCGAGGTGATGATCCGCGCCGACGAGGATGGCCGCTACGAGTTCGTCGGCCGCGCCGTCGTCGCCCTGCAGCGTGCCGGCATCTACAACGTGCAGTTCATCACCCAGCCACCGCCCAACGTGGTGCACTGACATAAAAGTTTTGCTTCTTTTTGAAAAAAGAAGCGCTTTCTCTCTGCCTTCCTAAGGAGCCCCCATTATGTCGATGAACATTCCGGCAGCCGGCGGCGACGGCGACGAGATGGATGTGGTGATCGACATGAACACCACGCCGCTGATCGACGTGATGCTGGTTCTGCTGATCATGCTGATCATCACCATCCCGATGCAAACCCACTCGGTGAAGCTGAATCTGCCGGTGGGCAACCCGCCGCCGCCGCCGGTGCCGCCGCAGGTGGTCACGATCGATGTCGATTTCGACGGCACCATTTCCTGGAACGGCGAAACCGTGCCCGACGAGGAGTCGCTGAAACAGCATCTGCTCGCCGCGGCGGCGGCAGACCCGCAGCCGGAAATCCATCTCAAGCCGAACAAGCTCGCGACCTATAAATATGTTGCGCATGTGATGGCGGATGCGCAAAGGCTTGGCGTGCACACGCTCGGGCTTGTCGGCAATGAGCAATTCGTAGGGCAGTGAGCATGAGCAGAGCGTTTTTTCTCGGGGCGGCAGCTTTTGCCGCCCTGACTTTTGCCGGCGTGTCGGGTGCGTCGGCGCAGATGTCGACCGCCGTCAGCCAGCCGCTGAGCAAGGCGAAATCCTTTCTGGCGGCGCATCGTTTCAAGGAAGCGATGGCGCAGGTGAATACCGCCTCCGCCCACGCCACCAATGAGAGCGAGCGTTTCATCGTCGAGGAAATGCGCGCCTCCATCGCCTCTGAATCGGGCGACAAGGCCACCGCGCAGCGCACCTATGCCACCCTTCTCGCCAGCGGCAAGCTGCCGGCCAGCGAACAGATAAAACTGCTCCAGGCCGAGTTCAGCATGGCCTATGCCGAGAAGAACTACACCGGCGCAATCGGCTGGCTGAACAAATATTTCGCCGCCGGCGGCAATGCGCCGGAAATGCGCAACTACCTTATCCTGGCCTATTACGAGTCGAAGGATTACGCCACCGCGGCCAAGCTGCAATCGCAGCAGATTGCCGCGGTCATTCGCGCCCGCCAGCGCCCGACCGAAGTGCAGTTGCAAACCCTGGCGCGCTGCCAGGACGAGATGCACGACCAGGCCGGTTTCCAGAACACCATGATCCAGCTCGTCACCTATTATCCGAAGCCGGATTACTGGGCCAATCTGGTGCATAACGTGGAGGTTTCGCCCGGCTTCAGCAGCCGGATGACGCTCGATCTGGACCGGCTGAAAATGGCCCTCGGCCTGATCACCGCCTCGGCCGACTACATGGAAATGGCCGAGCTCGCCTTGCAGGGGCCGTTGCCTGGTGAAGCCAAGGCAATCCTCGACAAGGGCTATGCCGCCAATATTCTCGGCACCGGGCCGGAGGCCGCCCGCGAATTGCGGCTGCGCAACCTGGTGGCCAAAACCTATGCCAGCGAACCGGCCGCCATGGCCAAGAAGGAAACCGACGCCCAGGGCGAGCATGACGGCAATCCGCTGGTCAGCGTCGGCGAGGAATACGTCTCCTACGGCCAATACGACAAAGGCATTCCGCTGATCGAAGCGGGCATCGCCAAGGACGATCTGCGCCACCCTGACGACACCAAGCTGCATCTCGGCCTGGCCTATATGCAGGCCGGCAAGAAACCGCAGGCGATCAAGGCCCTCCACACCGTCGCCGGCAAAGACGGCTCCGCCGCCCTGGCGCGCCTATGGATCCTGTATCTCTCCAAGCCGTAAGGCCAAACAAATGCAGCCACGCTGGTTGCATATAGCCGCCACATTACCTGTAGGGTGGGGTGCCGCTTTGCACCCCACCCCACCGGCACCCGCGGCGCTTACGCAGGCGCCTCAATGCGGCAGGAACAATTTCAGCGCGGTGGCAATCTGAAACGCCAGCACAAAGCCGAGCATCCATTTCACCAATTGCATGTCGCCCTTCAGAGCTGTCACATCATCATCCCGTCTGGAAAGCGCGCCGGCCGCCTTCAGGGCCTTGTCCTCCTGGACGCCGATATCTCGGAACGCCTCGAAAACCGCGCTTTGCATCGTGCTCGATCTGGTTCTCCCACCCGCAATATGAAGCCCCGCCAGACAAAATATCCAGGCAGCGTTCACGCCGCCGCTTCCAGCTTCTCCGCCAGCCAGGCGGCAGCCGGGCCAAGCGGCTGATCGGTGCGGTGGATCAGGGTGAATACATAGGTAGCGCCAGGTTCCTCGGCCAGACGCAGCCGCACCAGGCGCCCGGCCGCCAGATCATCTGCCACCAGATGTTCCGGCATATTGCCCCAGCCCAGCCCCGCCAGAAGCAAGGCGTGCTTCGCCCCCAGATCGCCCAGCCGCCAGGTTTTCAACGCCACCACGCCAAAATCCTGATCCCCGGTCAGCCGGCTGGAATCCGACAGCACCAGCTGCACCTGCTCCCGTGCCGCGGCGCGCGACACCTGCGCCAGCGCCGCCAATGGGTGAAGCGGGGCAGCCACCGGCACCAGCATCACCTGGCCGATCGGCCGCCGCTCCAGCTGCTCGCTCAGCAAGCCGGCCCAGCCAGAAAGGCCAAGGCAGCACGCGCCATCCAGCACCAGCTGCGCCACCCCGCCCACCGCCTCCATGCGCAACCGCAGCGAGACGGTGGGGAAGTCCCGCGCAAACTCCCGCAGCACGCCCACCAGGCGGCACCGAGAACATCACATCCACCGCCAGCGCCACCTCCGCCTCCAGCCCCTGGCGCAAGGCGGCGGCGCGGGCACGCAGCTCACCGATCACCAGGCCCGCCCGCCTGGCATCGGCCACCAGCGCCCGGCCGGCCGGGGTCAGCACCGGCAGGCGGCCGGAGCGGTCGAACAGCACCACGCCCAAAACCTGCTCCAGATTGCCGATCGTGTAGCTGATCACCGATTGGCCGCGCCGCAATTTTCGCGCGGCGCCGGAAAAGCTGCCCGCGTCGGCAACGGCGACCAGCACCATGAGCTGATCGATCGTGGGCGAGCCCATATCTGGCATATCGATATCCTGGATGGTTAACATCGATATTATCTGAGTTTTATCGATATGTCTGCGCCCCCATCTACCGGCCAGCACTGACCTGAGGAGATGCCGTCATGCCCAAAATCCTGATCGCCTTCTATTCCCGCAATGGCTCCACCGAGGCCCTGGCCCAGGCGATCGCCGAGGGGGCGTCCGCCCAGGGCGCCGAAATCCGCCTGCGCCGCGCGCGCGAGTTCGTCGGCCCCGAGGTCATGGCCAGCGCCCCCGGCTGGGCGGAGAACGCCGCGCGGATGAACGCCGCCTACGAGGCGCCCACCGCCGATGACGCCGACTGGGCCGACGCCATCCTGTTCGGCACCCCCACACGCTTCGGCAACGCCGCGGCGGAGCTAAAAGCCTATATCGACAGCCTTGGCGGCCTCTGGTTCCAGGGCAAGCTGAACGGCAAGATAGGCTCCGCCTTCGTCTCCACCCAGTCCGCCCATGGCGGCAATGAGAGCACCTTGCTGTCGCTGTATAATCCAATGGCGCATCTGGGCCTGATCATCGTGCCGACCGGCTATGCGGACGCCGCCCTGTTCAAGGCCGGCACGCCCTATGGCGCCTCCGCGGTCAGTGGCGCCAGCGCCCTGCCGACCGAGGACGAGCTTGCCGTGGCCCGTTTCCAGGGTGTCAGGGTGGCAAATGTCGCCAAGGCGTTGCGCGGCTAACCGGATATTGTCCACCAGAACGGAGGAAAACCATGATCACCATTCGCAAGAGCCAGGATCGCGGTGCGGTCAAGATCGACTGGCTGGACAGCAAGCATAGTTTTTCGTTCGGCGCGTATTACGACCCCGCGCATATGCATTTCGGCCCGTTGCGGGTGATCAACGAAGACCATATCGCCCCCGGCGGCGGCTTCCCCACCCACCCGCATCGCGACATGGAAATCGTCACCTGGGTGCTCAGCGGCGAGCTGGCGCATAAGGACAGCACCGGCACCGAGGCGGTGATCCGCCCCGGCGAGATGCAGCGCATGACCGCCGGCACCGGCATCCGCCATTCGGAATACAACGCCTCCGCCACCGCCCCGGTGCATCTGCTGCAAATCTGGATGCTGCCCGGCCAGGCCGGCCTGAAGCCCGGCTACGAGCAGAAATCGGTGGGCGAAAAAACCCTCGGCCGGCTGGCCCTGATCGGCTCCGCCGATGGGCGCGACGGCTCGGTCACCATCCACCAGGATATCGATCTCTATGCCACGCGGCTTCAGCCTGGCGAGCTTGTGTCCCTCTCACCCCGCCCCGGCCGCCTGCAATGGGTGCAGTTGGCGCGCGGCAGTGCCGCGCTGAACGGGGTGGCGCTGGCGGAAGGCGACGGCGCCGCCTTGCGCGAGGAGAACCAGATCGTGATGCGTGCCGAGCAGGCGCTGGAGGCGCTGGTGTTCGATATGGCCGCTTGACCGCGACACCGGCAGGGCTAGCCGTAGCAGTTGATGGCTAGCCAGGGGCCGGGCTGCAGAGCGTGGTGCACGCCGTCACCACCCTGGTTCGATTGACGGCACCCCACAGCTTCGCCGCCATCGTCACCTGGAACGTCAGGCATATGCTTAGGCATCGTCGGCACATAACTGCGTCGGCACGCCGACAAAGATGCCGCTTCACGCAAAGGCTAAGGGGCCGTTCGACCCCGTAACCCGCTTCGGTTAATGCCGAACGGCCCCTTAACCTGTTCCCGGCGCTGCGAATCGGCACACCCGGTGATGCCGCCACCTGGGGAAAGGCAGCGCTTCGGTAACCGCCGCATCGGCAACGAAATCCGGCGCCCGGCACGCCATGATACGCGGCCGGTAACGCCGAAAAACATATGCGCTTCGTGTAAATCGGCCAGCGCCGCCTGGATGAAATCCCGGCCCTGCACCCGCCCAAACCCGCCCAGCCAGGCTTTCCCACGGGTAACCCAGCGTATCCGGCGAGTGACTCAACTGTGACATTGCTAACACATTGCACCCACTGATGTATGGCAGCCCCCCCAAAAAGGCTTGTGGTACAACGCGGCCTCGACACATTCTGCGCCACCACAACGCGAAGGCGCCGCAATTTGGTGCGGAACCGGGACGTCGTACTATATTCGCCGCTGTTGTCTCTTCGACAGCGGCTTTCTTCCTTAAGCTGGGGAACACATGGCCAGAACGTCTCGACCATTCAAACAACGATTGATGCTGTTTTCCGCCTGCGGGCTGGTGGCATCTCTCGTGCCGGCAGCAAGCGGCCTGGCGCAAAGCGCCCCAGCCGCCCAATCCGGCCCGGGCGTCCAGGTGGCCCAAGCCACCACGGCAGCGCCGACCATCGACAAAGGCTCCTCTGAAAACATCATTGTCCGCGCGCAACGGCAGTTGCTCAAAGACAAGAACGCACCCTCGGCTGTAACCGAACTCGGCGAGAAAGCGATCACGCAAACCGGCGTGGGCGGCAGCATCGCGACACTTCTGCGTCAGGCGCCTTCGGTGTTCGTGTATCAGCAGGGCATTGGTAACAACGAACCGGTGCTGACCATTCGCGGTATTCGCGGCCTGGAAACAGCGCAGACGCTCGATGACGTTCCGATGCAGGACCTTCTCTCCGGCGGCACCGGCGGCTATCTGCAGAACATCATCGGCGGCCACTTCAACCTCGATCAGATCAGCGGCGTGGAAATCTCCCCTGGCGTCGCATATCCGGACAAGAACACGTTCGGCACCATTGGCGGCACCGTGTCCTACGCGTCAAAACGGCCGGAAAACGATTTCGGAATCGACGTGTTCGGTTCGGTCGGCTCCTTCAAGACCTTCAATGAGGGCTTCACGCTCAATTCTGGCGAGCTGGACGGGCCCTTTGGCACCGGTGACAATGCGCCGAAACTGCTGCTGCAATACTCCAATCTGCAGACGGCTGGTTTTGTCGACTACACACCGGCACGCTACAACAATATGGAATTCGCGTTCGACAAGCCGTACGATGACGGGCTTTCGAAGTTCCAGGCTACGGTGCTCTACAACACAGGCAGCGCCCTTTATACCCCTGAACCCGTGCCGCTACCTTATCTCGCGAAATATGGCCGCTTTGCCAACTATTCCCCGGATGAGGAATTTACGTATCAGCACAACGACTATCTGACGATCATTTTAAAAGATAGCACCTATATCAACGACTATCTCACCGTTGGTGGGAGTGTATTCTATCTCAATTCGGACTCGACCCAGCTCGCTTACGCGAACACTCTTGCCTTCGGCCCAGCTGGGGTTGGCGGGTCGTACACGGTCAATGGCGCCGCTCCGTTCCTGCAGGTCCCGGCTGGTTTTGGTCTCGGCTCAGGACCCGGCGAGGGTTTGTTCGGCCCCGGTGGCCTTTTCTACAGCCCGTTTGCCTATCCCTATAATCCCCTTGGGCAGTATCCAGAAGGGTCAGCCAGTTGCCCGCAAGTGGTGGTGCAACGGTTCATCAAGGCGGGTGACGAGGCAGGCGTGCCTTGCGGCCTAAATGCAAACCTTGGCATTAGCCACAACGACACCTACGGAATACAACCTCGTGCACTGATCACGCCGCCGGACATCTTCGGTATCCAGCAGAACATCCACATCGGTGCCTTGATCGCCAAGGAAACCGCGCCGGCCGGCCCGAGCTATGACGGCGGCACGCCCAACGTCCCGCAGACAGCCCAGAATCTTGCGGGCATCTTTACCGGCTCCGGTTACGATGGTGGCACGCAGCGGTCCATCTACCAGGCCTACGCGCAGGACAAGATCGACTTCTTCGAAAACACTCTGCACATCACACCAGGCATCACCGTCGAGGGGTCGGATTCCAGTCTCCTTGGCAGCGAGATTTTCAACGGCACGCCGTCTCCGGCGCAATTGGCCACTCCGTATTGCCAGGCCGGAAATCCTTGCTACTACGGGTCCTACAAGGCCCATAAATGGGACCGTGAGTTCCTGCCTTTCTTCAACGTCAGCTATGATTTCGACAAGATATTGCCGATGCTGAAGGGGCTGACGGCCTATGGCAGCACCGGGCAATCCGCCTTGTTCGCGCCGGTGGGCGACTTCGGTCCGTCGAATTTTGGCAATCCGCCGGGTGCATCGATCGTGCATCTCTATGAGGGCGGTATCAAATACAATACCTCCAAGATTTCGATCTCGGCTGATTATTTCTACCAGAAGGTCGATCGTGATTTCGGCTTCTTCCAGTACCAGTCTGGCCCGCTCGATGGTGACGAGGCGTATAACAGCCTCGGGCAGCGTGAATTCAAAGGTGTCGAGGCCGGGGTGACCTGGCAGATAACGCCTGACCTTACGTTCCGTGGCAACGCTTCGCATCAGCTCGCGAAATACCTTGTGACCAACGTCGCCAGTGTCACGGTGCAGGAAGATCAGTTCGGCGACGCGATCAAAGGTACACCGGTCTCTGGTGTGCCGAATTGGACGTCCAATTTCAGCCTGGACTGGACGCCGAAATCGGTTTTCCTGGATGGCGATCAGCTTGAGGTGAGCCCGAGCGGACAATATTCGGGCCACCAATATGCAACGACCGACCTGACGGGCACCGAGAACATTGGCCCTCTGCCGATCGGCGCGGCATATGGCTCGGCGGCTTACTATGCGTCGGTCGCCGGCGCCACCGTCACCGACACCAACCCGAAAGACGGTATCGCCCCGTATGTCCTGTGGAACCTCGACGTGAACTACACGATGCCCACGCCGAAGTTGCCGTTCCTGAAGAAAGTCAAGTTCGACCTCAACGTGCAAAACCTCTTCAACCACATGTATTTTCAGTATTTCTACCACCAAATCTCGCCTGCCAGCTGCAGCGGCACCGTGCAGTCCGGCATCTATAAGGGCGTTCCGATCAGCAATTATGGCTGCACGCCAGAGTTTGCCGATGGCATTCCCGGCGAGCCGTTCTCGGTTATCTTCACGGTATCGGCGCGTTTCTAACGCGGTGGCCTAGGGGGTCGGTGCGACGTTCCGCACCGACCCCCGCTCTGCGTCATTATCGACTACGAAGGGCCACATCGAAAGATGTGGCCCTTCGTCTTTGAGCACCCAGCAGTGGGTGGCAATCCATGCATGGCCAGGGCCTCGACCATTGGCGCCATTACGACCCCTGGCTCGGCAAACTCCGCGCGGCGCTCGGCGACCAGTGCGCGTAATTGGCCGTCGTCCGGTTGAAATCCGGGGCAAGGACGGCCCGGCGATGCATTGAGGGTCACGCGGTACTGACTGTTTTGCCGAGTTTGCAAGCATGAGCGGTTCGAGAATTCAGCTGCGCCTGCCTGAAGACATGAAGGCAGCAGCCATACGGCAAGCCGAAAAGTCAGGCTTGAGCCTGAACCTGTTCATCGCCACTACGCTGGCCGCCCGGCTTGGTGCTCAGGCGGAGGCAGAGCGGTATTTTGCCGCAAGGGGCGCCCGGACATCGCCGGCAAGGGCGCGCGCCTTGCTGATGCGTCTGGGCACCGAGGATGAGCCGCGAGAGGGCGATAACGCAGAGCTATGAGCAGGGAGGTTGTTAAAATCCTTGTTATTGCCCGCTGCAATGAGCTCATCGGCCAGCCTGCGAGCGGCCGCAGGATTGCATTGCTCAACATAGACCCGAATGGCCTCAAGCTTGGCCAGCGCCACCTCGGTCCAGATTAGCTCGCTCAAGGCTGCTTTGATGTCGGGCGCGGTAGCGGTTTAGGGGTTCCCTAGGATTGCACCCAACCCACGCACCAAACGCAACACTTGCCCAGCTCCGCCGTTCCGTGTTCCTAATATGTTCCCGCCCGGAACGATGAGGCCCAACGTGAACGCCATCTCCCCCCGCCGGCCACAAAGCCCGGAACAGCGCAGAGAGCAGCATTTGCTCATCTGCGAGGAACTGCTCGCCATCGCCATGGATCTGGCCCGCGCCGCCGGCCGCGAAGCTGCCCGCGAAGCCGCCGCCCAGGAAGCGTCTCATCAAGCCTCCCATCAAGCGGAAGCCCAAACCTCCCAAAACCAGCCCGTTTCGCCAGCCAAACCCAAGCCGGGCACAGCCCGCGAAGCCGCCGCTCTTTTCAACCGCCTCTCCGCCACGATCCACCGTTTCATCGCCCTGGAAGCGAAACTTCTCGCCGGCCCCGAGGCCCGCCAAAAACCCGCTACCCCGCCGGCCGATCCCAGGCGCGCCACCCTCCGCCAGGTGTTTCAGCACGTCACCGAACGCAACCCGAACCGCGCCGAAATCCGGCGCCAAACCAGCGCCCGCCTGGAGGAAATACTCGCCGAAGATCCGAATGGCGAAATCCATATCGGCGATGTTTTTACCAAAATCTGCGAAGACCTCGCCGTCGACATCGATCTCGCCACCCTCCCAGACGCCCTGCTCGACATCCTCTGCCCCGAAGACCCCGATGACGATCCACCCACCCTGGAAAACGCCCGGCCCTTTCAGCCAAGCACCACCGCCCCGTAGCCAAGGCCGATCACCCGCCGATCGGCCGGTGTTTCTTGTGTGCCCCGCTCGCTTTGGCTTAGCATCGGGGCGCGCACCCAAGGCATGACATGACGTTCATCGCTCTCGACACGCTCGCTGTCGTCAAGGACCTCAAGGCGGCCGGCTTCACCGACGACCAGGCCGAAGCGGTAACCCGCGTCGTACGCCGGGGGCAAGACGTCGATCTGTCGGAGCTGGCGACAAGAACGGGCGTGCGAACCGACCTGATGATCGTGAAAACCGACCTGGAAAAGGCATTGGCCGAAACCAAGAGCGGCCTGGAGAAGGCGCTGGCTGAGACAAAATCGGGATTAGAGAGAGCATTGGCGGAAACAAAAGCCGGGCTCGAGAAGTTGATCGCCGAAACAACAACCGGGCTCGAAAAGTCGCTGGCGGAAACCAAAGCCGGCCTGGAAAAGTCGATAGCAGAAACGAAAACTGGGCTCGAAAAATCGCTGGCGGACACCAAAGCCGGGCTCGAGAAAGCGATCCTGGAAACCAGGGCAGGTCTGGAGAGGGCGATTGCGGAGACCAAGGCCGACACGCTGAAGTGGATACTTGGCACCCTGGGCATCCAGACCATCGTCATCATCGGCGCGGTGCTGGCTCTGGTCCGCGCCTCGCGTTGACCTAAGCTTTGGCGCCCTTCGTGAGACGCGTATTTCTGCTTCTGTTCGCGCTCGGATGACTGGCTGGTGGCGCCTATGTCTTTGGTCTGTGCATCATCCATGCAAGCATTTATGGAATGTTGCGCATCGGCCTTGGTTCGGTCTTCCTGATGGCCTTCGGCGTCTATCTCCTGTGGGATGATGTCCTGCGCCCGCATGCGCCCGCCGAGATCAGCTCAAAAACCCCACGATCCGCTCAGCTTCTTTCACAATCGGCTCGGCCAGCGCATTCGCCCGCGCCGCGCCATCCCGCAACACCGCCAGCAAATGCGCCTCATCCTCCAGCAACCGCCGCGTCTGCCCGGCGATCGGCGAAAGCCGTGCAACCATCACCTCCGCCAGCGCCTCCTTGAACGGCCCAAAGCCGCCCCCGCCGAACCGCTCCAGCACCGAAGCCGAATCGCATCCCTCCAGGGCGGCAAAAATCTCCACCAGGTTGCGTGCCTCCGGCCGCCCTTCAAACCCCGAGACATCCTCCGGCAAGGGCAGCGGATCGGTCTTTGCCCGCCGGATTTTCAGCGCGATCGTTTCGGCGTCATCGGTCAGATTGATCCGGCTCTGATCCGATGGATCGGATTTCGACATTTTGCGCGACCCATCGCGCAGGCTCATCACCCGCGCGGCCTGGCCCAGGATCAGCGGCTCGATGCGCGGAAAGAAATCCACCCCGTAATCATGGTTGAATTTTTCCCCGATATCATTGGCCAGCTCCAGATGCTGCCGCTGGTCGTCCCCCACCGGAACCCGGGTGGCGTGATAGGTGTGGATGTCTGCCGCCATCAGGTTCGGATACACGTAGAGCCCGGCCGAGGCCGCCTCGCGGTCCTTGCCGGCCTTGTCCTTGAACTGCGTCATCCGGTTCAGCCAGCCCAGCCGGGCGACACAGTTGAAAATCCACGCCAGCCTTGCATGCGCGCTCACCGCCGATTGCGCGAACAGCACGCTGCGCGCCGGATCGAGACCGCAGGCGAGGAAGGTCGCCACCATCTCCAGGCTCTGCGCCCGCAGCTTCGCCGGGTCCTGGAAGCTGGTGATCGCGTGCAGATCGACCACGCAATACAGGCACTCATGGTCGGCCTGCAGCGCCACCCAGTTGCGGATGGCGCCAAGGTAATTGCCGAGTGTAGGGATGCCGGAAGGCTGGATGCCGGAGAGAACGCGATGCATGCGCGTTTCGTGGCGCGGCGGCGCGGAAGAATCAACCCCGCCCGGCGCCATCATGCCAACGCGGCTTCGCCCTCCAGCACCGCCGCCACCGCATGCACCACAGAGGCAATGCGCACCGCACTCTGCACCTGCTCCTGGCTCAGCCCGCCATGGCGCACCACCTTCTCATGTGCCTCCATGCACATGCCGCAGCCATTCACCGCCGATACCGCCAGCGACCACAGCTCGAAATCCACCTTTTCCACGCCCGGCTTGCCGATCACGTTCATCCGCAATTTCGCCGGCATGTTGGCGTAATCGCCGCCCACCAGATGCACGAAGCGGTAATACACATTGTTCATCGCCATCACCGCCGCCGCCGCCTTGGCCGCCGCCAGGGCTTCGGCGGAGAGGGCAGGGCCGAACTCGGCCACGATCGCCTGCGTCACCACCGCGTTGCGGGAGGCGAGCGCCGAGGCAATGAACGTGCCCGCACGCTGCTGCGGCGTGAGGGTGGCATCCATCGCCAGCGAGCCCAGATTGAGGCGGATATCCTTGGCATAGTCCGGGATCGCCGCCTTCAGCGCTTCAATCGACATTTTACAAGACTCCATGAACAGAGGGCCGCGGCGAGGCCCCGGCCCTCTATCAAGCACGACTGATTTTGTTAGAGCTTGTTCGAGAATGCGCTACGGCGCGTCAGACGGCCGCCGTAGTAGCATTATTGGACAAGCTCAGGCGGCGGGCCGCAAAAATTCGTCGCCGCTATTCCAGTTGCAGGGGCACAGCTCGTCGCTTTGCAGCGCATCCAGCACGCGCAGCACTTCCTGCGGGTTGCGGCCGACATTCAGTCCGTTCACGCTGGCGAACTGGATCACGCCCTGCGGATCGACCAGGAAGGTGGCGCGCAGGGCAACGCCTTCGCCCTTGTCCAGAATACCCAGCGCCGTGCTCAGCTCGCGCTTCACATCGGCCAGCATCGGTATGGTCAGCGTCCGCAGCTCGTCGTGATGGATGCGCCAGTTCAGATGCACGAACTCGCTATCGGTGGACACGCCATAGACCACGGTGTCGCGATCGGCGAAGTCCGAGGCCAGCTTGCCGAACGCCACGATCTCGGTCGGGCAGACAAAGGTGAAATCCTTCGGCCAGAAGAACACCAGCTTCCACTTGCCGGCATCGCTCGCGTCGGTGATGCGGGTGAAGGCGTCCTTGATGTTCAGGCCATCCGGGCCGCCTTTGACGGCCGCGAGATCGAAACTTGGGAAATGGTCGCCGATGGTGAGCATGCTGAATTCCTTTATGCACGTGAGGCTTCGGCCTTCGCTGCGCCGCAGCCATTGCAGCGCAGCATATGGACTGGCCTGCGCCTCCAGTCTAATGAATTAAATTTGCAAGAATGATCGAAACTCTCGATGACGCTTCCTGGTCCACAGCAGCTCCGCTACGTCGTCGCCTTGGCCGAAGCCCAGCATTTCGGCCGCGCCGCCAGCGCCTGCCGGGTGACCCAATCCACCTTGTCGGCCGGCCTGATTGCCCTGGAACGGCAGATCGATGCGGCGATCCTCGACCGGACGGCCGGCAAGCGGGTGGTGTTCACCCCGCTGGGTCACGAGATCGTGGCGCGTGCCCGCACGGCGCTGGCGGCGCTGGAGGCGGTGTGCGAGGCCGCCGATGCGGCGCGTGCGCCGATGACAGGGCCGCTGCGCCTGGGCGTGATCCCCACCATCGGCCCGTTCCTGCTGCCGCGCCTGATGCCCGCCTTGCGCGCGGCCTTCCCGCAATTGCGGCTGTTCTTAAGGGAGGACACCACCGCCGCCTGCCTGGAACGCCTGGCCGGCAACCGGCTGGACGTGGTTCTGCTGGCGCTGCCCTGCGACTGCGCCGCGGCGGAGACACTGGCGGTGGTGCAGGACGAATTTTTCGTGGCCCTGCCCCCCGGCTCGCCCTTGGCTGGCTCCGCGCGGATTTCACCGGCGCAACTGGCCCATGAGCATCTTCTGCTGCTGGAAGATGGCCATTGCCTGCGCGACCAGGCACTGGCCGCCTGCGGCAAGATCGGCGGCGGCGACGGGTTTTCCGCCACCAGCCTGCACACCCTGGTGCAGATGGTCGCCGGCGGCCTGGGTGCCACGCTGCTGCCGCGAATCGCCATCGAGGCGGGGGTGACCGAAGGCGCGGATATCGTAATCAGGCAGATGGACGGCAAGGGCGCCTGGCGCACGCTCGCTCTGGCCTGGCGGCCGAACGCGCCGCGTGCCGCCGAATTCCGCGCCCTTGCCCCCATCCTTGCGACTGCCGCCGGACGATCCTAATCAGTCGTCGGTGTTGGGAGTGGTTGGGATGTTCACGAGAACCCGTCTGACGGTTGCGGCGTTTGTCGCCGTGCTGGCGGTGATGACGGTGATCACCTCCTATTCGGTCACGCTCTACCGGCTGTTCTGCCAGGCCACCGGCTCCGGCGGCACCACCCAGCGCGTGGCCGAAGGCAGCACCACCCAGACCGCGCGCATAGTGACGGTGTTCTTCGACACCTCGGTGGCGCCGAACATGCCCTGGCGATTCATCCCCGTGCAACGCTCGGTAAAGCTGCATCTGGGCGAGGATTCGATGGCGTTCTTCGAGGCGCAAAACCTGTCGAACCACGACATCGTCGGCCACGCCACGTTTAACGTCACGCCCGACAAGGTGGGTGTGTATTTCAAGAAAGTTCAGTGTTTCTGTTTTAATGAAGAAAAACTGGCGGCCGGCGAAAAAGTGCAGATGCCCGTTACCTTTTTTGTCGATCCCCGGATGGCCGACGACCCCAACACCGCCGATGTCGACCAGATCACCCTGAGCTACACGTTCTTCCAATCGAAAAAGCCCGATACCGCGATCGATCTGGCGCGGTTCAGTGCCAAGGCACCGGATGCGCAGGCGGGCAGCCGGTTATTTGCCGCCCAATGCGCGGGCTGCCATGCGCTGGAGAGCAACAAAATCGGCCCCGAACTCGGCAATGTGGTCGGCCGCGAAGCCGGCAGCCTGGCCGGCTACCCCTATTCCCACGCCTTGCAAACCGCCCATCTGGTCTGGACTAAAGCCACGCTGGACCAATGGCTGAAGAACCCCCAGGCCTTCCTGCCTGGCGCCCAGATGCCCATGCATGTCGATGAAGCCATCGACCGCAACGACATCATCGCCTACCTCGCCTCGCTGCCGAAACCGGCCGGCTAACCCCGACCTCCCATGCGGGCGGCACGCCGTTGCTCGCTGTCAGATACGCAGGTAGCGCCGGTAAATTCTGGACATGAATACAGCAATGCTATAGGTATCGACGTGCATACTGTGCTGGAGACGTCGAGTTTTACCCGCCGGGCGGACGCCTTGCTGTCTCGCGAGGAGCGGGCTGAGCTCATCGATAGGCTCGCTGGTAACCCATTGGCGGGCGACGTCATGCCCGGTCTTGGCGGCGTGCGGAAGATGCGGTTTGCGCCGAAAGGACGCGGCAAGAGCGGTGGCTTTCGTGTTTTCTACTACGTTTTGAGGGATAACCTGCCGATACTTGCACTTTTGCTTTACGGGAAGAATGAGCGGGGCGATTTGAGCCCTGAGCAGCGCAAGGTCGTTGCGGCTCTGGCGGCGGAGATGAAGCGGAGATGATTGCGCAAGAGGATACCGATTTTGGCAGGGAGCTGATTGCTTCGATGCAGGAAGCAATTGCCATCATCCGCGGCGAGGCTGAACCGGAGCGTGTGCATCTTCCTCCAGACTCCGTGAATGTGCGGGAGATACGGGCGCGGCTTGGATTGAGCCGGCCCGCTTTTGCGGCGCGGTTCGGGCTCGCTGTCGGTGCCGTCCGGGATTGGGAACAGGGGTTGCGACGGCCCGATCCGGCGGCGCGTGTGTTGCTGATGGTTATTTCGCGCAGCCCGGATACTGTGGCCGAGGCGGTGGCCCACGCCGCGGCCGCATAGCCCAATCGTCGCTGGATAAGTTTTCGGCGCGCGTCTAGCGTCGGACGCATGCGTGCCATCCCTATCGTTGTGCCGATCGTCATCGCCTGGATGCTGCTGGCCTGGCCGGCGCAGGCCGATCCGCAGTTGCGGCGTGTCGTGCTCTCCACCGGCGGCGTCGGCCAGTTCGAGTTCGAGGGCGAGGTGGAGGGCGCCGCGACGCTGCAGGTCGATGTGAAGCTCGATCAGGTGGACGATGTGCTGAAAAGCCTCGTGGTGGATGACCCGGCCGGCCCGATGCTGGGGCTTAGGCTGCCTGGGCGCCAGCCCCTTTCTGAGAGTTTCAGGACTCTGCCGTTCCAGCCGGAGGCGTTCGCCTCTGCCGAGGCGCTGCTCGCCGGGCTGGTCGGCGAGCAGGTGCGTATCCCGAGTACCGGCGCGTCCGGCGCGATTCTCGCGGTCAGTGCGTTCGAGGTTCCTGGCCTGGCTGGGCAGGGAGCAGTGACACGCCATCGGCTGACGGTTGCCACCGCGGCCGGAATCGACAGCGTGGTGCTGGAAGATACCCAGGCGATCGAATTCGGCTCGGAGAAGGTGCGGGCGCAGATCGCCACCGCCTTGTCGGCCATCGCCGCGCAGCGTGTGCAGGACCGGCGCACGCTGCAACTGAGCCTGGCAGCGGGCGGGAAGCGGCATATCCGGTTCGCCTATGTGGTGCAGGTACCGGTATGGAAAATGTCCTACCGGCTCACTCTGCCGCCGGAGGGGGCATCGTCGCCAGGGCGCTTGCAGGCCTATGCCGTGGTGGAGAATTTGTCCGGGCGCGACTGGCACGATGTGTCAGTGGTTCTCACCTCCGGGCAAAGCGCGCTGTTCCATACGCCGCTCTATGAGGCGATTTTTTCCGACCGGCCGGAAGCGCCGGTGGATGTGCCCGGCAGGCTGGCGCCGCCGGTGGACGCGTTTGCCGCCCTGGCGGTGCAGAACGCGCTGCCGTCCGCTCCTCCGGCACCCGCGCCGGACGTCGTTCCGCCGCCGCAGATGCCGATTCAGCACCAGGCTATGCAACGCAGCTTCGGGCCAAGGCGGGCAAACATGGAGCCGGCCTTTGCGGGCGCGCCCGAGCCGCCGCCGCCGCCTGCGGAAGCAACGCAGTCGGTGGCCCAGGTGGCGTTTCATTTGGCCGCACCGGTCACCGCTTCATCGGGTCAGTCGCTTCTGCTGCCGATCCTGGATCGGCAGTTTCCCGTGCAGCGACTTTCGCTGTTCCAGAAGGACATCGACAGGGTGCATCCGCTGGCGGCGCTGCGCATCACCAATGACAGCCCCGGCGCGCTGCCGCCCGGGCTGGTCACCTTGTTCGAGACTCATAAGGATGGGTCCGACGGCTATCTGGGCGACGCCAGGCTGCCGCCGATCCAGCCGGGGGAAGACCGGGTGGCCAGCTTTGCCGCCGATCTGGCGGTGAGCGTGGACGCGCAGATGCAGGCGAAAACCACCATCACCAGCGCCATCGCCGCGCGCGGTGTTCTGGTGCTGACACGCCGGCTGCGCAACACCACCAGCTACGCCATCACCACGCCGAAAACCGGCGGCCGCCTGATGCTGATCCAGCAGCCACGCCAGCCGCAATGGACGGTGGTCGACCCCACCGCCGGCGTCTCTGTAACGCCGGATGAGCTGCGGATCACGCGCGGCGTGCCCGCCGGTGCCACCACCACGCTGGACGTGATCACCGAAATCCAGTCGGTCGAAAGCCGCGATATACAGTCACTCGATTCAACGGAATTCCATGTATTTGCGACGGGTGACGACATACCGCCGGCCCTGCGCGCGGCCATGCAGCATGCGGCTTCCCTCCAGCAGGGGATCGACCAACGCCAGCAGGCGCTGCAGGACCTGACTGAAAAACAGACCGCCATCACCTCGGACCAGTTGCGCGTGCGGCAAAACCTGGTCTCGGTTCCGCCCAACAGCGCCTTGCATGGGCGGTACCTGGCAATGATGCAGTCGCAGGAGGACGATCTCGCCGCCCTGCAAGACAAGATCGACACCGCGCGCAAGGCCGTCGAGACGGCAACCGCAGCGCTGAAGGACTACTTGTCGACCCTCAACCTGTAATGCCGCGCTGACCCGTCGGGTGGGATGCCCCTTGGCATCCCACCAATTCCGCACCGCAGATAACGGACCTCAAAATCCAAGGGTGGTTGATTGTCTACGCGGGCCGCGCGGTGGCCGACCTTCGTTCCGGTGGTGATTCTAGCCGTATTCTACGACCAGGCTGACATACCACGTCGTCTATAGTGGCGGCGCAGTTACGCCGCCAGCTTGCGCACCAGTTTTTGCGCCACCAGTTCCTCGGCGATCTGCACCGCGTTCAGGGCGGCGCCCTTGCGCAGATTGTCGGATACGCACCAGAAGGCCAGGCCGTTCGGCACGGTGGGGTCGCGGCGGATGCGGCTGACATAGACGGCGTCTTCGCCCTGGCATTCGGCGGGGGTGATGTAGCCGCCATCATCATGGCCATCCACCACCACCACGCCGGGGAAGCCGCGCAGCAGGTCGCGCGCTTCGCCGACATTGACCGTGTGCTCGAATTCCACCGTCACCGCCTCGGCATGGCCGATGAACACCGGCACGCGGACGCAGGTGGCGAACACGGCGATGTCGGGATCGAGGATCTTGCGGGTCTCCACCGCCATCTTCCACTCCTCTTTGGTGGACCCGTCATCGAGGAACTTGTCGATATGCGGAATGCAGTTATAGGCGATGGTCTTGGTGAAGATCTGCGGCGTAGTGGGGTCGTTGACGAAGAACGCCTTGGTGCTGGTGAACAGCTCGTCCATGCCTTCCTTGCCGGCGCCGGAAACCGATTGGTAGGTGGCAACCACCACGCGCCTGGCGCGGAACCGGTCATGCAGGGGTTTTAAGGCCATCACCATCTGGATGGTGCTGCAATTCGGGTTGGCGATGATGCCGCGCCTGTTATAGCGGGCCAAGGCCTGCGGGTTCACTTCCGGCACCACCAGCGGCACGTCCGGCTCCATGCGGAAATGGCTGGTATTGTCGATCACGATGCAGCCGGCGGCGGCCGCGCGCGGGGCGTGGGCGGCGGAGACCGCGGCACCTGGGCTGAACAGGCCGATATCCCAGCCGGCAAAATCGAAGGTTTCGGTGTTCTTCACCGTGAGCACGGTTTTCTCGCCAAAGCTCACCTGCTGGCCGACCGAGCGCGGGGAGGCCAAGGCGACGATCTCATCGACGGGAAAATGGCGCTCGGCCAGGGTTTTCAGCATTTCCCGCCCGACCGCGCCGGTGGCACCCACCACTGCAACCCGAAAGCCCATAGAGACATACTCCACGCGTAAGAATTGCCAGGAGGTGGCAGAGCGGGGGCTGCTCCGCAAGGTTTTTGGCTGCGCGGCTGGATTGAGCGGCAAGCCTGCCTTGCAACCAGGCCCGGCTTGCAACCTTGGGGCCGAAACTGTCTTCTCCGTCCAGCACGGCCTGCCAAACGCGGACCAACAGTTGAGGAGTATCGCCTTGGACCAGCCAGCCGCGTTCCGCTCAGTTGCTTCCAAGCCAAGCTCGCCGGCGGCTTCCGTGGCGGCGGCCGGGGCGCACCCCGCCCCGCCGGCGACGCTGGTGATTTTTGGCGCCCATGGCGACCTGACCAAGCGCCTGCTGATGCCGGCCCTGTACAACCTGGCCGGTGGCGCATTGCTGGATGACGGATTCAAGATCGTCGGTGTGGACCGGGTGGAGTCCGATGTGGCGCATTGGCGCGACGAGCTGACCAGTACGATGCAGGAATTCACCCACGACCCGACTGCGGAATTCTATGTGGAGAAGATCGACGACACAGCCTGGGGCTGGGTGACCCAGCGGCTGGATTACGTTCAGGCGGATTTTTCCAAGCCGGAGGACGTGGCCAAGCTGAAAGACCACGCTCAGGGCAATGTGGTGTTCTATTTGGCCATCGCCGCGCGGTTCTTTGGCGATGTGGTGGAGCAGCTGGGCAAGGCCGGGTTCCTGAAGGAAGCGCCGGGCGCGTTCCGGCGGGTGGTGATCGAAAAGCCCTATGGCGCCGACCTGGAATCGGCGAAGGCGCTGAATGCCCGGGTGCTGGCGCAGGCCAACGAGTCGCAGGTCTTCCGTATCGATCATTTTCTCGGCAAGGAGACGGTGCAGAACATCATGGCGCTGCGCTTTGCCAATGGTGTTTTCGAGCCGCTGTGGAAGCGCGACCATATCGATTACGTGGAGCTGACGGCGGCCGAGACCATCGGCGTGGAGCAGCGCGGCGCGTTTTACGAGCCGACCGGAGCGCTGCGGGACATGGTGCCGAACCATATGTTCCAGCTGCTCTCCATGGTGGCGATGGAGGCGCCGAATTCGTTCGATGCGGAGGCGGTTCGATCGGAAAAAGCCAAGGTTTTGCAAGCGATCCATCCGGTAAGGCCGGAGGACGTGGTGCGCGGGCAGTATACGGCCGGGACCGTTCAAGGGCAGAAGGTGATTGCCTATCGCGACGAAAACCAGGTGGCGAAGGATAGCCGCACCGAGACCTATATCGCGTTGCGCTTCACCATCGATAACTGGCGCTGGGCCGGGGTGCCGTTTTATGTGCGCACCGGCAAGCATCTGCATGGCCGGCAGACCGAGGTGGTAATCCATTTCCGCAAGCCGCCTTACGCCTTGTTCAAGGATACCGAGGTGGAGGCGCTGACGCCGAATACCCTTACCTTGGATATCCAGCCGCATGAGGGCATGACCTTGTCACTCACCGCCAAGCACCCAGGGCCGAAAATGACGCTGGCACCGGTGCAGTTGCGGTTTCTGTATAAAGATGCATTCAAGATGGTGCCGAATGTCGGCTATGAGACGCTGATCTATGATTGCCTGATCGGCGACCCCACCCTATTCCAGCGGGCGGATATGATCGAGGCGAGCTGGGCGGCGGTGGACCCGGCCATCCAGCATGCCAAACAGGCGAACGACGTGCCGGAGTTTTACCAAGCCGGCTCCAACGGGCCGGCGGGCGCCGATGCCTTGTTGAACCGTGATGGCCATGCCTGGAGCGAATTGCGCGAGGAATAAAGGCAGCAATCATCGTAGGGCGGAGAAATTCTTGCGCCATCCGCACCTCTCTTGTGGCTGCCATATGGACCGGCACCCGAACGGCGGAATGCGCTTCGCGTTTCCGCCTTACGAGCATCGCTTCTTCTCGATCTCGCGGCTTTTGTTCTTGCTGGCATCATGCGCGAATTCGATACTTTTACGGAATGAGTGATCGCGGATGAGGAGGTGAGCTTTGGGTGATCTTGGCATCAAGGCGCTCCTGTTCGATGTGTTCGGCACCGTTGTTGATTGGCGCGGCGGGGTCGCGCGAGAGGCGGCGGGGTTCTTGCAACATTATGCGCCCGCGGTCGATCCAGGCGCGTTTGCCGATGCGTGGCGTCGCCGATATGGGCCGGCGATGGAGGAGGTGCGCAGTGGACGACGACCCTTTGCGCGTCTGGATGTTTTGCATCGGGAGAATTTGGCGGCGATCCTGCCCGATTTTGACATCGATGCCGCGCGCGTGCCGGCGGCGGCCCTTGATGAACTGAACCTGGCCTGGCACCGTCTCGATCCATGGCCTGATGCGGTGGCAGGGCTGCTGCGGCTGAAAACGCGGTTCATCATTGCACCGCTCTCGAACGGAAATATCATCCTGATGATCGATATGGCCAGGCGGGCAGGGCTGCCGTGGGATGCGATATTGGGCGCCGAAGTGGTGCAGGCCTATAAGCCGGTGCCGGCGGCTTATCTGCGCACCGTGGATATCCTTGGTTTGCAGCCCGAGCAGGTTTGTATGGTTGCAGCCCATAACAGCGATCTTGCGGCGGCGCATGCACTTGGCCTGCGCACGGCTTTTGTGATGCGGCTGGAGCATGGGCCTGGGCAGACCACCGATCTTTGCGCGGCGCAGGATTGGGATTTTAATGCCGCCGATTTTTGTGCGCTGGCCGAGATGATGGGCGCCTGAGGCTGGATTTGGCGCCTCGGCGCACCATGTGCAGCGCATCATCTTGGGAGAAGCGCAGCAATGAAATATAACCAGCTTGGCCGCACCGGCCTGTTCGTCTCCGAACTCTGCCTCGGCGCCATGACCTTCGGCGGTGGCGCCGGCATGTGGCGGGCGATCGGTGCCTTGCAGCAGGATGAGGTGAACACGCTCGTGCGCCAGGCTCATGAGGCCGGCATCAATCTCATCGATACCGCCGATGTCTATGCCGAAGGGCTCTCCGAGCAGCTGACCGGCAATGCGATTCGCAATCTTGCTGTGCCGCGCGAGGAGATTGTGCTGGCGACCAAGGTTTTCGGGCCGATGGGGCAGGGGGTGAATGCGCGCGGCGCCTCGCGCGGGCACATCATGGACGGGGTAAAGGCCAGCCTGAAACGCCTGGGCACCGATTACATCGATCTCTACCAGATACATGGCCTGGATACGATCACGCCGATCGAAGAAACCATGCGGGCGCTGGATGATCTGGTACGGCAGGGGCATGTTCGTTACATCGGTGTCTCCAACTGGGCTGCCTGGAACATCATGAAAGCGCTTGGCATTGCCGAGCGGCTGAACCTGACCAAACCGGTGAGCTTGCAAGCCTATTACACGATTGCCGGCCGCGATCTGGAGCGGGAAATCGTGCCGCTGCTGCAGAGCGAAGGGGTGGGGCTGATGGTATGGTCGCCGCTGGCGGGCGGCTTGCTCAGCGGCAAATATAGCCGCGATGGCAAAGGCGCTGAGGGCGACCGGCGGACCAGTTTCGATTTTCCTCCGGTCGACAAGGACCGTGGCTGGGCTGTGATCGATGCCATGCGGCCGATTGCCGAGCGGCATGGTGTTTCGGTGGCGCAGATCGCACTGGCCTGGCTGCTCTCACGCAAGGTGGTGACCAGCATCATCGTCGGCGCCAAGCGGCCGGAGCAGCTGGAGGATAACATCGCGGCAACGCGGCTGACGCTGAGCGAGGACGACAAGGCCGCACTGGACGAGGTGAGCAAGCTGCCATCGGAATATCCGCAATGGATGTTCGACATGCAGGGCGCACGTAGGGTGCCGCAGCCGAAAGAGTAACGTCTCCGCTTCGTTGAGTGTCGTCACGTGGCGAGATGGTGGGTTGCCCAAGGGCAACCCACCCTACGGGGCGGGTGGCTTTGCAATGATGCGGGCCAGAACAATGCCTTCCGCGATCTGGGCATCCGGTTTTGCCGACAGCTCTGTTACCGTGCCGTCGAAGGGCGCGACCACAGCGAGTTCCATTTTCATCGCTTCCATCACCATCAGGCGCTGGCCCCTGGTGACACACTCGCCCTCCCGCACGGCAACCGAAACGATACGGCCTGGCATGGGCGAGAGCAATGTGCCATCCGAAACCGCGCCGCCACCGGCGCCGTGACCCGCCGCGGGCGGGCCGAACGGCCAGGCTTCGCCGTTCAGAAAAAGCACGCGCTGCCCGGCAATCTCTGCGATCTGGCCGGCGCCCACGCATGCGGCTTCCGCCACATGCGTGGTGCCCGCCACGTCCACGGCCACGCGGGGATCGGCGGGGGCGTTGGCGCGGAAGCCGGTCAGCGATGCCCAGGGGTCGGCGGGGTCGGGCTGTATCAGGGCGCGGGCGGCTTGCGCCAGAACGGTTTCGCAGGGATCGGCGCCTGGGATCAGGGCACCGGCGTGGCGCTCGATAAAGCCGGTATCGATGGCGCCGGCGACGAAATCAGGGTGTGACGCGGCGCGTGCCAGAAACGCGGCATTGGTATGCACTGGCCAGACTTCCACATCCATGCAGGCGGCGGCGAGCCGCGCCGCGGCCGCGCGGCGGGTGGGCGCGTGAACGATCAGCTTGGCGATCATCGGGTCGTAAAACGGCGTCACCGCGCCGCCTTCCTCCACCCCGCTATCGACGCGTATACTGCCTGGGAAGCGCAGCCGATCGAGCGCGCCGATCGAGGGCAGGAAGCCGGTTGCCGGGTTTTCGGCATAGAGGCGCGCTTCCATCGC